>JACADM010000163.1_pt1 | contig 31190 bp, 54 predicted proteins | sample 7512371 | NCBI WGS metagenome assembly JACADM01 (sample SAMN14389041, study PRJNA612141) | algae metagenome | isolation source: non-axenic algae culture | place: India: Navi Mumbai | collected 2017-01
GAGCTAGCAGCCACGTAGTGATTCCCGTTAGAAAAAACCAAATATCAATACTTTCCATCTGATATTTCGATAAAAATAAAAAGTGCCCAGCTTAGAACCAACAAGGGTACCGAATTATTAAACAGGTGTTTAAGCTACCGTGTATAAATGGTGCAAATAAAATCCCTTTTAAGCCTTCCACTTTCATTGGATAGATACTCTCGAAAAATGCAAACCGAATCTTACTTCAACCCAGAAAACCAACCAAATAGAAGAACAAACACTATGGGGTACAGCAAAACATCAATGCTGAATCTTAAAGCTGGTTTTGTATTCATATCTAGGGAATGTCAAAAAGTAAACCAAAATAAATTTATGCTAATTTGGCAGATAAAGGGTAGATTAATATTGTAATTTTACCAAATGAGTACTCCTCTAGCGGAACGGATTCGACCAAAGACCCTGGAAGATTATATAAGTCAGCAGCAGCACCTTGTGGGACCCAAAGGTTCCATCGGGTTACAATTGGATTCTGGTATGCTATCATCCATGATTTTATGGGGACCACCAGGTACCGGAAAGACTACCTTAGCAGATTCTTGCAGAAGAGTCCAAAAGACCATTCTATACCCTAAGTGCCATTGATAGTGGTGTCGCCGTTCGTAAGGTAATAGAAAAGGCCAAGCAAAGTGACGGTCTGTTTTACCACAGAGAAATCCAATACTCTTCATCGATGAAATACATCGATTCAGTAAATCACAACAAGATTCTGTTGAAAGCTGTTGAAAAGGTTGGGTTACCCTCATTGGTGCCACGACAGAGAACCCCAGTTTTGAAGTAATCCCTGCCCTACTCTCCAGATGTCGGGTTTTATATTGGAATCATTTGGAAAAAGGAGCCTTATTGGAACGAGCCTTAAAAAGGATGAATTACTATCCAAAAAAGTTCATCTAAAGAAGTGGATTCCCTTATTCATATATCTGGAGGTGATGCCCGCAAATTACTGAACACCTTGGAATTAATTGTTTTGTCTGAACAAAAGACCAGGTGACCATCTCCAATGATATGGTTCTGGAAAAAGTTCAGAAAAATACAGTGCAGTATGACAAAACCGGGAACAACATTATGACATTATTTCGGCCTTTATAAAATCCATTCGGAAGTGACCCAAATGCCGCCGTATATTGGTTGCTGAATGATTGAAGGTGGGGAGATTTAAAATTTATTGCCAGAAGGTTGATCATATTAGCATCAGAGGATATTGGGTTGGCCCAACCCACAGCTCTTGTTTTGGCCAATGCCACCTTTGGGCAAATACCATTGGATATCCACGAAGCCAGAATCATATTAGTGAGTGTACCCTATATCTCTGCAAGCTCCCCAAAAGCAACGCAAGCTACAAGGCCATTAAAGAGGCTCAGCAGGCCGTTCGACAAACTGGAGACCTATCTGTGCCTTTAAAGCTTAGAAATGCCCTACAAAGCTTATGAAGGAGCTAGGATATGGTGGAAACCTATCAATATGCCCATGATTACATGGATAATTTTATCCATCAAGAATATTTACCCAAAGAACTTTGGGAACTAATTTTACAAACAGGGAGAAACACAAGGAAGAATCCCTCGGGCAATTCCTTAAAAATTGTGGAAGGACAAATATGATTTTTGAATTATATCCGAATATAACTCAAAGTCCCTTCATACTTTCAATGATCAAATCCCCTGCTCGCTAAATCTAGCGAACATGAGATTGCCAGCTTCATCACGATAACGTATCTTCATCTTCTACAAAGATGGTGCCCAGCAATTGTAGTCCATCAATGGCTTCGGTATTTTCCAAATAAAGCGTAAATCCTTGGGAGGTTTTCTTAGAAGATAGGTTTGATCCTTTGCTTTAAATTGTGTGTAACTTGATTTTGGGAGGTTCAACTCACCATCCCCACCATTAGAGACTGAAGCTGATTCAGTGGTTGAACGTTTATTCTCATCAGACCCAGCAACCTTCGGTTTTAATTCCTGTACTTTCTTTTGTTTGATGTCAAATTCTGAAAAGCTTTCAAAGGCATTCCATCGCTTCGTTATAGGTTTTACTATATTCCTTCAATTTACTCTACCTTCAGCTGTTCGGTAAACTTCTACTCCATTACAGTCCTTTAGAACTACCGTAACCCGGGTCCAAAATAAATTTCGGCTCTCCAATAACTGGCATATAACCCATCACAACGTTCGGTGTTGGGTAAATCTTCAATAAAATAGGCATTAAACCCATGCTTTTGGAACAAAAACCTAGCGATAGAATTTAATTGGTTGATCTTCAGAATCTTGAAAATCAAACTTTTTCGGAACCACAACAAATTGGTAATCTGAAAATTCTGGGTTGTACATGAAATGATAAAACCAGAAAATCAATAACAACAACAATTCTCATACATCTTAATATTGAGTCCTAGTTGTAAAGATACACTTTTGATTTTGCGATGTTTCCATAATGTAAAATGTTGTCGAATGCAATATAGGCGTTGAAAACACCAAGTCCCTACGAATCAAGGCCCAAGTTTGAAAGGAATAAGAATCTACGGTATAAGTCAACTTTGTTCCCAAAATTGCCAAAGTCGTCTTTTGTAGTACACTGTTGCAGCAGTTTGTGGGCCTCTTGGTCTGGATATTCCAGAACTGAATTCCCAAACTTTGCTCCCGTTGAATGGCCCGCCTTTGTTCAGAACAATCACATTCCTCTGCTCCAACTAATATTCTACCAAAGCGATATTCCAATCCTGCATACATTTTCACCGGTCTGAACTGTGTATAGGCAGTGGTTAACGTGTCTATAGGGATTTCACGTTCAATTTCATCCTCAGATTGTCATAGTAAGGCAATGTGGGATCCCCTATTCAAAGGGAAACACAAGTTCAATACCCTCTAACTCATATTCCCCTAGCATGATAGGTTTCAATTTCATTTATGGAAAATAGCACCCACATCCAATAGACTGGCAGTAGCGGTCCAGCAGGGTGATGTCATACGTTGCCCCCATCCAATCCTACTCCAAATTCCCTCAAACAGGCCCTTCCCAACAAGGTGCCTCCAACATTCCCATCTTCCAAGGCAGTGATGCCCGAGGTTCTAACTTTCACATCGACATCTGATACGGTGTGTTCATAAATGTTGTTACTTTCTTCATTACCTAAAGTGGTCACAAATGTTCCCCTGTTGTTTACTTTGTGTCACTCAACATACTGGAATATAACTTACCTCGTATCCCTACTGTAAGCCTATCGGTTAGCTTTTATTGACCGAAGTGATAAACAGTGAGCAGATCTCCCATGGCACTTAAATCCCCAAGATTGAAAGGAACATCTAAATTCGTGGCATTTCCCTCCCAAGCCAAGACAGCTAAATCCCTAGGAAAATAGGCAATGAAATCAAGCTCTGATATACTCCACCGGAAAAATAGATTCCCTTCTTGGACATCCATCCGAAGTTAAAGAGTTCCAATTGCTGTGTTACAGTAAAGAAATCTGTTCGTTCTAATTCGAATATCTTCTGTTCAATTTTGGTATTTATATCCACACCAGTATCTCCAAAAATATCATAGGTACTAACCCCAGATGCCTCCATGGATTGATAACTGGGACAAGAATGGAATTCCAAAGTGCTTTTTCTGAGGCACTTTCCCACCTGGATTAACCATTAAAGATTGTGGAATTTCCTCAAACCCATAAACAATCTGCTTGTTTTGGGCCATACCCATCTTGAGGCTAAAAGCCACTATTAAAGTTAGATAAGTCTCATGGTATTAGTTTCGCTCCTTAATCTCTAGGTAATAAAGTAGTTTTCGACTTGAGGTTCAATTCACCTTCCAAGGTAGCACTGGATGATGGGATTGTCACGGAAACAACTACCTGGTTGGCTTGAGTAAGGTTTAATATTTCTTCTCCTTCAATAACTTCCGTAAACTCGGTAACGGTTGGTGAAGCAATACTCCCTTCATCTACAAAAACACTCGTGGTATACGTCGTATCCAATTCTTCAGATAGAAATTGAAAATCGGTTTGAAAGGTCCTCGGAATGCTATTGGTAAATACAAATAAGAATTCAGCCTTTTGAGGCTTTCGAATCTCCATATCATCCAGAAATCGTATTTCTGTGGTGTCGGTAATGGTAAGTCTTGGGGTATTATTGGTTTCATCAAAAATTCCCCTGCTTCAAATTGAAGTGATGAGTCCAATTCAACTACAGGGGTTGGGGTTATGTCTTCGGCTTGGTCAAAATCGGTATCCCGACACTGAAAACAATAAACAAAGGGTAAGGAGGCTCAAAGGGAGCCAGTAGGTTCTTTTCATGCTGGGGTTTAATAGGTTAACGTTAATATTTACGTAAATCGTATGACTAGAGATGTTTTTGATCTCAGGATATGATCTATCTTGGAGTATTTCGAGATGTCATCCTTTCTGTAATTAAAATAAAGGGTATGCATCCCTGCATTCTCAACTCAAGTATGTCGGCCTCGAGGTATTCCCACCATTATGCTTTTTAGGATCGGCGAGTGCTTTTTCAAGGGCCTTCATAAATATAACAGGATGGGGCTTCTTTAACCCTACCTCTTCTGAGGTGGTTACAGTTTAAAAGAAGTTGGAAATACCACTATTCTTAAGTTTCTTGTGTTGTACTTCCTCAAAACCATTGGTAATGATATGCAAATGATAGTGTGGGATAAATATTCCAAAACGTCAAGGACGCCTTCGAAAGATGATTGTCTTTAGGTGGTTCAACAATATAGGACTCTGATAATGCATCTAGGTCAAAATCATTGAACATTAGACCAAAAGGCTCAAAGGCTTTCCTCAAACGGCCCCTTCGCAAATCCTGTTTGCTCACCATCTCCTCCCGATAAATTTCCAATAATGGAAGTTAATGGGTTCATATATTTCAAGGAATTCATCTAAATTTAATTGAATCCCATGATGTTGGAACATGCGGTCAAAGCCAAACGTGAATTTCGATCAAAATCCCAAAGTGTATGATCTAAATCAAAGAAAATATGCTCTATTCCATTAGGCATCGTGGTTCAGTTTTTAGAAAATAAATAACGCCATACTCGATGATCCTTGTTCTGAACAAAATCCCTATTTGAAAACAAATAGAAAATGTACCATTGACTTCTACTACTCGATTATAGATTTCAGAAAGTTCCCCTCAATATCGGTACTCGTGAATTTCATGGATAGACTCTTACCAATAACGGGTGAATAATCAATGGGGTTTTCACTTCATAATCCAAGTCGTAAAAAAAATGGTGTACAGGTCCCTGCCCGAAACCCCATTTCATCAAAATAGAACATGGTATAATCGTTTTTGATTTCCAGCTCTATCGGTGCCTATAGATGGCAGGAGATGAATCAATTGTTTATCATTAATGGAATGTTCCAAAGGTCGATGGGTCAATTCTTCCATTTGCTGCTTTTCCATTTTCAACCGCTAATAATCCCAAGTGAATGATAAGAAAACATCAAACCCAGTTTTGCATAATCACCGACGTATTTAACCAATTCCATAAATCGCTCACGCTTCGAATTAAAATCTTCACGAAACGTATACCTCCCAATAGAAAAAACGGTAAGCTTCGCCTTGTATTTCTCGAACTATTCAATATCCAATTAAAAGTGTCATAGGGTCTTTCTTAATCCAAACAATACACGAATACGCTGAAAAATGCGTACAATCTTTTAATTTCCATAGATCTCCACCAAAACCAATTACCGTTCGCAGAAATCCTCTTTGTAAAATTCAAAGGGACGTTTGGCTTCCACCAAATTATGCACCTTAAACTTACGTTTTGGAAATTCCATTTCTGGAAACTGTTGTTCTAAGGCTTCCTTAAACCGGTAAGCCCAAATATCAACTACAGGCTGCTTTAAGAATTGATGGGCATATGCCAAACTTTCATGGGCAGGAAACCTTCCCAATTCATCCTTGACGTGAGGGAGATATTCTTCATATCTTAACAAATAAAATGAAGCTGAAAAATATCAAAGGGCAATGCACTTTTATCGGAGGCCATAAAAACCCTATAGTATCATCCCAAGGCCGAATATTGATTTCAACATCTTCAAAACCTTGCATATTGAGAAGGCCATGAGCTTGAATAAAAACTCATTGCCCAGAGGCTGTTTGCCGTATGAAATTTTAGGGCCGTTGTGTGAAATAAAATTCTCAATAGTTGTAGTAAACTGTATCTCCAAACCCAAAATCCTGCAGCAAATAGCGAATGTATAATCGATTCGGGAAGTGGTTTTGGGTGTAGATTAACACATCATGCGCTACAGCAATTGTTCATCAGCAAAGCTAAAATACGTTTTTCAGTAACAATAAGGTGGTCTAAAACTTTTATGTCCAAGTTCTCCCCAGCTGCTTTCAATTTTTGTGTAAGCTGAATATCGGCCGACTAGGCTTTAAAGTGCGATATGGATGATTGTGTGCTAATATTACCGCCACCGCACCCCATTGTATTGCCGTTTTAAAACCAGTCGAATGTCAACCACAGTTCCTGTAATTCCCCTTACTCAATTGTTCGGTTTTAGGATGCGATTTGAATTGTTCAAGTAAACAATCCAAAATTCTTCATGGGGAAGCTCCCCTATCAAGGGTTGCATCAATTCAAAACAGAAGTGCTTGAATGAATTTTTGGATTTTGAACTACTTGCTGACTTTGACGGCGCCTCCCCAATTCCAATGCTGCTGCTATGGCTACCGCTTTTGCCTCCCAATTCCTTTAAACTGTTTAAGGTTGGTAACGGTCATTTTACCCAAAATATTCAAATTGTTATCTGCTTCGGATAAAATGCGCTGACTCAAAGCTACCGCACTTTCGTCGGTATTCCCTCGAACTGATTAGAATTGCAATTAATTCTGCATTGCTCAATGCACTACGGCCTTTATTTAAGAGCTTTCCCGTGGACGATCATCTTCGTTCCAGCATTTAATTGAAAAGGAAGTTTTCGAAAGGCCCATGCTGCTGTTTTCTAAAATTAAATAACTTATCTTTAGAAGCGTAATGGTATAATTGACTATTTATAAATATGAAATCCCTTTTAACAACGAAGCTTATCATGAAATCCGCAACCGCTTGAATAAATTGAATGAAGGCAGCAATAGGCAATGGGGAAAGATGACCGTTGGTCAAATGTTGCACCATTGTCAAGCTCCTCTTAATATCCTTTTGGAAAAAAACGATTACGGATTAAAACCTAGTTTACTCGCTAAATTATTTTTAAAAATCACTCTATAATGATAAGCCATGGAGGAGAAACCTCCTACTGCTCGACCTATGAAAGAAACAGAACCACGTGATGATTTTAGTGAAGAAAAAGCAGCCCTAGAGTCCTTGTTGGATGAATTGTATGCAAAAGACCGTGATTCATGGCCTATTCACCCTGCTTTTGGTCATTTTACAAAGAGAGTACGGACAATGCAATACAAACATTTGGACCACCACCTCGACAATTTGGCGTATAGATGTATCCTCCTCTTCATCATCAATCCCAGGATAGGGACGCCATGATTTCGGTAATTCGAAGTTATCCGTTTGCTCTATTGGCAACTGCGAAAGAAGATGTTCCATATACTTTATATCCCAATTATATATAACGATTCCACCGAGACATTGGTTGGGCATATCGATAAGAACAACCCACAACTTGATACGTTTGTGAATGGACAAATGGCAGCGGTCATTTTAAAGGGCCCGACACCTATATATCGCCTACGGTTTATAATTCATCCCAGTTGCCTACTTGGAATTATATTATTGTTCATGTTGTAGGCAAAATTTCCCGATTTCCGAGGATGAAAAGGTTAAATCATCCATGGTACGGATGACCTCTTTGGAAGAAGATTCTGGGTATCAACTGAGCATGGACGATCAAGGATGGACCGTCTTTTACCCTATATTCAGTGTTTGAAATCTCCATTGAATCATGGAGGAAAATTCAAATTATCCCAGGATAAAACCACGAAGATTTTGAATTGGCAAAAATAAACTAATAGCGCAAACCAAAATCAATGCTGAAAAGAGTTTATTGGAAATCTATGAATCCATTAAACACTGCCTTAAACAGTTAGGCACTGAATCTCCCTTTAACACGATCAAAATTTAACCCCCATAATTGCCACTGCTCATCAACAATAAGGTAGTGTCTTTAAAATCTTGTGCAAAAAGAAAAGCTTCGAAGCCCTTGGGATCGGTGAATATCTCCAAATCTTTTCTTTGAAAACTTCGTTGATCTGGGCTTTGGTAATAGGTTCCAGACCCTTAATTTCTACCGCTATATAAATACAATTGCCCGGTCTGCAGCATCCAGTGCACCTTGATACTGCTTCAGAAATTCGGGTGTTAGACTGCTATAGGTATGGAGCTCCAAGCAGGCCATCAAAGTGCGCTCGGATACTGTTGTTTTACCGCTCGTGTAGTGGCACTCACTTTACTCGGGTGGGCATAGTCCTTATATGCAACTGCATTTTCTGCTTCTGCTATAAGTTCAAGTCGTTTACTAGCACCCTTAAAAGTAGCGATGGCTTCATAAAAATCTTCAGCATCTACGCCCATCAATTGACAAATCCATCGGGCTCCTTCCAAATTCAAATTGCTTACCGAAAATTTCCAGGGCATCATGCCTTCCGGGTTTCCAAAAGGTCTCTCCATCCTCCACTTCATGACTTGGTGTTTGATAGGGATACTTTTAATGGTTTCTCCGAGGGTTCGACCAGTTTTTAACCTCCACATCCTCTTCGTTGTATACAATAGCACCTCCGTCAACAATGACATCCAGAAACGTGGAAAATTGTTCCAGATAATTTTCGAATGTGGGAAACACATTGATGTGATCCCAAGCAATTCCACTTAATAAGGCTATGTTGGGCTGATACAAATGAAACTTAGGCCTGCGGTCTAAAGCGAAGATAAATATTCATCCCCTCTCCAACACTATAAAATCATTGTGTGTTGTGAGGTGAACCATGTTATCAAATCCTTCCAATTGAGCCCCACCATATAATCCACCTCCTTATTGTGATAATGCATTACATGTAAAATCATGGAAGTAATTGACGTTTTCCCATGGGAACCGCCAATGACCACCCGGGTTTTATCTTTGATTGTTCATAGAGAAATTAGGATAGGAATATATTTGGAGCCCTAATTCTTTTAGTAATTCTGGATTATCAGACTTAGCGTGCATCCCAAGAATCACCGCATCAATTTCTTTTGTAATACGTTCTGCATTCCATCCAGATACCTCCGAAGTAATCCTTTAGCAGCTAACCGGCTTTTGAGGGTTCGAAAATAACATCATCACTTCCACTAACGATCTCCTTTCATGAAGTGCCAAGGCCAAATTGTGCATAGCACTACCTCCAATAGCAATAAAATGTACTCGCATAATGCTTTAGAAACTATGGTTGTAAAGATAGGAAGCCCGTTACAAAGCTTCAATCAATTTCCGTTCTTTTTGTGCTTCTTCAAAATCGGGGCGTTTGGATAGCGCTTTGTCTATCACTACATTGCAGTATGCTTTTCCAAATTTTTTGTAGATCTGTGCCAATCGATAGTAAGCCCAATCCTTTGGTACTCCATCTTTAGCAGAATGATTGGCTATATAGGCTTTTAAGCATTGTATACCATATTCTGAATCCAAATTGTATTGAGCACAAATTTTCCCAATCTGGTAATTCAATTGATTCCGTTTATGGATTTTAAGGGATTTGGAGGCATTTTCAATGGCTTTATCCGGACGGTTATTACTCTCATATAGAGACGTGAGCTTTTCATAGGTATGCTCTGAACCACCAACGTGAATGGCCTTTTATAAAAGGTTTCAGCATCTTCGGACGGTTGAGTATTCAGCGATATATCCATTCGCTAATATCCGTCTACTGCTGAAATGGAACCCAATTCTTCCGCATATGAAATTGCTTGTTCACTACCCCCAGTATCCCGGGCAATTGTATGTAATATTCAACCAAAGCCCAACGAACTTCAATATGATGAGGATCTAAGGTTGCAGCTTTTTCAAAATGAGCACGAATATCACCTATATAGGTAAGCGCACGGAGTTTACTTACAGATAAGGCTTTCATCCCCATGGCACCACCATATTTGAAATGGTAATTGGCATTTTCACTATCTATTTCAACCAACCGATAATACCCATAGCAGTATCCCAGTCCTTGGCATGACCTGCAATATCACCCAAAAATTCCTTGGCCTTGACATCATTGGGGTTGTTGTTTAGATGTTCAAAAATAAACCTTTGCCAATTCAAATTGTTCCTTCCCATAATATTCTTACCCTATCAAATGAGGTTTGACCTACAATTGAAAGGGAGCATAGAAAAAGACAAAAGATAGAATCTTCATAGCTAGATTTTGGGCTTCAAAATAAAAACTTTTAAATCTCACTTTATTATTTAGGTGGGTATTCATTTAAGAGTTTCCCAATGAGTTCGACATAATAGGTTTCTTTTTGTTCCGGGGTAGCGCTTTCCCGTATCTTTCCTACTGTGATTGCTTGCCAAACGAGCAGGTCGTGCAACGCATCTACAAAGTCCATCGTAAATTCCTGTTCTATTTGTGGCCCTCCAAGAGGAATCCCTCCACTGATTCCAACACCCACATTCCGACCCGTTCCCCTACTCCAATCCCGATGGTATTTCTAGAATTTGTAAGCTGTTCCTTCATAATAATTCACTAGGATATCGAGTGTCACTTTTCTGAAATCCTTCCAACGTTAAAAGGCTATCAATCGTCTTTTAACACGCTTATCATCCAATTGATTCAACCCCGACTGGACATCTGGATAAACTGATACGTAGTATACCCGAAAAATCAGTAGTGGGCTCATAATCTACTTGAACCGCGGCACCACAGGATACCAGGATAGAAATGAAAAGTAGAAATACGTATTTCATGTTAGCAATTTTATCCAATATACTGAAAAATGGAAGCTGTAAATTGGGAAGTAGCGACTTTAAGAAATGTTTAAGGCACTATCCTCCACATCTTGATTCAGTAGTTGCCAAAGAAGATCTTTCAAATCGGTCAGTCCTTGTTGTGCTACCGAAGAAATAAACAAATACTGCAGCCCTTCAAAGTCCCGATCCAATTCCTCTTTCATTTCAGCCTGCAATTCTTCATCCAGCATGTCGCTTTTCGAAATTGCAATGAGTTGATCCTTGTCCAATAATTCAGATTATAACGCCGTAATTCATCCAGAAGAATATCATATTGCTCCTTTATGTCCTTGGCATCTGCTGGTATCAGAAAAGCAATACGGCATTGCGTTCAATATGTCTTAAAAATAATGACCCAGTCCTTACCCTCTGCCGCCCCTTCGATGATTCCAGGGATATCTGCCATAACAAAACTCTGATAATCCCTATAGGGTACTATTCCCAGATTGGGCTTGAGGGTTGTAAATTCATAATTAGCAATTTTAGGTTTTGCTGCTGTTATTACAGAGAGCAAAGTGGATTTTCCAGCATTCGGAAAACCAACCAGACCAACATCGGCAAGCACTTTCAACTCAAGCGTTAAATTTGCTTCCTCACCAGGCAATCCTTTTTGGGCATATCTTGGGGTTTGATTGGTAGAGCTTTTAAAATGAGCATTCCCAAGACCCCTTTACCTCCCTTTGTTGCGATATACTCTTCACCATCCTTGGTAAGCTCCTTCAGCGTTTCACCTGTGTCTGTATTTTTATGACGGTCCCCAGTGGTACTTCGATATAGACATCGGTTCCGTCGGCACCCGTACTGGTCTGCTTTCCTCCAGCCATACCACCCTCTGCCTTAAAATGACGCTTGAACTTAAGGTGGTATAAGGTCCATAAGTTTTGTTGGCTTTAATAATAATATGTCCACCTACCTCCATCACTGCTGCCCGTCCGCCACGGGGACAAATTTTCACGACGCAAATGGGTACTCCACCTCCTTTACCGGAGCTCACATGCACCTTTGATATAGTCAACAAAATTACCTTCTGTCGTCATGAATTATAAATTATCGATCACGTCACTTAAGCGATCTGTAATTTCCGAAATACTCCCCACTCCATTGACCATAATATTTATCTTGGGCTTGATAATAGGCCTTAAGTATATCGGTTTTTCTGTAGTATTCAGCAATTCGTTCACGAATTACCGCTTCATTGGCGTCATCGGCACGACCGCTTTCCTTCCCCGCTCCAACAGGCGTTCTACCAAAATCTCGTCATCAACTTCCACGCAATCATTGCATTTATCTGACTATTCTTTGATCCATCAGATTATCCAAGGCCTTGGCTTGGGCTTCTGTACGTGGAAATCCATCAAAAATAAACCCGTTGGCGTTAGGGTTTTTCCACTTCCGCATTTAGCATATCAATCGTTACTTCATCGTGCACCAAATGACCTTTATCCATATAGATTTAGCCAAAGTTCCTAATTCAGTTTGATTTTAATGTTGTAACGGAAGACATCCCCAGTTGAAATGTGCACCAATTGATATTGATCTTTTAACAAAGAGCTTGGTTCCTTTACCGGCACCTGGAGGGCCAAACAATACAATATTCTTCATAATGTTGCGATCCTTATTGAATAAAAATTTAAAAATTCCACATAATCTGAAAGGCGCAAAGATACCCATTTAAAAGAAGATTGTACCTTTGCGGCATGGCAAATTATTTTTCCTCCACTTACCCTTGGCATCCTAGGAGGAGGCCAATTGGGAAAAATGCTTTTATACGAAACCCGAAAGTATGATATTGCGACACGAGTCTTGGATCCCAGTGCAGAGGCACCTTGCCGCATTGCGTGTGACACCTTCAACAAGGGATTTAATGGATTTTGGAAACAGTGTATGAATTTGGAAAAAAAGTGGATCTACTCACTTTTGAAATTGAAGGAGTCAATGTTGATGCTTTGGAGCAGTTAGAAAGGAAGGTAAAACGGTCTATCCATCGGCATCAACCTTAAGAAAAATTAAAGGGATTCAAAAGAAATTTTATAAGGAACACCAAATTCTACAGCACCTTTTCAATTGTTCAAGGATCTTGCATCTTTAAAATGCGGTAATAAAAGGAACCCTAGGGTTACCCCTCGTTTGGAAAAGCTGCACAGGAGGATATGATGGCAGGGGGGTATCCATCATTCGCGAAATTGAACAATTGGATTCCCTAAGTGAGGGAGCCTGTTTAGCTGAAGAAATGATTCCTTTAAAATGAATTGGCGGTTATCGTCGCACGAAACGAAGGGGAAGTTCGAACCTTTCCCGTGGTTGAAATGGAGTTTCATCCTGAAGCCAATCAAGTGGAATATGTTATTTGTCCAGCACGAATCAATGATGAAGTAGCGAAAAAGCAAGAGCAGTTAGGAAAAGGTCTCTAGGGCTTTTGGACATGTTGGATTGCTTGCCGTTGAAATGTTTCAAACCCAAGAGGATACGATTATGGTCAACGAAGTGGCGCCAAGACCCCACAACAGTGGACATTACAGTATTGAAGCCAGTATGACCAATCAATTTGAACAGCACTTGCGGGCTATTTTGGATCTTCCTTTAGGGCACACCAACAGTAAACTTGGTGGTATTATGGTTAACTTGGTGGGAGCTGAAGGGCATCAAGGTGAGGTACAATATGAGCATATTGAAGAAATCATGGCTTTGAAGGTGTTACCCCGCATATTTACGGAAAAAAATTACACGGCCCTTTCGTAAAATGGGGCATGTCACGATTGTCAATAAAGATTTGGCGAAAGCCCGAAAAATTGCCGAAATTGTAAAAATACAATCAAAGTAATCTCTAAATAAGCTGATATGAGTAAAGTAGGAATCATAATGGGAAGTACCAGTGACCTTCCAGTCATGCAAGATGCGATTGACATCTTGAAGGGTTTTGATATCGAAACCGAAGTGGATATTGTATCGGCACACCGTACACCAGACAAGCTGTTTGATTATGGAACCAAGGCCCACACAAGGGGCATTTCGGTAATCATCGCTGGTGCCGGTGGAGCCGCTCATTTACCTGGAATGATTGCTTCCTTGTCTCCTTTGCCTGTCATTGGTGTTCCGGTAAAATCAAGCAATTCCATCGATGGTTGGGACTCTATATTATCGATCTTGCAAATGCCAGGAGGCGTTCCAGTAGCTACGGTAGCCCTTAATGGAGCAAAAAATGCTGGAATCCTAGCAGCTCAAATTATTGGAAGCCAAGATTCATGTGTGCTGGATAAAATCCTGGCATATAAAGAAGGTTTAAAAAGAAAGTTGAAGAAGGTGCTAAAAACATCAAAAAATAATGAATAACCCCTTATTGGAATCTTTTGATTCCGCTCCCTTTCCAAAATAAAAACGCCCATTTTTACCTGCCATTGAGCAGCTCATTTCAGAAACCAAGTTCGAAATAGCTACTATTGCCAATCAAACAGCGGCTCCAACCTTTGAAAATACAGTAGAAGCCCTGGAGCGAACAGGAATACAATTGGACAGGGTGACCAGTATATTTTTCAACCTTAACAGTGCAGAAACCAATGAGGAAATCCAACAAATTGCACAAAAGGCGTCACCAATGCTTTCCGCCTTCCGAAATGACCTTTTATTGAATGAGCAGTTGTTTGAAAGAATCTCCAAAGTATATGCCCTAAAAGAGTCTCTTAAATTAAACCGGAGCAGGAAATGCTTTTGGAAAAACAGTATAGGAATTTTACAAGAATGGGGCCAATTTAAACGAAGAAGATAAAATAGACTTCGCCAAATTGATGAAGCCCTTTCCAAACTTACTTTAAAATTTGGGAGCACGTTTTGGCAGAGACCAATGATTTTGAATTGCATCTTACCGAAGATTCAGAAATCGCTGGAATCCCAGAAGATATTCTGGAGACTGCTGCCGAAGTTGCTAAAGAGAAAGGCAAAACAGGCTGGGTATTTACCTGCACTACCCTAGTTATGTCCCATTTATGAAATATGCCAAAATCGTGACATGAGAAAAAATGTCAATGGCTTTTGGGGCAAAGGGTTTCGGGATAATCCATACAACAATGAATCCACCATCTTAGAAATTGTTAATCTACGCCATGAGCGTGCACAATTATTAGGATTTGATTCACATGCTCATTTCGTTCTGGAAGAGCGTATGGCAAAAGTCCTAAAATGGTCTTGGATTTTTAAATGATTTGCTGGAAAAGCAAAACCTGCAGCCAAAAGGGAATTTGAAGAATTGCAAGAATACGCCCACCAATTGGACGGTATCGAAAAATTACAGAAATGGGATGGGGCCTACTATTCTGAAAAATTAAGGCAGGAACGGTTTAATCTGGATGATGAAAACTAAAACCATATTTCCCCTTGCATCGTGTTGGAAGGAATGTTTGGCATTGTAAATTCGTTGTATGGGTTGCATTTTAAGGAAGAGAATGATGTTGACACCTATCATCAAGAGGTTATGACCTATCGCGTGACAGATGATGCTGATGAGCTCGTCGCTTTGTTCTATGCCGACTTCCATCCTAGAGCCGGTAAACGAAGTGGTGCATGGATGACTAGTTATAAGCCGCAGTATATTTCCCAAAGGAAAAAATGAACGTCCCCATGTATCCATCGTGTGTAATTTTACAAAACCCACTTCCAGCAAACCATCATTGCTTACCTTTAATGAAGTGACGACCCTGTTCCATGAGTTTGGACATGCGCTTCATGGGATGTTGGCCAATACCACATACGCCGGGTTATCGGTACAAATGTCTATTGGGATTTTGTAGAGTTACCCAGTCGAGTTTTGAAAACTGGTGCTATGAAAGGAAAGTTTAGAACGCTTTGCAAAACATTATGAATCGGGCGTGCTGATCCCTATGGAATACATTCAGAAAATTAAAGAATCATCTAATTTCCATGAAGGGATGCAAACCTTGCGTCAATTGGTTTTGGATTGTTGGACATGGCCTGGCATGGTACAGATCCTTCAGAAATAAAAATGTAAAGGCATTTGAAAAAGAGCTTTTGATTCCACACAGCTTTATCCCGACACTCCAGAAACGTGTATGAGTACTTCTTTTGCTCATATTTTTCAGGGAGGGTATTCCGCAGGCTATTACAGTTATAAATGGGCAGAAGTATTGGATGCAGATGCTTTTGAATATTTTAAGGAAGAAGGGATATTCAATAAAAAGTGGCCGATAAATTTAAGCGCTACGTTCTTTCAAAAGGCGGAACCCAAGACCCTATGACACTTTATAAAAATTCCGTGGTAAAGAACCTAATCCGGAAGCTTTGTTACGACGTGCAGGTTTATTAAAAAGTAAACAGGCATATGCAATTTGTTTCTTATTTTAGCAATAAAAAACTATGGCCCATACCCTTCATCACGAAAAGTGGGTAGACCGGTACTCTGATTACCTTTACAATTATACCATTGTTAGGGTTAATGATCATGTAACAGCACAGGATATTATTTCCGATACCTTCTTGGCAGGTTTGAAATCCATGGATAATTTTAAAGGGAGGCTTCGGAACGAACCTGGTTAGTGGCTATCCTCAAACGCAAAATTATCGATCATTACCGAAAGATCAATAGCAAAAAAGGGAAGGCTGAAGTGCGATGAATTTCAATGATGATGAAAATGAAGGCGATTGGCTCGAAGAACAGGTGGAGGACCATTCTTACCGTGGCGCCCTTGAAAAATTGGAAAATGAAGAGTTGGGTGAGGCGATATTAAATTGCCTAGATGCGATTAATGAAAAACAAGCTGCCATCTTTAAAATGAAAACCATGGATGGCATGGATACCGAAACAATCTGTAATGAATTTGACATTACTGCGTCTAACCTTTGGGTGATTGTGCATCGTGCAAGAAAAGCATTGGCCGATTGCCTGGATAAAAGCTGGTTTAATAAATGAAATTCAAAATTCCTTGCGAAGAAGCAAATCACATTTGCGATAAAACCAATACAAAGCTTCACTTTGGGAAAAGCTAAAGTTAAACATCCACCTGCTTTATTGTAGAGCTTGCGGTGAATACACCGCTAATAACCAGAAACTTACGCAAACCATTAAAAGCAGGGATGAAAACCATGTCCGTCCTGGATAAAAAGCCCTCAAGGAGAAGTTGCGTCGGAAATGAAGAAATAAGCCTTTAACGCCACACAGATAACAACCCCATAATTGGCACAGACTCCACCCAAAAGGATGCAAAATAAGATGATTGTTCCCGTTTTGATTTCCATAAAACAGGGCGCTCACCAAAATCATTACATACTGACCAATTTGTAGATACTTCAATCCATCGGGTTTAAACACTTCCAACAATACTACGAGTACAAGAAGGAACGTTCCCACGTATTTCGATGTTTTCACCCCAAGTCTTTGGGGAATCGTGCCTAACGCACGAATGTCATATTTGAGATCACGAATTTCAAAGGCAAGGTCAACACAATCACCCAAAGAAATCGCTGTACACTAAGTTGCATGAATTCATCATCCAAAGGCCCCTTGTAAAAGCCATGGCAATCCAACCGTAACACCAGTCAAACTACGGCCACCACGAAAATTTTCAATCCTGGTAATTTCTCAAATTCCTGCTCCGAAATAAGGGAATGGCATAAAACAAGGTTAAGGCTCCCATTAAGAAGATGATAAAATAAGTTGTATGGGAAGTTGTAACCCATAATAGACCATCAATAAAAACACAAAAGGAAAAATTTGAATGCTTCTTAACGACTTGGCCAAACTTCGATGATGCAATCCAGCTATGGGGGCATATTTCACAAAATTATAACCGGTGATTGTTCCAAAAACACAAAGGCCAATAATTCCACGGAATACAATTGTTTAAGTTCCCATATGCTGAATAAGGTCCATGATGTAGCGGCAACCGAGACATGCAGACTGCTTTCAATATAAAATCGGAAAATGGATTTGAAGCCCATTAAACAAAAATAACCAAAGTGTTAGTAAGTCTCTTATTTCGTTGAAAAATAAGGTGTTTACAGCTTGTTAAAATGTCGCTTAAAAGCTTTTAAAATTGTAATTTTGCGGCAAATACAAATTGATTATTTATGAATACCGATTCTTTGCTATTCGGCACATTGGACCAAGGAAAAGAGATCTACCCAAAATGCTCAAAGTCATTGGTGCTGAAACCATGGAACAGCTTATTTCTGAAACCATTCCGGAGGACATCCGCTTAAAAGAGGATTTGAACCTGATCCCCTTGAGCGAACAGGAGTTTTTGGAACATATCAACGATTTGGCGGAGAAGAATCGGATTTTAAAACCTATATTGGTTTAGGGTATCATCAGCCTACACACCCGCAGTAATCCAAAGAAATGTTCTTGAAAGCCCAGGATGGTATACGGCATACACGCCTTATCAAGCGGAAATCGCCCAAGGCCGTTTGGAAGCCTTGCTTAATTTTCAAACCATGGTTACTGAATTAACCGGGATGGAAGTGGCCAATGCATCCCTTCTGGACGAAGCAACTGCCTGTGCGGAAGCCATGACCTTGCTGCATGCACTTCGGACCAGGGAGCAAAAGAAAAATCGCGTTCAGAAGTTTTTCGTTTCCGAAGCTATTCTTCCTCAAAACCTAGCCCTTTAAATACCCGAGCCACACCGTTGGGAATTGAAATAGTAGTGGGTGACCATAAGGAGTTTGACTTCTCTTCAGAATATTTTGGAGCTATTTTACAATATCCCGGACGAAATGGAACCGTTCATAATTTCAAGGATTTCGTTCAAAAAGCACAAGATGCCGAAATAAAAGTGGCCTTTGCTGCAGATATTCTTGGACTCGTCCTATTGGAATCCCAGGAAACTTCGGTGCCGATGTAGTAGTTGGGACCACGCAGCGTTTTGGGATTCCCTTGGGGTATGGTGGCCCCATGCAGCATACTTTGCCACAAAAGAGGCTTATAAAAGACACATTCCTGGAAGAATCATCGGGGTGACTAAAGACATGGATGGTAACCGTGCCTTGCGTATGGCCCTTCAAACCAGGGAACAACACATCAAAGGGACAAGCCACCTCAATATTTGTACGGCACAAGTATTACTCGCCGTGATGGCCGGGATGTATGCGGTTTATCATGGACCCGAAGGATTGAAATATATTGCTACAAAAGTTCATCATGCCGCCGTAACTCTTTCCAATGAATTGGAGAAATTAGGTTATGAGCAAGTGAATGAGCTTTATTTTGACACCATTGCCATAAAAGCCCAAACAGATAAGGTTAAAACCTTTGCTGAAAGCAATAGAATTAATTTTATTACCCAGACCGGTATACCGTTTCCATCTCACTGAATGAAACCATAAACGTTCACGATTTAAATCAGATTATTTCTGTTTTGCCGATGCTAAAGGACTTCCTTTTGAACCATTAGAGGAAATACCTTCCGGAAATGCCATTCCCAAGGAGTTAGAGCGAAAACCCTTTATGACTCGGGAGGTATTCAACAGCTACCACAGTGAAACAGAGTTGATGCGATACATCAAAATGTTGGAACGAAAGACTTGGCCTTGGACCATTCTATGATTTCCCTTGGTTCTTGCACCATGAAGTTGAATGCAGCTGCTGAAATGCTTCCATTAAGCGACCCTAATTGGGGAATATTCATCCATTTGTTCCCATGAACCAAGCGAATGGGTACCAGGTGATGCTCGGAATCTTGAACATCAATTGACCAAAATTACGGGCTTTGCGGCTACTTCCCTTCAATAATTCAGGAGCACAGAATATGCGGGATTAATGGTAATTCGGGCGTATCATCATTCAAGAGGGCAAGCGCATAGGAATATTTGCTTGATTCCTTCTTCAGCGCATGGAACGAATCCAGCAAGTGCCGTCATGGCTGGAATGCAAGTGGTGGTGACCAAAGCTTCTGAAAACGGAAATATTGATGTAGATGATTTGCGGGAGAAAGCGGAACAATATAGATCATTTGGCGGCCTTAATGGTTACGTATCCCTCAACGCATGGTGTCTATGAAAGCGCAATCAAAGGAAATTACGAGCATCATTCATGAATATGGCGGGCAAGTATATATGGATGGTGCCAATATGAATGCTCAAGTAGGGTTAACTAATCCTGGGGCCATCGGTGCAGATGTGCCACTTGAACCTGCATAAGACATTCGCGATTCCCCATGGTGGAGGTGGTCCAGGTGTAGGACCCATTTGTGTTGCGAAACAATTAGCTCCATTCCTGCCGAGCAATCCTATAATTAAAACTGGTGGAAAAGATGCCATTTCGGCTATTTGGGCGCCCTTGGGGAAGTGCTTTGGCCTGCCTTATTTCTTATGGATATATTTGCATGTTGGGAGAAAAGGATTGAAAAAGGCCACGCAATATGCTATCGTGAATGCCAACTATATCAAGGAACGATTAAAGGGCATTTCCAAACGTTATATTAGGGGAACAAGGAAGGGCTGCTCATGAGATGATACTCGACTGTAGGCCCTTTAAGGAAAAGGCATCGAAGTCACGGATATTGCTAAACGCCTTATGGATTATGGGTTTCATGCACCAACGGTTTCCTTCCTGTGGCTGGAACCATTATGGTGGAACCTACGGAAAGTGAAAGTAAGGAAGAATTAGATCGATTCTGTGATGCGTTAATGCCATCAAAAGGAAATTGATGAAGTTCATGATGACCCTATCAATCCACTAAAAATGCCGCACACATAGCTATGTTGACGAGTGATGAATGGGTTTTCCATGCAGCAGACAGGTAGCGGCGTTCCCATTGGATTATTTATCTGAAAATAAATTTTGGCCGTCCGTAAGACGTGTGGATGATGCATATGGGGATCGAGAAATTTGATTTGTACCTGTACCCCTATTGAGGCGTTTGCGTAATTTCAATCAGAAAGGAGCATGCGTGTTTAATAGGAGTTAAAGTGAGGATAGTAAAGTTTTCAGTACCTTTATAAAAATAACTTATGAGCATCGTAATAACTGGCTCCGGAAGCTATATTCCAAGTAAAGTAGCACCCAATGAAGGATTTGAACAACATGATTTCTATGGGGAAGATGGTGCACCCTTAAATCGCGAGAATGCCGAAATCATTGAAAAATTTAAGGCTATTACGGGTATTTCAGAACGAAGGTACCTCAAAGACAATGTGGTGACCTCCGAAATTGCTGCCCAAGCTGCTGAAATTGCCATTGAGGATGCTGGAATCGACGGGGAATCCTCGATTACATCATTGTGGCTCATAATTATGGCGATGTCAAGCATGGTACCCAGCAAAGCGATACGGTTCCAAGTTTAGGTTCCCGAGTTAAGCATATCCTAAAGATTAAAAACCCACAATGTGTGGCCTATGATATACTATTTGGCTGTCCAGGCTGGGTAGAAGGCATGATACAAGCGCAAGCCTTTATGAAGGCTGGAATGGCTAAAAATTGCCTTGTTATTGGTGCCGAAGCCCTTTCCAGGGTAGTAGATGTTCATGATCGGATTCGATGATCTATAGCGATGGTGCTGGAGCGGTAGTACTTAGTGAGTCCGATCGGGGAAGGCGGGATTCTAAGTCACCATTCTGCAACCTTTGCTTTGATGAAGCCCATTTTATTTACTTCGGTGAGTCTTATAATCAAAGAGCTGAATGATGCCCGAAGGTATATCAAGATGTACGGTAGGAAGATCTATGAATTTGCCATTACGAATGTTCCCAATGCCATGAAAACCTGCATGGAATTATCGAAGCAACCCATTCAAGACCTCAAAAGGTCTTCATTCACCAGGCGAATGAAAAAATGGATGAAGCTATCATCCATCGTTTTACAAACTCTACGGAATGACTCCCCAGACGGGGTGATGCCCATGACTATTGACAAGCTTGGAAATTCAAGTGTGGCAACCGTCCCTACCCTATTCGATTTGGTTACCAAAGGAAACCTGGAAGGACATGAGGTTTCAAAGGGAGATCTCGTCATGTTTGCAAACGTCGGTGCGGGCATGAATATCAATGCCATCGTGTATCGAATCTAAGCATGTATAGAACCTACCCAAAAAGATATAAGCTAACCTTGGCATTTTTGCAAGCAACCATCTCTAAGGAAGATAAAATACTTGATCTTGGGGTTGAAAATCCATTTTCGGAAATCATGAAAAGAGCAGGGCTATCATGTGACCAATACCAAGGGGAAGATTTAGATGTTGATACGCATGCGGTCCAGACCGATGATTATGATGTGGTTACAGCCTTTGAGATTTTTGAACATTTGGTATCTCCCTATAATGTTATTGCAGACATTCAAGCTAAAAATTGGTCGCTTCGGTCCCGTTAAAATTATGGTTCCTTCTGCCTACCGTAGTAAAACCGATGAGCGTGATCGACATTACCACGAATTTGAAGACTGGCAGTTTGATTGGTTATTGGAAAAGCAGGGTGGACCATCAAAAACGTGAAAAGTTTACCAACCCCGTACGGAAAATTGGGATCCGCCCTATTTTAAGAAGGTTTACCCGCAGTATTATCTAGTGTATGCGGAAAGGTCTTGAAATTATTATTCCTTGATTAATTTAAAATTGGCAAAATTTCCATCCTCTGAGACCACAGTAATAAGATAGGTTCCTACAGGCAAATAGGTTACATCATAATAATTATTCATTTTTGAGGTAATGAGGCAATCTGATTACCAGACATATCATAAACATGAACATTACGTATTTCTTGCAAACCTAAAATTTCAAAACCTCTTCGTGCAGGTTTGGAAATAAAACTACATCAAGATCCTTATTAATTTGTTCTATGCTTAAAATTCTTCCTAAATTTAAAATCCATGCACTTCCTTTTGGAAACCACGATTACTATCTCCATAAGCCCCAATAAATGGTATCTATTATCCAAATCTCCAATAGAAGAAACCGAATATCCAAAATAATCATCTTGTCCAAGCTCCATATCAAACCATTCAAACCTTCACCATATTTCACATGTGAATCTACAGTTCCATCGTGATTTAAATTCAAAATGTAAAGAAATTCCTTTGGCAGCCAACCATTAAATCGGGCTTACCGTCCAAATTAATATCCGAGCAAGTTTGAAGACCTTCCAAATCTAACATCGGGACTTAATTCTTCATTAAAACTCCAGAAGTTTCACTAATTTTCTGATGTGAAGCAACTGTACCATCAGTATTCATAAACAGAATGTATATCGCTCCTTTATTCGTACCACCATCATCATCCCGATATGCCCTAACCGCTAAATCAATTATACCATCTCCATTCAAATCAGATTGGTTATTGAAGATCCAAAATAATCTTGGAATTCTAGATTAATATTTAAATTTCCCTCTAATGAGCTAATTTTTGATGATGGTGCAAAATCTGCATTTAAAAATAATATCCAAACTGCTCCTCGTTGATCACCTCCATCCCCATCTCTCCTAGCGCCAACGGCAATAATCTGTATTGCCATCACCATTCAAGTCCCAAGATTTGCAATATCACTTCCAAATACATCCCATACATCCAAATCACCGTTAAAATTTCCATGTATCTCGTTAATTTTTGATAAGAAAAACAGTACCGTCGAGTTTAAAGAAATTATGTATATCCCTCCATAACGATGTCCAGCTTCATTATCATATTCTGCACTTACTGCTATCTCAGTCAAGCCATCATTATTCAAATCGCCTAGATATGCAATTGACCTTCCAAAGTAATCCCATTCAAGAAGGTTAGTGGAAAAATTACCTTCAGTTTCACTGATTTTTGAACATTATTAATCGTAGAATCATCATTCAAAATAAAACATAAATCGCCCTTGGTTAAATCCTCCATCATCATCTGATTTGCCCCAATAGCAATATCATCTACCATCTCCATTAATATCTCCAATTCCTTCTACAGAGTGTCCAAACCAATCTTCATTTTCTAATGTAATAAAGCCATTGGTTGTAATTTCATCTATTTTTGAATAGGAATAAATTCCATAGTCTTGAGATTGTACAGTACTTATAAAAAACATTAGAGCTAATATGCAAATCCCTTTCATAATTTAGTAGTATTTTTTCAGTACTGATACTAAAATACTTAAATTCCTTGGATTTAAAAATTCACATCATTTTACCAGCTCATAATGAAGGCATACATTGCCAAAACCCTAGAATCGCTTTCAGCTCAAAATTGGCACCTACAAAAATTGTTGTGGTGAATGATCATTCCGAGGATAAGACCCAAGACATTATTGAAAGGTTTAAAAACGTCATTTCCTTTATCGATTCAGTAGTTCTCAAATCGGAATCAGACCATCAACCAGGCTCTAAAATCATCCGGGCATTTTACAAGGGTTTGAACAATTGGATTCAGAGGTTGATGTTGCAAGTTCGATGCCGACTTAATATTTCCGAAAACTATTTAGAAACTATTGCATCCATTTTTCAAAATAATCCTAAATGCGGAATTGCTGGAGGTTTTACCATTCAAAAGAATGGAGTTTGGGAGATAGAAAATCTCACTAACAAAGATCATGTCGAGGTGCTTTAAAAGCATACCGCAAAGAATGCTTTGAACAAATTGGAGGATTAAAAATCCATTGGATGGGATACAGTAGACGAGCTTTGGCTCAATACCATGGATGGACAGTGGTAACAGACCCCTCCTTAAAGGTAAAACACTTAAAACCCACAGGAGCCACTTATTCCAAAGCAGCGAAATACAAACAAGGGCAAGCCTTGGAAAATGCGCTATGGTTTCCTTCTAACAATTATTGCCTCGACAAAATTGGCATGGAAAAACGAAGTCTGGTGTTCTTAATACACTGCCTTCAAGGTTATTTTAAGAACAGGCCAAACTTCATCGTTACCAAAGCTGAAGGAAAATTTGCAACTTCGATGGCGCAATATTAAGAAAAGTTATTCTGATAAATATAACTTGTATGGAGGTTGGGAATGCTTAATTTGCACACAGAATTGAATGCTATGAAAACCCCATTTTCTTCCTTTTAATGTTGCTGTTTTCGTCTTGTTCAGAGACCAATAAAAAGAAACAACTACAGAGGCTGGGTCTACAAAAACCAAAAATATCATTTTGGTGGAAGGGATGGAACAGGCAAGCCAAGTTTCAGCTGCACAATTTTTAAAGACGGACCTTCCAATTATGATCGGTTTCCCGTTATTGGACTCATTAAAACCTCTGCATCCAGTGATTTGATTACAGATTCTGCTGCCTCAGCAACAGCATTTGCCTCTGGGGTTAAAACCCTACAATGGGGCTATTGGGGTAACTCACGATACCACAGCTGTTCCAACACTTATAGAGATTGTTTCTGAACGGAATATGAATACTGGAATCATTGTAACCTCCACTGTTACGCATGCCACCCAGCTTGTTTCTATGCTCATGTAGCCAATAGAAATTGGCATGAATATCACAAGTTTCCTTCCAACTTCTGGAGTTGATTTTTTTGCCGGGCAGGATTGAAATACTTTGTCAACAGAAAGGACGAACAAAACTTATTGGATACCTTAAGAAATGAAGGTTTTACCATAGACACCACTTCCCTAAAACCATATCCCGACGCTGAAAAATTAGGATTTCTTTTAGCTCCTACCAGCATGCCCACCATGTTAGAGGGTCGTGAAACTTTCTCAGCAATGCGTCCAGCATGGCCATCGATAAACTGAACAATGATCATGGGTTTTCCTCATGGTAGAAGGTTCACAGGTAGACTGGGGAGGGCATGATAACGATGCAGAGTATCTCATTGTGAATTAATCGATTTGGACAATACCTTGGGAACCCTCCTTGAGTTTGCAGAGCAGGATGGGGAAACGCTCATTGTGGTCACAGGTGATCATGAAACCGGTGGATTTACTTTAGCTTCAATGGAATAATTATAACGAAATTAGACCTACCTTTTCCACCGATGGTCATAGTGCAACCATGATTCCCGTTTTCGCCTATGGTCCAGGCGCAGAGGAGTTTGGCATTTACGAAAATACCAGATCTTCCATAAGATTATGGCCTTACTTTCCAAGTAGGAATTTGACACTCACACTGCTTTAAATTTGTTACTTTAGCATTTATGAAGTACCTCGCAGATATTGGTTCGTATTTTTGATGCTGGGAAGAGTTTTCAACAGGCCTACCAAAGGATCTGTACTGCGAGACTGATCTTAAAGGAAATTGATGAGCTGGTGATCAACTCATTGGGCATTGTTGCGTTTATCTCCTTTTGTAGGTGGAGTTGTGGCCATTCAAACCGCACTAAATATTGAAAATCCCTTGATCCCAGATTACCTGGTTGGGTTTGCAACTCGACAGTCTGTGGTTTTGGAGTTTGCCCCACTTTATCTCTATCATCATGGCGGGAAAAATGGGATCGTTCATAACATCGAGTATTGGATCCATGCGTGTTACCGAACAAATCGATGCCTTGGAAGTAATGGGAATCAATCCGCTAAATTACCTGGTATTTCCAAAAATCATCCTTTGTTGTTACCTTGATTGCGATGGCCATGTTCCTAGTTTTGGGCGGCTGGTTCGCAACAGTATATGGTGGTTTTAGTACTTCAGGCATTTATTCAAGGATTACAGGATGACTTTAAACCTTTTCATGTTGTATATGCCTTCATAAAAACATTTGTCTTCGCCATCCTCCTCTCCACTGTTCCGTCATGGCAGGGTTTTATATGAAAGGTGGTGCCTTGGAAGTGGGAAAAGCGAGTACAAATTCATTTGTTTGGACCAGTATTTTGATCATTATTGCTAATTATATCATCACATCTTTATTGCTCGGTTAATGATACGCGTTGAAAATTTACATAAAAGCTTTGGTTCTGAACATATCTGAAGGGTATTAGCACTTCCTTTGAAAGGGGAAAACCAATTTGGTTATCGGTCAGAGTGGAAGTGGTAAAACCGTTTTTCTAAAATGCTTGCTGGGCCTTTTCACCCAGAACAGGGTAGAATATTTTACGGCGATAAAGCCATTAGGGATATGAAGGACGATGAAAAGAAAGATTTGAGGGAGCATATCGGGATGGTATTCCAAGGTGGGGCGCTCTTCGATTCCATGACGGTGGAAAGAATGTAATGTTTCCCCTTAGAATGTACAGTAACAATAAAAAGAGAAATGCTGGATCGCGTGAATGAAGTACTCGAACGGTTAACCTAACCAATGCCAACAATAAATTTCCCGCTGAAATATCTGGAGGAATGCAGAAAAGGTTGCCATTGCTCGATCCATTGTTAATTACCCAAGGTACCTTTCTGTGATGAACCAATTGGGTTTGGATCCAAAACTGCAATTATAATTGACAATTTGATTGAGAAATCACAAAGGAATATGATATCACCACTGTGATCAATACGCATGACATGAACAGTGTAATGGAAATTGGGGAAAAATTGTTTTCCTTCAGAAGTGAGCTCGCCACAGCGAGGATAGTTCACAAATCTTCAAAACCGACAATAAAAGATGTAACGGGTTTGTCTATTCATCCGATCTTTACAAACAAATACGTGACATTCAGCTAAAAAATGTAATTACCGCAAGATGAGGGTATCGGCACGAAGTTTATACTTCAGCCATTCATAAAAGCCGTGCCTTATCCCGAGCGACTACATCGCGCCTAACACCTTCTTTCCAGGTCGTCTCAAATACTTTTAAGGTATCGATGGAATTGAAGTTGGAATACAAGGTGTTTGAAAAACTTAACTTCTTAAATTTTCATAGTTGATCTTTGCCTCTTGGGTAATATCCTGGAAGGGTATCTGATCGTTCTTCAACTTGATTAACTTGGCGATTCTTTCTCCAAAAGGCAATTTTCTGTTCCTTGAGTTATTTCCAATGAATCCCTTGAGCGCAATTCCTCCAAATAACGCATCTCATTCTCCAGGTCATTATCTTCCAAATTTTGATTTGTATTCTGGGATTTATAATCTGTCATTCTACTTTTAAAACCGCCATGGTGGTTTCATCTATTGCTGCCCGCCAAAGGTCAATTCTATGGTTGAAGCTCCATTGGGATTGTATTCATAGTTGGCATATTTCTTAATGTACGAAGCGTTGGGCAAGGCTTCCAATTCTTGCTCAATAAAGCGCTGTGCGTCATTCTTGAAAGCACTTTCCTTCAACACTCGATAAAGTATACCCAGCAGGAATCATAACCATTAAAGCAACAATGGATGCAAATCGGGCAATACGTTTTTCTGCGCATGGAATTTGCATATTTCCGCATGGGAAACGCAATAATTTTAAAAAAAGGTGGCCAAGGCGATAAAAATGGTATTGATCAAAACAAATACATGGCTCCTCCTGCAAAAACCCATCCTTTCGGATTACCAATAAAAGCTTCAGCAAGTCCGTAACCCACCGTACAAAGGGGCGGCATCGGGGCAGTCACCAATGGCAACACCAGATATAACACTGGCAATGGTTCCCTTTTTCGTACGGGCAATAATCAAGGCAAGTCCGCCAAAAAGGCAATTAGTACATCCCGGATATCGGGTTTGGTTCTACCAATAATTCAGAAGATTCTTCACGAAGGGAAAAGCCAAAGAATAAAAAGCCGTCAATACACTCAAAAGCACCATCACCCCAAAATTGATCAAAGACTTCCTTAAAGTGTCAATATCATTTACGGCAATGGAAAGGCCAATTCAGAATCGGACCCATAAGTGGTGAGATTAACATCGCTCCAATGACCACGGCGGTTGAGTTTGCGTTTAGACCAATAGAGGCCACAAATATGGAACAAATGAGAATCCATGCGGTAGCTTCTAAAGGAATGTCATTGATAATCGCATTCGTAGTATTTTCACGATCGGTATCACTACGGAAATCAAGCAAATCCAGCATAAATTTCTTGGTGCTTGCCCAAAGTCCACGAGCCTCTTTACGAATATTCTCCTTGCTCTGATTTAATTCTTGATCTTTCTTATCTATGGGTTCCATATTATGAGTATTTTCCAAAAGTCGCTGTTACCTCAGTCAATAGTTTCTTGATTTCTTGCTCTTTGGCTTTTGGGAATACAAAGCACATCTTCCTTGTCTACAATGATATAATCTGAAAGCCATCGATAACCATTAACTTATCGGTGGATGAAAGACCATGTTATTTTTGGCATCCTTCAAAAGGGTTTTGCACGAACCACCGCATTCTCCAATGAATCCTTACTCAGTTTTTTCATGCAGGGCACTTATGTTCCCAAGTCATTCCAGTCAAAACTGGCTTCTTTGAAATTTTACATTGTCGGCTTTCCATAATGCCATAGTCAATTGAGATGTTTTCTGAATTAGGATACTGCGATTCAATAAATTCCACCTCGGAGGGGTATTCAATTGCTCCATTCCCTCATTAAATAGGGCAAACATATCAGGCAAAATACTGCTGAAAAGCCTGTAAGATGCTTTGGACACTCCAAATAAAAATCCAGCATTCCATAAATAATTTCCTTCCTTAACAAATCTTTTAGCGGTATCAGTCTGGCTTTTTCTGAATTGCTCAACAGATCGTATGGAATCACTAGAAGATTTTTTGCTCGATAATATAACCTGTATTCGGAAATGTTGGGTAATCCCTAAGGTCATCAAAGCACTGTTTTCAGACAAATTCAAAACATTCCGTTACATCCTCCTCAAAAGCCTGCTCATCTTCAATCCAATGATCACTTGGAGCAACAAAGCATAATCCCATCGGGATTTTCTTTATAAATCTTTAAGACAGAAAGCAGAATGCATGGGGCTGTATTCCTCATGGCGGGTTCCAATACCAACTGCGTATCATCTATGCCCATTAATTGTTCCAGGCACAATTCTTTATAGACTGTTGGTAAGGATTTGAATTTGGGAAGCAGGTATAAATCAGCCTGGAAAAGTCTTTTGCAATATTTTGTCCAGTCCCTAGCATATCATGGAATTGTTTTGGAAAACGACTGGTACTCACCGGCCGGAAATCGCGAACCTATTCCCCTGCCATGATTACGGCATAATAGTTTTTATGTTGTTTCATTTTATGAATTCAACTTCCCGCATTTGGATTGAACAAATACAACCGACCTGTTGCCACCTCAATGCATTCATATCTTTTAACACGTTTTTTCCCTTTTGGAAAAATCTTACCGTTATTATAAACGAAACCGACCTCCCATTGGAATTTCAAAGATATAGTTTTTATCGTTCTCTGGGTCAAATGTTTCAAAGCAAGGGACAGCCTGGTATCAGTATCACTACTCGCTTTTGGGTTTTGAAATGTATAGCTAAAAGCGGTAGCAGGTCTTTGGGGAATATGGCAGGATGAATAAAGGGCAGCATTAAATGCTGAAGGTAGCCTTCCATTCCTTACCGTGTGGTTTAATTCTCCGGCGACAAATTTTTATGCGCTGCTAAATGTGCTATTTCATGGACTAAGGTGATTAAAAGCGATACTTATTGAGGGTTGGCGTTAACCGTAATACGATGATTTCCATCCTCCAAATACGAGTCCCCATGTCTAGTAACCCGTTCATTAACCACTTTTAAGTGGACGTGGTAAGTTTTGATCAATTCAAAACTGGATCAACCGAAGCCTCGAGGAAGGTATTTGCGTAACACTTCTACCATACCCACTAAGAGTTGTACTTGAAACCTGTATGCTACCATTAAAATAGACATTCCCAGTTAAAGCAAATTCCATAATATAGGTGGCCATCTCTTCTGCACTTAAGGGTGCTTCAAAGCCCGGAAAAGCTTCTTCCAACATTTCAGTTTGTACAGCTCCCAAGGCCAGGCATTGAAGGCAGCGGAGTCCTATTTCCTTATACTCTTCAGCCAGTACTTCCGTGAGGGTTATCAAAGCCCCACTGCTGCTATATGCAACGAGTCCGAAATTTAACACTTCCTTGAATACCTCCCATACTGCTAATATTGACCACGTGCCCCTCCTTCTTCATAAAAGGCAAAACCGTTTGAATCATAGAAGCCGCTCAAACACGTTTACTTCGTAACTATCTTTGAAATCTGCCATGGTGAGCTTAGGAAATGGTTTGTTCACCAAATATCTGAATTATTGATAAGGATATCCACATGTTTCCAATCAGATTTAAGGAATGATTCTACCTTCATTAAATCCGGTTTCATAAATGATGTCACAAGGCATACACTTACAATTGGAAAGATCCAATCCGGAGATTGGAACTTCATTCCTCGATAATGCGAGCACATTATGACCTGCGTCGGTAAACATAGGAAC
>JACADM010000139.1_pt1 | contig 31146 bp, 38 predicted proteins | sample 7512371 | NCBI WGS metagenome assembly JACADM01 (sample SAMN14389041, study PRJNA612141) | algae metagenome | isolation source: non-axenic algae culture | place: India: Navi Mumbai | collected 2017-01
CCGCCGCCGCTCCTGACGTTTACCTAATGTTCTCCGCCCCGCCTCATGCGGCAAGATGGGGGCAAGGTCAATGCGGCAACGCCGGATGGGCGGCGATGCCCTCGGATCCCTCCACTCGCCCCGCCCTCTCCCGGCGTCCTCCCGGACGGCGCGTGAGCGCCGAGCCGGGACCGGAGAGCCGAGGGCGTTTGAGGGGCACGCAGAGCACACTCCGACCGCTTGTGCCTCTCCGGTTCCGGGTCGCGCTGCGCTTGCCCCGGAATGACGAAGGCAGAGGCATCCGCGACGACACGCTGGCCGAGCCCCCGTGCTCCCCTCTCCCCCTTGAGGGGGAGATGTCGGCGCAGCCGACAGAGGGGGGTGAGCCAGTCCCCCCAAACGAAAACGCCCGGCACGGGCCGGGCGTTCGTGTCGTACTGGCAAGGCCGTTGGGATTACTCTGCGGCCTGCGGCTGCACCGCCTGGGCTGCCGGGCGCTCCCACTTGAGCACCGGGTTGCGCGCCGCCCGCGTCTCGTCGAGACGGCCGCGCGGGGCATGGAACGGCGCCCCCTTGAAGCGGTCCGTCTCGCCCTTCTGCGCGCTCAGCACAAGGTCGCGCATGGTGGCGATGAACAGATCGAGCGAGGAGCGGCTTTCCGATTCCGTCGGCTCGATCAGCATCGCGCCGTGGACGACCAGCGGGAAATACATGGTCATCGGGTGGTAGCCCTCGTCGATCATCGCCTTGGCGAAATCGAGCGTGGTGACGCCGGTATCCTTGAGGAAGCTGTCGTCGAACAGCACCTCATGCATGCACCAGCGCTGGCCGAAGGGCAGGCTCATCAGTCCTGCAGGCCGACGCGCACATAGTTGGCGTTGAGCACCGCGTCCTCGGACGCCTGCTTCAACCCGTCGGCGCCGTGGGCTCTTCATGTAGGCGAGCGCGCGCACATACATGCCCATCTGGCCGTGGAAGGCGGTCATGCGGCCGAAGGGCTGCTCGCCGTCCTTAAGCTCGGCATCCGTTTCCACCCACTCGATGCCGCCCTCGCCCTTGCGCAGGAAGGGCAGCGGGGCGAACGGCGCCAGGCGCTCCGACAGCACCACGGGACCTGCACCGGGACCGCCGCCGCCATGCGGGGTGGAGAAGGTCTTGTGCAGGTTGATGTGCATGGCGTCGACGCCGAGATCGCCCGGACGGGCCTTGCCGACGATGGCGTTGAAGTTGGCGCCGTCGCAGTAGAAATAGCCGTCCGCGGCGTGGATCGCCTCGGCGATGGCGATGATGTCGCGCTCGAACAGGCCGCAGGTGTTGGGGTTGGTCAGCATGATGCCGGCGATGTCGCGCCTCATGCTCCTTGATGCGCGCTTTGACCGCCCGATCCACCGTGCCGTCCTCGCGCGCCTCCGATGGAGACCACCTTGTAGCCGAGAAGCGCGGCCGTTGCCGGGTTGGTGCCTGGGCCGATTCCGGCACCAGGACGATCTTCGGGTTCGCGGCCGGCCGCCTGATGCGCGGCCTTGATCGCCATCATGCCGCACAATTCGCCATGGGCGCCGGCCTTCGGGCTCATCGCCACCGCGCTCATGCCGGTCATGGTGACCAGCCAGTGCGCCAGCTCTGCGATCAGTTCGACCGCGCCGGTCACCGTCGACAGCGGCTGCAGTGCACCGAGACGCACGTCGCCGAAGCCCGGCATCGGCGTGCCATCTTCTCGCGAGGCGCGGATTGTGCTTCATCGTGCAGGAGCCGAGCGGATAGAGGCCCGCATCGATGGCGTAGTTCTTGGACGACAGGCGCACATAGTGGCGCCATGGTCTCCGGCTCGGTCAGCGCCGGCAGGTCCGGCACCGCCTTGCGGGCGTGGCTGCCCAGCGCCGGCGCGACATCTTCCACCTCGTCGAGGTCGACGCCGCCACACGTCCATGCGGCGATCTCGAAGAGCAACGGCTCTTCCATCGCCAGCGCCTTGTTGCCGGTGAAGGTCGCACGCTCGCTGACGAGCGCCGTTTCGCTAGGTGCGGACGGACGTCCCTGAGTGTTCATGCTCATGCCAGCACCTCCTTCAGTGCCGCGACGAAGGCCGCGCGGTCCTCGTCGGAATTGACTTCGCTCGATGCCACGAGCAGCAGGTCGGCAAGGTCGGCCTTGCCCGGCTCCAGCCGCGACACCGGCACGCCACCGAGCACGCCCTTTTCGGCAAGCGCCTCGACACCTCGGCCGCCGGCTTCGGCAGCTTGACGGTGAACTCGTTGAAGAAGGCGTCGTTGAGCACCTTGACGCCGGCAACGCCTCCAGCGCGCCCTTCAGCTTCACCGCGGTTGGCGTGGTTGATGCGGGCGAGCTTGGCGAGACCATTGCCGCCGAGCAGCGTCATGTGGATGGTGAAGGCGAGGCAGCAGAGGCCCGAATTGGTGCAGATGTTCGACGTCGCCTTGTCGCGGCGGATGTGCTGCTCGCGGGTCGAAAGCGTCAGCACGAAGCCGCGCTTGCCGTTGGCATCGACCGTCTCGCCGCACAGGCGGCCCGGCATCTGGCGGATGAACTTCTGCCGCGTCGCGAACAGACCGACATAAGGCCCGCCGAAATTGAGGCCGTTGCCGATGGACTGGCCCTCGCCGACGACGATGTCGGCGCCTGCTCGCCCGGCGCCTCGATCAGGCCCAGCGACACCACCTCGGTGAAGACGGCGATCAAGAGCGCGCCATGGGCATGCGCCTTCTCGGCGATCGGCTTCAGGTCGATCAGCTGGCCGTAGAAGGACGGCGACTGCACCACCACGCAGGAGGTCTCGTCGTCGATGGCCGCCAGAATGTCCTCGGTGCCTGCGGGATCGGCCGGCAGCGCCTCGACCCGGTCGCCGGCCATCGAGCTCAGGCCCTCGACCACCTGCCGATACTGCGGGTGCAACCCGCCGGACAGCACCGCCTTGTTGCGGCGGGTCACCCGGTGCGCCATCAGCACGGCTTCGGCGGTGCCGGTCGAGCCGTCATACATGGAGGCGTTGGCGACCTCCATGCCGGTGAGCGCGGCCACCTGGGTCTGGAACTCGAAGAGATACTGCAGCGTGCCCTGCGTCACCTCGGCTGGTACGGCGTGTAGGAGGTGAGGAACTCGGAGCGCTGGATCAGGTGGTCGACGCTGGCCGCACATGATGCTTGTAGGCGCCGGCGCCGACGAAGAACGGCACCGAGGAGGCGGCGACATTCTTGCCGGCCATGCGCGACAGGTCGCGCTCGACCGCGAACTCGCTCTGGCGGCGCGGCAGGTCCAGCAGACCGTCGATGCGGGCGCTCTTGGGGATGTCGACGAAGATCTCGTCCACATCCGAAATGCCGACACGCGCCAGCATGTCGGCACGGTCGGTATCGGACAGCGGCAGATAGCGCATGTCACGCTCCTTGGGAGTTGTCGGCAAGCGTGGCGGGCACGGCCTCGACCACGATCTCGCTTTTCACGGAATTGGCGATGAAGCAGGCCTCGTGAGCCTGGTGATGCAGGGCGTCGATCCGGCCCGACTCGGGCAGCGTGTCGCCGGCCAGCACGATCTGCGGGCGCAGCACGACGCGGGTCACGGCCATCTTTCCGGGCGCGACCCGCTCCATGGTGCCCTCGGCCGCGTCGCGGTAGCTCTCGACCACCAGCCCGTCGCGGCGGGCAAGATCGAGGAACCACAGCATGTGGCAGCTGGAGATCGCGGCCACGAAGGCCTCTTCCGGGTCGATTGCCGCCTCGACGGAGTTGGGCAGCGGCACGACACTCGGCGAAGCCGAGGCCGGCACGGTGATACCGCCGTCGAAGGACCAGTCATGGCCGCGGCTGTAGGCGTTGGCGGCAAAGTCGCCCTGCCGCCGCCAGCTCACATCGGCCCGGTAGAGGTGCGTGCCATGGATCAGAGCCCCTCTACATGCGCCTTGTAGGCGGCCTCGTCCATCAGGCTGTCGAGCTGCGAGGTGTCGGCCAGGCGGATCTTGACGAACCACGCCGCGCCTTCCGGATCCTCGTTCACCTTGCCCGGCTCGTCGGCCAGCACGCCGTTGGCCTCGACGATCTCGCCGTCGAGCGGGGCATAGACCTCGGAAGCTGCCTTGACGCTTTCGACGACCGCCGCCTCGTCGCCCTTGGAGACCTTGCGGCCGACCTCGGGAAGCTCGACGAACACGACGTCGCCCAGCTGCTGCTGGGCATAGTCGGTGATGCCGACCGTGGCGACGTCGCCCTCGACGGTGATCCACTCGTGGTCTTCGGTGTAGCGGGTGCTCATTTCACTTGTCCTCCGGAAGGCCTTCAGGCCGCTTCAGGTTGTCTGGAACGATAGGCAAAGGGCCGTCAGGCGGACGGCTTGCGATAGTAGCGCTGGGGAACGAAGGGCATGTCGGCGATGCTCGCCTCGAGCTCGCGGCCGCGCACCACCAGCTTCACCGGCGTGCCGACACCCGCATGGGCCGGGTCGACATAGCCCATGGCAATCGGGGCACCCAGCGTCGGCGCGAAGCCGCCCGAGGTGAGAACGCCGATAACGCTGCCATCGGCGGCGCGGATCTCCGCGCCCTCGCGGGCCGGGGCACGGCCGGCGAGCGTCAGCCGACGCGCACGCGCGACGGCCCGTCCGCCAGTTCGGACAGGATGCGGGCCGCGCCCGGAAAGTTGGCCTCGTCCTTGCGGCGCTTCTGCAGCACGAAGGTGATCGCGCCCTCGACCGGCGAGGTGGTCTCGTCGAGGTCGTGGCCGTAGAGGCAAAGCCCGGCTTCGAGGCGCAGCGAATCGCGCGCGCCGAGTCCGATCGGGGCGACGCGCTCGTCGGCGAGCAGGGCCCGGGCCAGCGGCTCGGCAGCACCGGCCGGCACGGAGATCTCGTAGCCGTCCTCGCCGGTATAGCCGGAGCGCGACACATAGACGGCGATGCCGTCGAACTCCATCTGCGCAACGCCCATGAAGGCCATGTCCGCGGCGGCGGGCGCATGGGCGGCCATCACCTCGGCCGCCATCGGGCCCTGCAGCGCGATCAGCGCGCGGTCCTCGATGGGCTCCAGCTTCACGTTTTCGGGAAGGTTCGCCGCGATCAGCGCATAGTCGACCGCCTTGCGCGAGGCGTTGACGACCAGGAACAGCCGGCCTTCGTTCTCGGCGCCCTGCGGCCGCGCGACCATCAGGTCGTCGACGATGCCGCCCTCGGCGTTCAGAAGCACGGTGTAGCGCTGGCGGCCGGGCTTCAGCACGGCGACGTCGGAGGGAACCATCGCCTCGAGCGCACGGGCCGTCGTCTCGTGGTCCGGGCCGACCAGCCAGGCCTGGCCCATATGCGACACGTCGAAGAGACCGGCCTTCTCGCGGGTATGGCTGTGCTCGGCGATGATGCCGGCGGGATACTGGACCGGCATCTCGTAGCGGCGAACGGCACGAGACGCGCACCGAGCTCGCGGTGCAGGTCCGTCAGGGGCGTCGAAAGCAGAGGTCCGTCGGCGTGATCGGCCATTTGGTCGTCCTGGCGCTAGAGGGTCTGGTGACGCGAACACGGTTTCGTATCCACGCACCCCCTCTGTCCTGACGACCTGAGAGATTTCCCGCCCGGCTTCCGGTCCGTGACCGGCGCCCGTAATTGAGGCGGTTACTCCTTCGGTGAGCCCGGCCCCGACCCGAAGGGCGGTCCGGACTTCTTTCCAGAGCGTTGCTCGACCTGCGGTCCTTTTGCCTGAGAGTTTCCGGGCGGTTGCTCCTTCGGCGCCGGCACCCGTGATGCCGATCTCTCCCGCAAGTCCTTGAAGCAGGATCGCGAAGACATGCGTCTTCAGGTCCCTGCCGGCGGCGCACAACGTCCACGCCGCCTGTCATTCATGTCGCATTGTCGACAGCGCCTGTCGCACTGTCAACATGCCCTTCCTATTGCCGACGTTTTCCCGTCTCGTCCAGCGCAATCTGCACCTTGGACGAACCGCCCTGGGGAAGAGCGACGTCCTCCACCAGCGCCCACTGCTCGGCCGGCGCGCCCGCGCCCAGCGTCACCGGCACGGCGAGCTGGCGCACCTGCGGCTTGGCTTTGTCGTTGGTCGTGTCGGTGACCGACACGCGGAGCGGCAGCATGATCTCGCCGCCCGGCCACGCCGGACCCGGCGTCACGCGCCCGGAGACGCCGACGGTCATCACCACGCCGCCATCGGCGCCGCGCTTGCACTTGCGCGCCCACTTCTCGATGTTCGCCTGGTAGCGCAGGCCCTGCGGGTCGTCCTGCTTGCCCCGGTCGTAGGTCATCAGCAGGTAGCGGTCCGGCTCCACCCCGAGCGGCGGACAGGGCACCTCCTGTCGGAAGGTCTCGGGATTGATGTCCTCCACCACCGACTTGCCGGCGGCGTTGCCGGAGATCACGGTCTTGGCCACATCGTTGCTGACCCCTCCGATATCCGTACCGCAGGCCGCAACGGCAAGGCCGAGTGCGAGCGAGGCGAGCGGGCCCGTACGACGGATCCAGTCGGCGTGCTGCATGCCAATCTTCCCAATTCTGCTCAAGGACGCATACTCGTTCAGGGCAACGTCTATATCAGGCGGACCGGCGCTTGGCGAGCGGCTGCGGGCGCACGGCGCTTTCCCGCCTCACGACTTGGCCGGCTACCCTTGACACGCCCTGCCCCCATACCTCTATTGCCAGCAAAGCCCGTGCGTCGCGGCTCCCCGCCGACGCCGACTGCAAGGAGGCCCTCTTGGCTTCAGACCCTTCCGCCGGAAACCGCCCGCCGCTCAAGGTGCTGCTTTGCGCCCCGCGGGGCTTTTGCGCCGGTGTCGACCGTGCCGTTCAGATCGTCGAGCTGGCGCTCGAGCGCTTCGGCGCGCCGGTCTACGTGCGTCACGAGATCGTGCACAACAAGTTCGTCGTCGAGAGCCTGAAGACCAAGGGCGCCGTCTTCGTCGAGGAGCTGGACGAGATCCCGGACGGCCATCACGACCGCCCGGTGGTGTTCTCCGCCCATGGCGTGCCGAAGTCGGTGCCCGAGGACGCGCGCTCGCGCAACATGTTCTATCTCGACGCCACCTGCCCGCTGGTCTCCAAGGTCCACAAGGAAGCTGAGATCCACTTCCGCCGCGGCCGCGAGATCGTGCTGATCGGCCATGCCGGCCATCCGGAAGTCATCGGCACGATGGGCCAGCTGCCCGAGGGCGCCGTGCGCCTCGTCGAGACGGTGGAGGACGCACGGGCATTCGAGCCGGCGGCGACCGGCCGCTCGCCTGGATCACCCAGACCACGCTGTCGGTGGACGACACCGCCCAGATCGTCGAGGTGCTGACCGCCCGCTTCCCCGACATCGTCGCCCCGCACAAGGACGACATCTGCTACGCCACCACCAACCGGCAGGAAGCGGTCAAGGCGGTTGCCCCGGACGTCGAGGCGCTGATCGTCGTCGGCGCGCCGAACTCGTCGAACTCGCAGCGCCTGCGCGAGGTCGCCGAGCGTGCCGGCTGCCCGGTCGCGCTGCTGGTGCAGCGCGCCGCCGACATTCCCTGGGACGCGCTTCCGCCGCTGACGAGCCTCGGCATCACCGCCGGCGCCTCCGCGCCCGAGGTCCTGGTGGAGGAGATCATCGCCGCCTTTGCCGAGCGCTACGAGGTCACCGTCGACAGCGTGCGCACGGCCGAGGAGACGATTTCCTTCAACCTGCCGCGCGCCCTGCGCGAGGCGGCCGAGTAGTCCTGACCCTTCTCACGCCCGGAAAACGAACCCGACCCCATGGCTGTCTACACTGACGTCTCGGACGAGGACCTTGCGGCCTTCGTCGCCCTTTACGATATCGGCGACACGCTGGCCCTGAAGGGCATCGCCGAAGGCGTCGAGAACTCGAACTTCCTGCTGCACACGACGAGCGGCTATTTCATCCTGACGCTCTACGAGAAGCGGGTGAACCCGGCCGACCTGCCGTTCTTCCTGGAGCTGATGCGCCATCTGGCGGCGCGCGGCATTTCCTGCCCGCAGCCGATCGCCGCGCGCTCCGGCGCGATGCTGGGCGAGCTCGCCGGCCGGCCTGCCGCCATCATCTCGTTCCTCGACGGCATGTGGGTGCGCCGGCCCAAGCGCGAGCATTGCGCCGAGCTCGGCGAGGCGCTCGCCCGCTTCCATCTCGCCGGTGCGGACTTTGCCGGCCAGCGCCCCAACACGCTCTCCGTGGACAGCTGGCGGCCGCTGCTCGGCGCCTCGCTCGACCAGGCCGACACCGTCGTCCCGGGCCTCGCGGCCGAGCTGACCGCCGAGCTCGACCATCTGGAGAGCCGCTGGCCGACGGTCTTCCCTCCGGCGTCATCCACGCGGATCTCTTCCCCGACAACGTCTTCTTCATCGGCGAGCGCCTGTCCGGGCTGATCGACTTCTATTTCGCCTGCAACGATGCCTTCGCCTATGACGTGGCGATCTGCCTCAATGCCTGGTGCTTCGAGCCGGATCTCTCCTTCAACGTCACCAAGGCGCGGGCGCTGCTCAACGGCTATCGCCAGGTGCGCGACTTCACGGACGCGGAGTTCGCCGCCCTGCCGCTGCTGGCGCGCGGCTCGGCCCTGCGCTTCCTGCTGACGCGCCTGCACGACTGGCTGCGCGTGCCGCCCGGCGCGCTGGTCACGCCGAAGGACCCGCGCGAATACCTGCGCAAGCTGCGCTTCCACCAGGGCGTCGCCACCGCCTCGGACTACGGGCTCGCCCCATGAGCGAGACGGTCGAGCAGGCGCACGTCGTCATCCACACGGATGGGGCGTGCTCGGGCAATCCGGGGCCCGGCGGCTGGGGCGCGCTTCTGCGCTCCGGCGCGCACGAGCGCGAGCTGTGCGGCGGCGAGGCCCAGACCACCAACAACCGCATGGAGCTGACCGCCGCCATCGAGGCGCTGAACGCCCTCAAGCGCCCGTGCAAGGTCGAGCTGCACACCGACAGCACCTATGTGCGCGACGGCATCACCAAGTGGCTCTACAACTGGAAGCGCAACGCCTGGCGCACCGCCGACAAGAAGCCGGTGAAGAATGCCGAGCTGTGGCAGGCGCTGGATGCGGCGCGCGGCCGCCACGACGTCACCTGGCACTGGGTCAAGGGCCATGCCGGGCACGACGACAACGAGCGCGCCGACGAGCTCGCCCGCAAGGGCATGGCACCGTTCAAGAAAAGGTAGCCGCGAATTTCCCCCGCTCCCGGGCCGGATCCCGGCCGGAAATTCGCTCCGGCGTGCCGGATGGTGTTGTTTTTCGAGAACCGGAGCGGAGCGTACATTCAAGTACGTGAGCACCGGAAGCGCAGAAAACGACGCCAAACGTCGCCGGAGTAGAATTTTACGACCGCAGGGCGTCCATCTCGGCTTGCAGGAGCTTCGTCGCTTGGGCGGCTTCCATCGGCTGGCCGAACAGGAAGCCTTGCGCGTATTCGCAGCCGAGCTGGTGCAGCTCGAGCGAATCGGACTCCGTCTCCGCCCCTTCCGCCACCACCTGCATGCCGAGGTCGTGGCCGAGCGCGATGATCGAGCGCAGGATCACCGGACGGGCGCTGCGGCCGTTCGGGCGCACGAAGGACTGGTCGACCTTGATCGTGTCGAAGCGGAAGCGCTGCAGGTAGCTGAGGCTCGAATAGCCGGTGCCGAAATCGTCCAGCGACAGGCCGGCGCCGAGCGCGCGCAACCGCTCCAGCATCCGCGCCGAATATTCCGGATTGGCCATCACCACCGATTCCGTCAGCTCCAGCTTGAGCGTTCCCGGCGCGATGGAGGAGCGCGACAGCACCGACTTCACGTCGTTGATCAGGTCGTGGCGCAGCAGCTGCAGCGAGGAGATGTTGACGCTGGCGAACAGCGGCACCGGCAGGCGGAAGCTCTGCTGCCAGTCGGCGAGCTGGCGCGCGCCCTTGTCCAGCACGAACAGGCCCAGCTCGTTGATGATGCCCGACTGCTCGGCGATGGGGATGAACTCGGCCGGCGAGATCGCCCCGCGCGTCGGGTGGTTCCAGCGGGCCAGCACTTCGAAGCCGGCGATGGAGCGGTCCACCAGGCGCACGATGGGCTGGTAGAACACGGTGATGCCGTCGGTCTTCAGCGCCTTGCGCAGGTCGCCTTCCAGCTCGGCGCGGCTGCGCGTGCCGGTCTGCAGCGTCGGGCGGAACACCTCCACCCGGTCGCCGCCCAGCCGCTTGGCATGGTTCATCGCCATGTCCGCCTCGCGCATCAGCTCGGCCGCCGAGGACCCTTCGGTCTCGTAGATGGCGATGCCGACGGAGGAGGTCAGGAACACTTCCCGCTCGCCGAAGGTGATGGGCGAGCGCACCGCGCGGCGCACCGCGTCGGCGAAGGCGGCGATGCGGTCGGCCGACTGTTCGGACAGGAGCAGCAGCGCATAGGTGTCGCCGGACAGGCGCGAGAGCGAATCCTGCGGCTTCAGCTGGCGCGAGACGCGCCGCGCGATGGTCAGCAGGATGCTGTCGCCCGCCGACAGGCCGATGGAATCGTTGACCTGCTTGAACGGTCGAGATCGATGATCAGTACGGAAGGACGGCCGAGCTTTTCCGCCCGCGAGCGGGCGATGGCCGCCTGCAGCCGGTCCATGAACAGCTCTCGGTTGGGCAGGCCGGTCAGGTTGTCGTGCACCGCATCGTGCAGCAGCCGTTCCTCGGTCACCTTCTGGTCGGTGATGTCGAGCAGCGTGCCGACGCAGCGGATCACCTCGCCGTCGGACCCGACGATGGGCCGCGCGCGCAGGCGGAACCAGCGGAAATGGCCGTCGTCGGCGCGCAGGCGGAAGGCCTGCGAGATGCGGCCGCGGCGCTGGTCGATCACCGCGTCCAGCGTGGTGCGGAACGTGTCGCGGTCCTGCGGGTGCAGCACGTCGAGCCAGTCGCGCGCCGGTCCCTCCAAGAGGCCCTGCTTGAGGCCGAGCAGATCCTCCACCTCGTTGCCGGTGGAGATGCGGTCGCGGTCGACGTCCCAGTCCCAGATGATGTCGCCGGAGCCGGTCAGCGCCAGTGCCCGCCGCTCCACGTCGGAGATCAGCCCTTGCGCGATGGCGCCGCCCGCAAAGGCGTGCTGCATCACCGTGAAGCCGATCAGCAGCACGATCAGCACCAGGCCGCCGGCCAGCGCCGGCTGGACGATGTCGTTGGCCAGCGATCCGGTCACGGTCATCGCCGCGCCCACCAGCCAGGACAGCAGCAGGATCCAGGTCGGCACCAGCATGATCGCCCGGTCGTAGCCCTGCAGCGCCAGCGCCGCGATCACCGCAAAGCCCAGCACGCCGATGATGCCGAGCGACACGCGGGCGATGCCGGCGGCGACGGACGGGTCCCAGACCGCGATGCCGAGCAGGCCGAGCACCAGGATCAGGGTGCCGAGCGCCAGATGGCTGTAGCGGATGTGCCAGCGGTTGAGGTTGAGATAGGCGTAGAGGAAGATGATTAGGCTCGCCGCCAGCGCCACCTCGGCGCAGGCGCGGTAGAGCTGCTCCTCGCCCGGCGTGATCTGCAGGACCTTGTTCCAGAACCCGAAGTCGATGGTCAGGTAGGACAGCACCGACCAGGCCAGCACCGCCGTCGCCGGGAACATGATCGTGCCCTTGACCACGAACAGGATGGTCAGGAACAGGGCGAGAAGGCCGGAAATGCCGAGGATGATGCCGCGATACAGCGTGTAGGCGTTGACCGTGTCCTTGTAGACGTTCGGCTCCCACAGGCGCAGCTGCGGCAGGCCGGGCGTACGCATCTCCACCACGTAGGTGACCACCGCGCCGGGGTCGAGCGTGATCAGGAAGACGTCCGCCTCCTGGCTCGACTGGCGCTCGGGGGCGATGCCCTGGCTCGGGGTGATCGAGGCGATGCGCGAGGCGCCGAGGTCCGGCCAGATCAGGCGCGAGCCGACGAGCTGGAAGAACGGAGCGACGATCAGCCGGTCGATCTGTTCGTCACCGGGATTGGACAGGGCGAAGACGGCCCAGCTGGTGTTGGTGTCGTCGCGTGAATTCACCTCGATGCGGCGGACGATGCCGTCGGCGCCGGGCGCGGTCGAGACCTGCAGGCTGGCGCCTTCGTTGGGATAGAGGTCGACTGCACCGGTCAGGTCCAGCGCATCGGTGGAGGAGCGGACCTCCACCGCCTCGACGGCCGCTGCCGGAGCATAGGCGATCAGCCACGCTGCCAGCGCAAGCACAAGGAACCTGAAAAAGGGCACGCGGTTCGTCCGTTTCACGTCGCGCAGCGCGCGGTGCCGGAGACTTATCGGCATCAAACCCATCTCACAAGATTTCTTTCTCTCCGGCGCCGGCGGGGGCGCCGGGGTCCGCCGGCACCTGCGCCTGCCAGACGGCGACGCTCGCGGCGGAGATGGTGGCAAGGCCCTGCGGCGCGGCGGTGTCGCTGGCCAGACGGGCAAACAGCAAGTGATCCTGCCACTCCCCGGCAATGCGCAGGTAGCGGCGGGCGTAGCCCTCGCGGCAAAAGCCGGCTTTTTCAAGGAGCCGCTGCGAAGCGACATTGTGCGGCAGGCAAGCCGCCTCGACCCGGTGCAGCGACAGTTCGGAAAAGGCGAAGCCGAGCAGCGCCTGCACCGCGCGGCTCATGTGGCCGCGCCCGGCATGCGGCGCGCCCATCCAGTAGCCGAGCGAGGCGGCCTGCGCGACGCCGCGGCGGATGTTGGACAGCGTCGCCCCGCCCACCAGCACCCCGTCGGCGAGGCGGAACAGGAAGAAGGGATAGGCCCGGTCCTCGCGCATCTCGCGTGCGTAGCGGCGAAGGCGCCGGCGATAGGACGCGCGGGACAGCTCGTCCCCCGCCCATAGCGGCTCCCAGGGCTGCAGGAAGGCATGGCTTGCCTCGCGCAGGGCCGCCCATTGGGCATGGTCCTGCGGCTGCGGCTGACGCAGCATCAGGGCGTTCTCCCCCTCCCCTGCGATCAGGGTCCGGACCGGCTCGGAGCCGGAGAACGCCCGGAACAAGGACATTGCCGCCTCCGTGCGGGTCTCAGGCGCCGACGGCGCGCGCCGGCATGGCACCGCCCAGCCGCTCTGCCACCGCATCGGCGTCGAGCGCCAGCGGCAGGCTGCCCGCCTTCGGGCCGACGACGGAGAGCGTCGGTGCCCCGGCGAAGACCTTGGCGGCCGCCGCGCGCACGCTGTCCAGCGTCACCGCATCGATGCGGCTCTGGATCTCCTCCGGCGACAGCACCTCGCCGTGGATCATCAGCTGGCGGGCGATCTGGCCGGCGCGGGCGGCCGGGCTTTCCAGCGACATCATCAGCCCGGCGCGGATCTGCGCCTTCGAGCGGTCGAGGTCTGCCTGCACGATCTCCTGCGAGGCGCGGCCGAGCTCATCCACCAGCACGGGGAAGAGCTTGCCGATATCCTCCTCGCCGGTCGCCGCATGGACGCCGAAGAGGCCGGTGTCCTGGAACGCCCAGTGGAAGGAATAGATCGCGTAGCACAGGCCGCGGGTCTCGCGGATTTCCTGGAACAGGCGCGAGGACATGCCCCCGCCCATCACCGAGGCCAGCACCTGCACCGAATAGTAGTCGGGCGCACGGTAGGGCACGCCCTCGAAGCCCAGCACCAGCTGGACCTCCATCAGCTCGCGCTCCAGCAGCGTGCTGCCGCCGTTGTAGCGGGCGGCGACCGGCTCGACACTCGGCTTGCCCGACAGGCCGCCGAGATGCTCTTCGGCCAGCTTCACCACCGCGTCGTGATCGACCGCGCCAGCGGCCGCCAGCACCATGTTCTCGGCCCGGTAATGCTCGGAAAGATAGGCGCGCAGGTCCTCCGGCGTGAAGGACATCACCGTCTCGCGGGTGCCCAGGATCGGCCGGCCGATGGCCTGGTCGCTCCAGGCGGTCTCCTGGAACTGGTCGAACACCTTGTCGTCGGGGGTGTCGTGCGCGGCGCCGATCTCCTGCAGGATCACGTGCTTCTCGCGCGCCAGCTCCTCGGCGTCGAAGCTGGAATTCTGCAGGATGTCGGCGATCAGTTCGACCGCCAGCGGCACGTCCTCGGCCAGCACGCGCGCATAATAGTTGGTGTGCTCGACGCTGGTGGAGGCGTTCAGCTCGCCGCCGACCGCCTCGATCTCCTCGGCGATCTCGCGCGCCGTGCGGGTCGCCGTGCCCTTGAAGGCCATGTGTTCCAGCAGGTGGGTGATGCCGTTCTGGTCCGGCGTCTCGGAGCGGGATCCAGCCCCCACCCACACGCCGAGCGCGGCGGTGCGCAGGTGCGGCATGGTGTCGGTCACGACCCTGAGGCCGTTGGCCAGCCTCGTCACCCGCACCTGCATCAGGACACCTCCATCGTGGCGGCGCGGGCTGTATCGAGGATGTGGCGTTCGATCTCGCCGCGTTCGGCCGCCATCTTCGTGAAGCGCTCCGGCGCACTCATTATCGGCTCCAGCTCCGGCGGCAGCGCCGGGCGCACGCCGCAGGCCGCCTCCACCGCATCGGGGAACTTCGCCGGATGCGCCGTCGCCAGCACCACCATCGGCGCATCGCTCGCCGGCTGCTGCTCGGCCACATGCAGGCCGATGGCCGTGTGCGGGTCGAGCAGGTAGCCGGTCTCGCGCAGGGTGCGCTCGATGGTCGCTGCCGTCTCCGCCTCGCCGCAGCGCCCGGCATCGAAGCCCTCGCGAATCGCGGCAAGCGGGCCGTCCGCCAGCTCGAAGCGGCCGGACTGCGACAGCCGTGCCATCAGCGAGCGGATTTGCGCGCCATCGCGCCCGTGCACCTCGAACAGCAGCCGCTCGAAGTTGGACGAGATCTGGATGTCCATCGACGGCGAGATCGTCGGCACCACGCCGCGGGTCTCGTAGGCGCCGCTTTCCAGCGTGCGGGCGAGGATATCGTTGGCGTTGGTGGCGATCACCAGCCGCTCGATCGGCAGGCCCATTTGTGCCGCGACATAGCCGGCGAGGATATCGCCGAAATTGCCGGTCGGCACGGTGAAGGACACCGCGCGATGCGGCGCGCCGAGGGCGGCACCGGCCACGAAGTAGTAGACCACCTGCGCGACGATGCGCGCCCAGTTGATCGAGTTGACGCCGGCCAGCTGCACCCGGTCGCGGAAGGCCGCGTGGGTGAACATGCCCTTGAGGATCGTCTGGCAGTCGTCGAACGTGCCGGCAAGCGCCAGCGAGTGCACATTGGCCTCGGTCGGCGTCGTCATCTGCCGGCGCTGCACGTCTGAGACGCGCCCGTCCGGGAACAGCACGAAGATGTCGGTGCGCTCGCGGCCGCGGAAGGCCTCGATGGCCGCGCCGCCCGTGTCGCCGGAGGTGGCGCCGACGATGGTGGCGCGCTGGCCGCGGGCGGTCAGCACATGGTCCATCAGCCGGCCGAGCAGCTGCATCGCCACGTCCTTGAAGGCAAGCGTCGGACCGTGGAACAGCTCCAGCACGAAGCGGTTCGGCGCGACCTGCACCAAGGGCGTCACCGCCGGATGGCGAAAGCCCGCATAGGCCTCTCCGATCATCGCCGCGAGATCCTCGCGGGAGATGTCGTCGCCGACGAAGGGCTCGATGACCGCCTGCGCGACCTCCGCGTAGGGACGTCCGGCAAAGCCGGCGATGGTCTCGCGCGACAGTTTCGGCCAGGTCTGGGGAACGTAGAGACCGCCATCCGCGGCAAGTCCGGTCAGAAGAACGTCGGAAAACCCGAGAACCGGCGCCTCGCCCCTGGTACTGACATATTTCACGGCGGCGATATCCTCCAGAAAGTCTCTCTTGCGAACCGGCAGCGGATGCAGCCGCCGCATCGGATCGCCCGGGCGGGTCAGCTCCCCGTCCTTCGATCCGGCGCCGGTCGCATCCCGTCTGCGGTCCGGTATGCCCTCGCTAGCCCGCGGCCTGCCTGCCCCGGCAGCCCGGCCTCGTCCGGCCAGGCGCCGCTCGGCGCGGCCGGCCGGTGCTCGGGCCCGTTTCTCAGCCGCACCCTATCCCTCGGCTCCGGTCCGGGCAAGCCGGATGGTTTGCCAGCAGGATTGCGTGTGCCGGGTAACAAGGCGCCATGCCCGAAAACCCGCGAACGGCGCCGGAACAGTGCGGTGGTCAGGCGTGGCCGGCTTCGCTGGACAGCATCGCCGGCGCGATGCCGATCTTGGCGAGCGCCCGGTCCCACTTGCTGTCGAGCGCGGCGTCGAAGACGATGCCTTCGTCCGCCGGCCCGGTGATCCAGCCGTTTTCCTGGATCTCGGCTTCCAGCTGCCCGGCGCCCCAGCCGGCATATCCCAGCGCCAGCATCGCCTGTGCCGGCCCGCGCCCTTCGGCGATGGCGCGCAGGATGTCGAGCGTCGCCGTCAGGCAGATGCCGTCCTGCACCGGCATGGTCGAATTGGCGATGACGAAGTCCTGCGAATGCAGCACGAAGCCGCGCCCCGTCTCCACCGGGCCGCCGCGATGCACCTGCATGCGGTCGGCCGGCGCCGGCAGGCGGATGTTCTGATCGTCGGGGATGATGTCGAGCTGGCGCAGCAGTTCGGGAAAGCTGAGGCTCGGCGCCCGCTGGTTGACGATGATGCCCATCGCCCCTTCCGCCGAATGGGCGCACAGATAGATCACGGAATGCGCGAACCGCTCGTCCGCCATCTGCGGCATCGCGATCAGCAGCTGTCCCGCCAGGGACGTCCGACCGAGGTCTTCGCTTTTCATGGCCTCTCGTTCCCGTCCTGCACCCGGACCCTTTGAATGCCCGTTTCGTCCGCCTCCTGACGTGAAGCGACGCACGGGCAGGGCCTCATCTTACGCCGCACCTTGCGGCATGTTAACCGCCGCAGCACCCGCGATCACGCAGATGTGGCGCTTCGCCTGTGGACCGGCAAGGCGATTTGCGCCAACACTTCCAGTCCCTTGACCGTCAAGATGGAGCAGTTCGCCGGGATTGCCATGCAGGACAGGACCTTTTTCGCCAGCCGCCGCCCGCGCACCCTTGCGCGCCTCGCCCTGACCGGCCTCGTGCTCGCCGCCGCCGCGCTCGGCGCGCCCCTTGGCGGCAGCGCCCATGCGGGCGAAAGCCCGTGGGTCAGCGTCGGCGCCGCCAGCGTGCGGCTCGTCTCCGCCGGCCCCGATGCCGCCAATGCCGGCGGGGCATCGGCTGCCTGGGATGCGGCGCTGGAGATCCGCCTGGAGGACGGCTGGCACACCTATTGGCGCTTTCCGGGCGAGGCCGGCATCCCGACCGTTGCCGATTTCGGCGCGTCCTCCGGCCTTGCCTCGGCGCGCCTGCGCTTTCCCGTGCCCGAGCGCTATTCCGACCCCTATGCCACCTCCATCGTCTATCACGACCGCATCGTGCTGCCAATCGACCTGGAGCCGGCACCGGGCGAGGCCGCGCCCGTGCTTCGGGCGCATGTGAGCTTCGGCGTCTGCCGGGAGATCTGCATGCCGGGCGAGGCGCAGCTGGAGCTGCCGCTCGGCGACGGCGGACCGGACTTTGCCGCCCGCCAGGCGATTTCCGCGGCAAGGGCCGCGCTGCCGCGCCCGCAGGGCGAGGCGCCGCCGCGCATTGCCGCCATCGAGCGGAAGGACCTTGCCCCGGCGCAGGGCAAGGCGCCCGAGGAGACCCTCGTCATCACCGCCGAGCTCGCCTCGTCCACCGACCCGGTCGACCTTTTCGCCGAAGGGATGGAAGGCTCCTACAACGGCGTGCCGGTGCTGCTGGAGCGGGACGGCACCACCGCCCGCTTCGCCCTGCCGGCGCGCGGCCTTGCCAGCAGCGCCGACGGCACCCGGCCGCTGGCCCTGACGCTGGTGGAGGGCGCGACGGCCGTCGAGCATCGCAGCGAGGTGCCGCCGGCCGCGAACTAGTCCGTCACTGCCGCTCGACGGGCGCGCCGGAACACCCTATGTCAGAAGGCGGACGCCATGCGGCCGCCTGCCGCATCGCGACGCCCTCGTTCACCCTATTGAGGAGACTTCCGAACATGACGATCAAGGTTGGCGACACCCTGCCCGAGACCAAGTTCAAGATCATGACTGCCGACGGCCCGGCCGAGCGCAGCAGCTCCGATCTCTTCGCTGGCCGCACCGTGGTGCTCTTCGCGGTTCCCGGCGCCTTCACGCCGACCTGCCACAACAACCACCTGCCGGGCTTCGTCGAGCACGCGGACACGATCCTGTCCAAGGGCGTCGACGAGATCGCGGTGGTGTCGGTCAACGACGTGTTCGTGATGAACGCCTGGGCCAAGGCCACCGGCGCCGACAAGATCACCTTCCTGGCCGACGGCAGCGCCGACTTCGCCAAGGCGATCGGCCTTGAGCTCGACGCCTCGGGCGCCGGCCTCGGCATCCGCTCCAAGCGCTATGCGATGATCGTCAAGGACGGCAAGGTCACGGCCCTCAACATCGAGGAAATGCCGGGCAAGGCCGAGGTTTCGGGCGCCGCCGGCATCCTCGCCGCGCTCTGATCCTCACGCCTGCGGCCGGGGCCTTCGCGCACCGGCCGGGGCTGGCGCTTGCGACCCGCGCTTTCCGCTTTCCGTCGGAACCGCCATGTCGACGCTTTCAAGCCGGGCCGCCTCGCGGTCCGGCTTTTTCATGGCGCAGGCGCTCCCACCCCTCCGCGTCTTCCCGGCGGATTTCGGCGCCCCGCCGTTCCCGACGGTTTTCGTCACTCCCACCCCTCCCGCGTCATCCCGGCCGCAGAGCCGGGATCGGAGAGCCGGGGGCCTCACGACGGCACCCGAGCGACCCCGCACCCACCGTGGCTCGCCGATCCCGGGTCTCGCGATGCTCGCCCGGGAAGACGCCCCAGAGGGCGGGGCGAGAGGCGTAAGAGGCACGGCTGCAACAACAGCTGGCGAGGTTGGCAAACGCTCGCATCCCCTCTGCCGTCACCTCGGCCAAGCGCAGCGCAGAGCCGGGGCCTATTGGTTGCCAGAGCGGCGGCGAGGGTACGCCGACCGAGCCCCCCGCTCCTTTCTCCCCCCTTGAGGGGGAGATGTCGGCGCAGCCGACAGAGGGGGTGAACAGCGCCAGCGAGGACACGCGCCCCCTCCCGGCGCGCCGCCCCTACTCTCCGGACGGGCGGCGGGTCTCGCTGCGGGCGAAGGCGATGAACACGCCGATCAGCACCAGGCCGAGCCCGTACCAGGTGACCGCGTATTGCAGGTGGTTGTTGCGGAAGGAGATGATCGTCTCGCCCGCCTGCGGCAAGCCGCCGGCCGGCGTCGCCTCCGCCCGCAGATCGACGCTGAAGGGCGCGAGCGGCGCATCGTCGATCCCGAGCGCGGCCGCCATCTTCGGCGCCTCGCGAACGAACCAGACCTGCGTCTTGGGATCGGCGTCCAGCGTAAACATGTTGCCGCGTTCGTCGCGCCGCCACAGGCCGGCGATCTCCACCTCGCCTGCCGCCTCGCTTCCCGGCGGCTCGCTGCCCGGCCGGGTTTCGGGCAGACGGCGGGACTCCGGCACGAAGCCGCGATTGACCATCACCACCGGCCCCGCCTCGGTGCGGAACGGCGCATAGACGAGATAGCCCGGACCGCCGAAGGTCCCGTGCGGCTCGCTGAGCGCGATGTAATAATAGACCTCTCCCTCGAGGAACTTGCCTTTGAGGCGCACGGCCGGTAGTCCCAGGCGTCCTCGTCGATCCCGGCCACGCCTCCGGGGCGGGCGGATCGACGGGGGCCAGGTCGAGGCGCTCCTCGACCCGCTCGATCAGCGCCAGCTTCCATTGCAGGCGCAGGACCTGCCAGGTGCCGAGCGTCATCAGCACGCAGAACACGACGAAGGCGACGAGGCCCGGCAGCAGCAGGCGGCGCTTGGCGGCAGGTGCCGGCGCGGTGGATGCGTTACTCGTCAACCCGCCCCTCCTTGGCGCTGTGCCTGTATTGCTGGGCGATCATCAGACCCTTCAGCGGCCGCAGCATGCCGAGGCCGAGAATGAGCGTGAGCGGCAGCCACAGCATCATGTGCACCCAGATCGGCGGGCGGATCGACATCTCGACGGCGAGCGCCAGGCCGACGACGATGAAGCCGACGATCATGATGATGAACACCGCCGGGCCGTCGCCGCTGTCGGCGAAGTCGAAATCGAGGCCGCAATTGGAGCAGGACGGGCGCGTCGCCAGATAGCCCTTGAACAGGCGGCCCTGGCCGCGGGCGCGGGCAGCGCCCGGCAAGGCCCACACGCAGCGGATCCGCGGCGGATAGAGCGCGCGGGCGCGGGTCGGCGGGGTCACTCATCTGCGTTGCGCTCCCGGCGCCAGGGCAATTCCGCGAAAGGCGGGAACCGGTTTCCCGTCCGGAATTGCGTAAGACAATAGGGCATGTCCGTCACTCGGCGGAAAATCGACATGCTTCAGGCTACCGGACCGCGGGCGCGGTCAGGGGCGGATCTCGATCGGCGTGCGTTTGGGGACCAGCCGCCAGATCTCATCCATTTCCGCATTGGTGACGGCAATGCAGCCGTCGGTCCAGTCGACATATTGATGCAGGGAGCCGAGCCAGCCCAGCCCGTTGCGCATGCCGTGGATCATGATCATCCCGCCCGGGTCCTCGCCGCGTTCGTTGGCGCGGCGGGTGTCGTCCTGGTCCGGATAGGAAATGTGCAGCGACAGGTGGTAGGCGCTTTGCGGGTTGCGCCAGTCGATCGTGTAGCGCCCTTCCGGGGTGCGGCCGTCGCCCTCGCGCTGCTTGTGGCCGAGCGGGTCGCCGCCGAGCGCGATCGTGTAGCTCTTCAGCACCGTGCCGTCTGCGCCCAGAAGCTGCAGCCGCCGCTCGCCCTTCTCGACGAGAACCGTCTCGACGCCGCCCTCGGGCGCGGCAGATGCAGGCACCTGCGCAAAAGCAAAGTCCGCGGCGACAGGTGCCGCCGCGGACAGGATCAGGATCGTCTTCAGCAGACGGAAACGCATGGGGCTTGCGCCTTGCGTCAGTGGGCCGGGCCGGCCGCCCAGACGTAGATCGTCACGAACAGGAACAGCCACACCACGTCGACGAAGTGCCAGTACCAGGCTGCTGCCTCGAAGCCGAAATGCTTCTTCGGGGTGAACTGGCCCATCGAGGCGCGGATCAGGCAAACGGCCAGGAACACGGTGCCGACGAAGACGTGGAAGCCGTGGAAGCCGGTCGCCATGAAGAAGGTCGCGCCGTAGATCGAGCCGGAGAAGCCGAAGGCCGCATGGCTGTACTCGTAGATCTGGCAGATCGTGAAGAGCACGCCGAGCAGCACCGTCAGCGTCAGGCCCCACTTCAGGCCTTCGCGGTCGTTGTGCTGGATCGCGTGGTGCGCCCAGGTGACCGTGGTGCCGGAGGTCAGCAGGATCAGCGTGTTGAGCAGCGGCAGGTGCCAGGGATCGAAAGTCTCGATGCCCGCCGGAGGCCACACGCCGCCGGTCGCCTCGACGCGGGCGTACTGGGTGGCTTCGCTGGTGAACAGCGAGGCGTCGAAGAAGGCCCAGAACCAGGCCACGAAGAACATCACCTCGGAGGCGATGAACAGCAGCATGCCGTAGCGCAGGTGCAGCTGCACCACCGGGGTGTGATCGCCGGCGATGGACTCGCGGATGGTATCGCGCCACCAGCCGAACATCACGTAGAGCACGAGCAGCGTGCCGACCGCGAAGATGCCCCAGCCTGCGAGGTTGAAGCCGAACAGCAGGAACTCGTTGCCCTGGGTGTAGCGGAACAGGCCGACCGCGCCGAGCGCCATGATGAAGGCGCCGACGCCGCCGAGGAACGGCCACGGGCTCGGATCTACGATGTGGTAGTCGTGGTTCTTGGCATGCGCCATGGGTACACTCCCCCGATTAAAGTCATGCCGCCGGCAGGCGGGCCTGCGCACTCACATGCGGTTGCTTGGATCCGGCGTCACGGCAGGAGCCGCGGCCACCGGCGTTTCAGGTCCCTTTGCAGGGAAGAACGTGTAGGAGAGGGTGATCTCCTTGATATGCTTCATGTTCGGGTCCTCGTCCATCGCAGGGTCGATGAAGAAGACCACCGGCATCTCGACGGATTCGCCGGCCGCGAGCGGCTGCTCGGTGAAGCAGAAGCACTCGAGCTTGTTGAAGTAGGCGCGCCTCGAAGGGCGTCACGTTGAACACCGACGTGCCGATATTGCCGTCGCCGCCGTTGTTGTGCGCCGTGTAGGCGGTCTGGCGGCTCTCGCCCATGCGCAGGGTGATCGCCCGCTCCTTCGGACCGAAGGTCCACGGCAGGTTCGAGTTGACGTTGCCGTCGAAGCGGACCGTGATCGTGCGGTCGATGATCGTGCCGGTCGGCGCGTCGGCGCGCTGGGTGGTGCCGCCATAGCCGGTGACCTGGCAGAACAGCTCGTAGAGCGGAACGGCCGCATAGGCCGCGCCGACCATCGTCATCACGCCGCCGAGCACGGTGACGGCGATGCGCCGGTTCTTGCGGGCCAGAACCGCCTGGCGGTCCGGTGCGGTTGCATCGCGCGGCGTCGCGGATGCCTGGTCGGGGGTGTCGGTCTGTCGCGTCATGCGATGCCTTCCTCTCGCAGGGTCCGTTACAGGGGCCGGTTGAGCACGCCCGGTCCCATCTTGACCAGCGTGATCACGTAGAAGAGCAGCACCAGCCCGGCAATGGCGAGGCCGATGGCGACCGAGCGCTTGCGCTGGCGCTTCTTCTGCTCTTCCGTCTGGCGGATACCGTCGTCGCTCACAGCCAGCCTCCCGCGATCAGGCGCGCGACGACGCTGTCGGCGAGCAGCAGGGCGAAGACGAGGAACAGGTAGACGAGCGAAAAGGCGAACAGCCGCACCGCCGCCTTGCGCGCCGCATCGCCCTCGCGCCGCGCGTAGACGCGCCAGGCGTACCAGACGAAGGCGACGCCGAGCACCGCCGCGGCAACGCCGTAGACCAGCGAGGCGAAGCCCAGCAGCGTCGGGGCGACGCCGATCGGGGCCAGCAGCACCGAATAGACGAGGATCTGCGTGCGCGTCGCGTCCTCGCCGGCAACGACGGGCAGCATCGGCACGCGGGCCGCCTCGTAGTCGCCGCGCTTGAACAGCGACAGCGCCCAGAAGTGCGGCGGCGTCCACATGAAGATGATCAGGAACAGGACGATGCTTTCCACCGTCACGGTGCCGGTCACCGCAGCCCAGCCGATCATCGGGGGGAAGGCGCCGGCGGCGCCGCCGATGACGATGTTCTGCGGCGTCGAGCGCTTCAGCCACATCGTGTAGACGACGGCATAGAAGAAGATGGTGAAGGCGAGGAGGCCGGCGGCCAGCCAGTTGACCGCAAGGCCGAGCACCAGCACCGAGAAGGCCGAGAGCGTCAGGCCGAAGGCGAGCGCCTCGTCGGGGGTGACCTTGCCGGCCGGGATCGGGCGGCGCGCGGTGCGCGACATGACCGCGTCGATGTCGGCGTCGTACCACATGTTCAGCGCGCCCGAGGCGCCGGCACCGACCGCGATGCACAGGATCGCCACCGCGCCGAGCACCGGATGGATGCCGCCCGGGGCGATCAGCAGGCCGACCAGCGCCGTGAAGATGACGAGCGACATCACCCGCGGCTTGAGCAGCGCCAGGTAGTCGCCGACGTCGCCCTGCCCGCCATGGGCGACGGCGTCCAGCCTGCGGTCCTGGTAGTCTGCGAGCGACATGTCTGTTCCGGTCTCTCTCGTGCACCCAGCCCTCGTAGGCCAGGTCTTTCTCGTGCGTCCCGCCCTCGGGGGCCAGGTCTTTCTCGTGCGTCCCGCCCTTGCGGGCAGGTCTTTCGTACGTGCCGCCCGGGGGGCGGTGTCGGTCTTGCCCGTGCCGATCACGGCAGGCGGGCGGGAACCTCAATGGCGCGGCGCCCCGAAGGGCGCCTGCCGGGGGCGGGACCCTGTCGGGGCCCTGCCGGGTGACCGCGCGGGATGCCGGCGCGGCCTGTCCGTGTCATGCCTGGATCACTTGATCCGCGGCAGGGTCTCGAACTGGTGGTACGGCGGCGGCGAGGACAGGGTCCACTCCAGCGTCGTCGCGCCCTCGCCCCACGGGTTGTCGCCGGCCACGCGCTTCTTCGAGAAGGCCTCGAAGATGCCGAACAGGAACACCAGGACCGCGAAGGCCGAGATGTACGAGCCGTAGGACGACACAGCGTTCCAGCCGGCCATCGCGTCCGGATAGTCGACGTAGCGGCGCGGCATGCCGGCCATGCCCAGGAAGTGCTGCGGGAAGAAGATCAGGTTGACGCCGATGAAGGTGATCCAGAAATGCGCCTTGCCGATCGTCTCGTTGTACATGTAGCCGAACATCTTCGGGAACCAGTAGTACCAGGCACCGAAGATGCCGAACACGGCACCGAGCGAGAGCACGTAGTGGAAGTGCGCCACCACGAAGTAGGTGTCGTGCATCGCGCGGTCGAGGCCGGCATTGGCCAGCTGCACGCCCGTCACGCCGCCGACGGTGAACAGGAAGATGAAACCGACCGCCCACAGCATCGGGGTGCGGAAGGAAATCGAGCCCTGCCACATGGTGGCGATCCACGAGAAGATCTTCACGCCGGTCGGCACCGCGATGACCATGGTCGCCGCGACGAAGTAGGCCTGCGTGTCGACGTCGAGGCCGACGGTGTACATGTGGTGCGCCCACACGATGAAGCCGACGACGCCGATCGCGACCATGGCGTAGGCCATGCCGAGATAGCCGAAGATCGGCTTGCGGGCGAAGGTGGAGATGATGTGGCTGACGATGCCGAAGGCCGGCAGGATCAGGATGTACACTTCCGGGTGACCGAAGAACCAGAACAGGTGCTGGAACAGGATCGGGTCACCGCCGCGGCCGGATCGAAGAACGTCGTGCCGAAGTTGCGGTCCGTCAGCAGCATGGTGATGGCACCGGCCAGAACCGGCAGCGACAGCACCAAGAGGAAGGCGGTCACGAGCACCGACCAGGCGAAGAGCGGCATCTTGTGCAGCGTCATGCCCGGGGCGCGCATGTTGAAGATGGTGGTGATGAAGTTGATCGCGCCGAGGATCGAGGAGGCACCGGCCACGTGCAGGGCCAGGATCGCCAGATCCATCGCCGGTCCGGGCTGGCCCGAGGTCGACAGCGGCGGATAGATCGTCCAGCCGCCGCCAACGCCGTTGGCGCCCGGAGGGCCTTCAACGAACAGCGACAGCAGCAGCAGCAGGAATGCCGGCGGCAGCAGCCAGAACGAGATGTTGTTCATCCGCGGGAACGCCATGTCCGGCGCGCCGATCATGATCGGCACGAAGAAGTTGGCGAAACCACCGATCAGCGCCGGCATGACCATGAAGAAGATCATGATGAGGCCGTGCGAGGTGGTGAACACGTTGAACGTGTGCGGATCGGTGAAGTACTGCATGCCCGGCTCTTGCAGCTCCAGGCGAATGCCGACGCTGAGCGCGCCGCCGATGATACCCGCGATGATCGCGAAAATCAGATAAAGGACACCGATGTCCTTGTGGTTGGTCGAATAGACCCAGCGCGTCCATCCCGTAGGACGGTCCTGATCGCCGTGGGCATGCGCCGCAGTGGCCATCTTCCAGCTCCCTCGTTAGAGAATCTTACCTCGGTCCGTCAGGCCGGGGACAAGCCCATGTGAGCAAACCCATGTGAACTTGGCCCGGTGCGGACCTGGCGGCGTGCGGGGCACGGCCTCGCACGCCGTGAATTCGATCAGCGTGCGGCGACGTCCAGCGAGCCGGCCGCCGGGGCAGCGGCGGTGCCGGCCGGCTTGGCGATGGTCGCCATCAGCTGGCGGGTCGCCTCTTCGACGTCACTCTTGGCAGCTTCGGCCCAGGCCTGGAACTGCTCTCCTCGACCACCCGGATGGCGATCGGCATGAAGGCATGGTCCTTGCCGCAGAGCTCGGAGCACTGGCCGTAGAAGATGCCGGTCTGCTTGGCGTTGAACCAGGTCTCGTTCAGGCGGCCCGGGATGGCGTCCATCTTCACGCCGAAGGCCGGCATGGCGAAGGAGTGCATCACGTCGGCTGCGGTGATCTGCAGACGGACCGTCTTGCCGACCGGAACGATGACCTCGTTGTCGACGGCCAGCAGGCGGGGATATTCCTCGATCGGCCGGTTGAAGGCGGCGGCGCGCTCGGCCCGCTCGGACTCTTCGCGCAGCATGATCGACTCGAAGGAAATGTCCGACATCGCCTCGTCGGTGTACTCGTAGCCCCAGTACCACTGGTAGCCGGTCACCTTGATGGTCATGTCGTATTCCGGGATCTCGATCTGCTTGTAGAGCAGGCGGAACGAGGGGATCGAGATCATCACCAGGACGAGAATCGGGACCAGCGTCCACACCACCTCGATGAAGGTATTGTGGGAGGTCCGCGACGGCGTCGGGTTGGCCTTGGAGTTGAAGCGCATGATGCACCACACCAGCAGGGCCAGAACGAACAGCGTGATGATCGTCACGATCACCAGCGTGAAATCGGTGAACCAGGTGATGTCTTCCATCACTTCCGTCGCGGCCGGCTGGAACCCCAGCTGCCACGGCATCGGCTGGGCGGCCGACGCCGCACCGGCAAAGGCGAGCGGGGCGAGCGCCGCCGCTGCAATCTTCGTCAGACGCTTGACCAGTCCTGTCACGTCCGTGCTCCCTTCCTGACCCCGCCGGCCAGCTGTGCCAGGCGAAATCCCACTACATGTCTCTTGCAGGCGCTGCGCCACCACTGCTGGCTGCCGCAGGCCGCGCCAATTGTCTCTTGCAGGCGCCGCGCCGCCCAGGCGCAACGCCAAGCCCGTCGCCGGGTCACCCCGCGCCACGCCCGATACCCCTTAGCTTATCGCATGTCGAGATGACAGAAAGGGGTGTCAAAACGCCGCAAGGATTACTTGACCGCAGTTTGACCGATGTCAAAGTCGGCCTGAAAAACCATAAGCAGCCGCGTTGCGCAATCCAGTAGTTTCGGGAATGCCCAAATTCCGGCCGAATCCTCGCCTTCCTTTCGCCACGGCCGGCGCGGACACCCCTTCCCGGCCGCACTTTCGGGAAAGGGCGGGGATCGGGCGGTTTCGCCTTGAAATCGACCTTTCGAGGGCCGACAAAGCGGAATGCGCGCGGTTTCGCGCGAATCAGACGACGATCACGCCCGTCCCGGGGACCTTTGCCGACACCCCTGCCCGCAGCGCGCCGCCGGCCGCGATCCGCAGGGCGGGAGCGCAGGGCGAAGCCGGGAAACGCGAAGACCGGGAAAACCGCCAGGGAATTGTACCGCTGCGAACCTACGGAGTCTCGCCCGTGCCTGTTTTGACCAAGCCGATCACGTTCCGCCTCGCGGCCGTTCTCGCCATCCTGGCCCAGCTTCTGGCCGCTCCGCTCGCCCATGCGCAGGGCGCGGTCCGCTCCGTGCACGGCGACTGGCAGATGCGCTGCGACACGCCGGCCGGCGCGCAGGAAGAGCAGTGCGCGCTGATCCAGAACGTCACCGCCGACGACCGCGAGAATGTCGGGCCTCTCCGTCATCGTGCTGAAGACCGCCGACAAGCAGTCGCGCCTGCTGCGCGTTCTGGCGCCGCTCGGCGTGCTGCTGCCGATGGGCCTCGGCCTTCGCGTCGACGACGCCGATGTCGGGCGCGCCGGCTTCGTGCGCTGCCTGCCCAACGGCTGCATCGTCGAGGTGGTCATGCAGGACGACCTGATCGAGAAGATGCAGAAGGGCAACGCCGCCACCTTCGTCATCTTCCAGACCCCGGAAGAGGGCATCGGCATCCCGATCTCGCTCAACGGCTTCTCGGAAGGCTTCAACGCCCTGCCGTAAGCGGGCCTTCGGTTTTTCCGGCGCGTTGAAGCCGGAGACGCGGATTTCGGCGGCCTGGCCGTCAAACCAGATCGCTGAGTTCGTCTTTCCTTCACGCATCGCAGATCACGACGATCTTTCGCATGGCGGCAGTGAAGGCATCCTGCCCGCGCCGCACTCTCTGCCTGTCACCCCGGTTCCGGCAAAGCCGGAGACCGGGGGCCAGTAACCAAGGTCGGTCCGGTTCCAGCCGTATTGTGCCGGCGCAAGACAGGAGGCTGCCGCCGTTGCGACGCCATCCGCCCCGGCGGATACTGGACGCCTGCCTGCGCAGGCGTGACAGCCTTGGGGATGGCCGGCGCCTCCATCTCGGCGACCTCTCTTGAGAGACTCGCAACCTCGCCTCCGCGCCCAACTCCAAGTGTTTTCGTCCCGCCGTCTCCGGCGGGGCTGTGCAAGCGCGGCCCGAGCCCCTAGTTTCCCTCCCAGATGATCTCTTTCGCGGGACCCGACCGATGAGCGATGCGACGACCGATCTGATTGCCGGTGCCGGCCTGAGCGAGGAGCAGGCGCGCAGCGTGCTCGCCCGCGCTCTCAAGGGCGCCGACGACGGCGAGCTCTTTCTCGAATACCGGCAGTCGGAGAGCCTCGTCTTCGACAATGGCGGCTGAAGGGCGCCAATTACGACACCAGCCGCGGCTTCGGCCTGCGCGCCGTGGCCGGCGAGGCCGCCGGCTACGCCCATTCCGGCGAGATTTCCGTCGCCGCGCTCGAGCGGGCGGCCGATGCGGTCTCCGCCGTCGCCTCCGGCCATTCGGGCACCTATGCGGAGCCCCGCCGCGCACCAACGCAAAGCTGTATGGCGACGGCAACCCCATCGCCTCGCCGGTCTTCGCCGACAAGGTCACGCTGCTGCAGCGGATCGATGCCTATGCGCGGGCCCGCGATCCCAAGGTGCGGCAGGTCAGCGTCTCGCTCGCCAGTTCCTGGCAGGTGGTGGAGATCCTGCGCGCCGACGGACACCGGGTGCGCGACGTGCGCCCCCTGGTGCGCTTCGGCGTCTCGGTGGTTGCCGGCGACGGCAGCCGGCAGGAGAGCGGCTCGCACGGCTTCGGCGGGCGCGACATGGTCGAGGCCTTCCTGACCGAGGACAGCTGGAAGCATGCGGTCGACGAGGCGCTGCGCCAGGCCCTGGTCAACCTGGAGGCCGTGCCGGCCCCCGCCGGCAGCTTCGACGTGGTGCTGGGGCCGGGCTGGCCCGGCATCCTGCTGCACGAGGCGGTCGGCCATGGGCTCGAGGGCGACTTCAACCGCAAGAAGACCTCCGCCTTTGCGGGCCTGATGGGCCAGCGCGTCGCCTCCAAGGGCGTCACCATCGTCGACGACGGCACCATCGGCGGGCGGCGCGGCTCGCTCACCGTCGATGACGAGGGCACGCCGACCGGGCGCACCGTGCTGATCGAGGACGGCATTCTCACCGGCTACATGCAGGACCGGCAGAACGCCCGGCTGATGGGCGTCGCCCCGACCGGCAACGGCCGGCGCCAGTCCTTCGCCCATATTCCGATGCCGCGCATGACCAACACGGTGATGCTGGCCGGCGACCGCGATCCGGGTGAGATCCTGGAAGGCGTCAAGGACGGCATCTACGCCGTCTCCTTCGGCGGCGGCCAGGTCGACATCACCAGCGGCAAGTTCGTGTTCTCGTGCACCGAGGCCTACCGGATCGAGAACGGGCGCATCGGCGCGCCGATCAAGGGCGCCATGCTGATCGGCAACGGGCCGGACGCGCTGACGCGGGTCGAGGCCATCGGCAACGACATGGCGCTCGATCCGGGCATCGGCACCTGCGGCAAGCAGGGCCAGGGCGTGCCCGTCGGCGTCGGCCAGCCGACCCTGCGCATCAACAAGATGACCATCGGCGGCACCGCCGTCTGAGGCGGGAGGCGCGGCGCTCGCCTCTCCCAAGGCCCCTCTCGGCCCTCTCGGGCGTCATCCCGGGCAAGGCGCAGCCGCGACCGGAACCGGCGAGCCACGGTGCTCGTGGCATGGTTCCGGAGCGTACCTCATACGCCCCCGGCTCTCCGATCCCGGCTCTGCGGCCGGGATGATGAGGGAGAGGTTGAGGTATTCTCGCTGCCGCTCTGGAACCCAGGGCCAGCGCCTGAGGATTGCCTCAAACGACGGCCATCACGCCTCGCCCAGAAGGAACGGCAGGAGCGCGGCGAGCGTTGCCGCCGGATCCTCCTCCACCAGGAAGTGGCCGGCATCGACGCCCTGGCCGCGCACGTCGTTCGCCCAGCGCGACCAGGTCTCGACCGGGGTCGCGGTCTTCTGCGCCAGCCCGCCATTGCCGTAGAGCGTCAGCAGCGGGCAGGCGATCTTGCGGCCCGCCTCTCGGTCGGCACTGTCGAGCTCCATGTCGATGGTCGCCCCGGCCCGGTAGTCTTCGCAGGCCGCGTGCTGGCGGGCGGGCTGGGAGAAGGAGGCCCGGTAGTCGGCGAGCGCCCGGGGATCGAAGGCCGACAGGTCCTTGCGCGCCGTCCAGCTCGCCAGCGTGTGGTCGAGATAGTAGTCGGGCGCGCCGGCGATCAGCCGTTCGGGCAGCGGCTTCGGCTGGGCCAGGAACAGCCAGTGATAGATGGCCATGCCGTAGCGCCAGTCCATGTTCTGCCAGTAGTCGTAGGTCGGCAGGATGTCGAGCACCGCGAGCCGGCGCACCGTGTCGGGGTGGTCGAGCGCCATCCGGTAGCCGACCCGCCCGCCGCGGTCGTGGCCGGCGACCATGAAGCTGTCGTGGCCGAGCCCGGCCATCACCGCGACCATGTCGGCCGCCATCGTGCGTTTGGAATAGAGGCGATGGCCCTCGTCGCCCTCCGGCGCGCTGGAGCGGCCGTAGCCGCGCAGGTCCGGCACGACGACGGTGAAGTGGCGGGAAAGTTCGCCGGCACAGTGTGCCACATCGCATGGGTCTGGGGATAACCGTGCAGCAGCAGGAGCGCAGGACCCGTCCCGCCGATGCGGTAGAAGATATCCACGCCCTCGCCGCGAGATATCCCCGTCGCGAAGCCTGGAAAGAGATCGTCGTCGCCCTGCATCGAAGCCTCCCGGACCAGATGGTCGGCAGGCCCTCGTCGCGGAACCTGCTCGGGCGCGATTGAAGCGCCTGCGGCCGTCCGGCGCAATCGGCGATTTTGAGAGGCGATTCTCGAATTTCACGGATTTCGAGACGGAATTTTGCAAAATCCGTCTCGAAATTCTGCAACCGCCGAAAGCGGGTCTCAGGCCGTGCCGTCCTCGCGCGCGACCGCCCGCCAGCCGATGTCGCGGCGGCAAAAACCTTCAGGCCAATCAATACGTTCGATGGCGGCATAGGCGCGCTCGCGGGCTTCCGCGACGGTGCGGCCGAGCGCCGTGACGTTGAGCACGCGCCCGCCGTTGGCGAGCAGCCGGCCGTCTTCGTCGCGCCGCGTTCCGGCATGGAAGACCTTGAGCGCGCGGGTCGCCCTCCAGCGCCTCCAGACCGTGGATAAC
>JACADM010000152.1_pt1 | contig 31038 bp, 52 predicted proteins | sample 7512371 | NCBI WGS metagenome assembly JACADM01 (sample SAMN14389041, study PRJNA612141) | algae metagenome | isolation source: non-axenic algae culture | place: India: Navi Mumbai | collected 2017-01
GACGGCTCCGATATCAGAATGGCTGACCCTGCACCACGCGTTCTGCTTCATTTCATACAAGATGGGGACTTCAGGGCCTATCTGAACGAGACCGAGAAGGGGCGTTCAAAGAATTCGAGGATTAAACGACAGGACCCTCCCTCATACTGGCCGGTTGCGGTTCCGTCTGACGAAGGTGAAACCGCGCGGGCCTGTTTTGATACATTGCGTGGCGGGCGGCAGGCCCCTGGAAGAACGGCCCGGCGAACCCGGGCACCGGCTCCAGACCGGCCGCCACGACCGACGTCCACACCCGGCGTCGGCGATGAGCCAGTGACGGCTCCGGGGAAAACCCGCGGCGGCCTGTACAAGCCGCGTCGGCTGGGCAGACTTCATCGAGAAGGGAGGTGGTCCAGTGATCAATTGTGACTGTACAGAAGGGGCTGCGCCCGGCGGCAAACCGACGGGATGCCGTTGGTGCAGCCCTCAAATCGCAGGAATGAAATTCCTACGGCTGCCGACCCAAACGCGGGTCGGCAGCTTTTGTCTGCATATCCTCACGCCGTGATGCAAGGCACCGAACCCAACCTCGAACTGGCCAGCGAGCTCTCCTTCGGCGACATCGCCGACGCGGCCGAAGCATCCGCGGGATCGCGCCGTACGCCCGTGATGACCTCGCGGGCGCAGACAACAGGCTCGACAAGCGTTTTCAAGTGCGAGAACTTCCAGCACCGGCGCGTTCAAGTTCCGCGGCGACAACGCGATCTGCCGGTCAGAGCGGCGGGCCCGGTGTCTTGACGTACAGCTCGAACCACGCACAGGCCGTCGCGTGCGCTTCGGCGCTGCTGGGCATCGGGCCGATCGTGATGCCGAAGAACGCGCCGAGCGTCAAGCTCAGGCGACGCGCGGCTACCTCGAGGCGGGCGGCATCGAGGGGCTCGGAGATCGTGCTCTACGACCCGCAGACCGAGATCCGCGAGGAGATCGGACGCCAACTCGCCGAGCAGCGGCCCGGGAGATCATCGCGCCGTATGACCACCGCAGGTCATCGCGGGTCAGGGCACCGCGGCGATGGAACTCATCGAGGATGCGGGCGAACTCGATGCGCTCTTCGTCTGCTGCGGCGGTGGGGGCTGCTCTCAGCGATCTCCGCAAGGCCATGCTCAGCCTCGTGCAAGGTGATCGGCGTCGAACCAGAACTGGGCGACGACGCCAACCGCAGCTTCCGCACCGCAACTCCAGACGGTGCTTAACCCGCCGACGATCGCCGACGGCGCCCGCCACCCTACCTCGGGCGCTGCACGTTCGCGATGATGCTCACGCACGTCGACGACATGATGACGGTCTCCGACGATGGCTGCGAAAGGCGATGCGGTTCTGCTTCGAGCGGATGAAGATCGTCGCCGAGCCGACAGGCGTTCTGGCGCTGCGGGCCTGATCAAGGCGGCGCAGTCGGAATGCTCGCGGACGCACGGCATCGGCGTGGTGCTCAGCGGGGGCAACGTCGACCCGGCGGCTCTTCTCGGCCATTCTCTCGGGCGACTAAGCCCGCCGCTTCGGCTGTTCCCCTCTCGGACTGCTGACGTGTTACTTGCTGTCGTCGGTCCAGTCGTGGTCCTCCCCGTTCACGGTCAGCCGCGGTGTCCGAACCACGAGTTGTCGCCGTTGGGCGCGGGGTAGTAGGGCAGCGGGCACGCGGTCGACGTCGGTCATGTTGCCGTTGGCCTTGGCCCAGCCGTTGTCGAGATCCGGGAAGTCGATCGCGCGGTTGGCACTTCTTTGTGGAGTCGAACCGGATCGGGCACCAGAGCTCTCGACATTGCGGAGCATCTCCGTGCCGAGCGACCAGATTCCCGTCATCCAGTCGCAGTAGAGACACCAGATGAGATCGTGCCCGACGAGGCCCTCGAACTTGTGCCGACTCACGTTCACCCACTCGCCCGATTTGTACTTGGGCAGCCGGATGAGCCAGGTCAGCGGCGGGTGACGATGTACTCGCTGAGCCGCACGATCGCGAAGACGGGCACCGCCAGCCGTCGTCCAGACCGCCGCGTGGTTGCACTACGCCCGACACGCTTGTTGATGTTGCTGACAATCCCGGCCCTTTGAGATGCTTGCGGTTGGCAAGCTCGTGCACCAGGTCCAGACCATCACCATCGTGACCTGCGACCCACGCCCACGCCCAGCCCGGCGAGCCAACCCACCACCGGCGGTTGTGGTACTGCATATGATCGGGCCGACGATCATCAGCACGACCGTGAAGTACGCGATCATGAGGTCGAGACCCGGCGCCCGACAAAGCCACGCGGAGAGCGCGCTTGCCACCGGGGCCGAGCAGGATCAGGTGGAGCACGCCCGCGCCGGCGAGCAACGCGAGGACATGACGACAAACAGTGTGAGCAGTGGGGGCATGGCCGAGTCTACTGACCCGCAACCCCGTGCAGCCGCTGGGAGGTTGCTCAAGGGCCCGTCAGCGTCTGGGCTGGTTGATCCAGCCGTACCGCTGGATGCTCGAGTGTCGACCTTGTAATTGATTCTGCGGTGGCACCCGAACATGTGAGAGTCGAAGTCGCCCCGCTCGTTGACGAGCTGGTTCGGGCCCGTCGGGGCCTCCCACCCGGCGACCGCTCGAGGAAGAGGGATGTTGCCCTGCCCGAGTGGCGTGCGGTGATCTGGTCGTCGTTGGACCACATCGCGTCGTCGTAGACCTCGTTGTAGAAGGTCTCGTGTTCCTCGATCAGCAACGGGATGCCCTGCATGGATCGCGTCGCTGCAGCCGACCGAGGGATCGGTAGTACAGGAAGGGCCGAACGTATCGATTCTCGCCCCGCGGTGCCTGCGAGCATGCCGTAGTCGTAGAGCAGGTTCGCCCGGCGTTTGACGGTCGGGCACTCGAGGATGTGGTCCACTTTCGAGAGGTAGCCGCTCAGGGGCGAGGTATCGAATGGGTGGTTGTATTGGTCGGGGTTGTCGAGATAGTCTGGTTGTTCTTGCCGCACCAGTCGAGTTGCCCTCCCAGTTGCCCGATTCGACGCCGTGGGGCATCACACCCGGGATCTGCTCGAAGTCCATGCCGTAGGACACGAACGCGACGCCGAAGGCGCATGTTGCTCAGGCAAACCGTGGCCTGCAGTGTCGCGGGCCTTCGAGAGCGAGGGCAGCAGGATCCCGATCAGCAACGCGATGATCGAGATGACAACAAGGAGGCCGATGAGTGTGAACGCCGCGGCTGCGGCGTTTGCTGGTCCTGCATGCTCAATTCCCCGAACGGGCGAATGCCCGATTCAGAGTCTACACGAAACCACGACTGATTTGGAACGCGGCGTGCGCAAAAAAACCGGGCCGAAGCCCGGGCATTGGTTGCATACAGCGAATAGGTTGATCAGCCTGTGTTCAGTACGGGCACTGGCGCGGTCAGATCAGCCCAGTCCGATCAAATCACCGATGACGGGCCCGTACGCCACCACGAGGCCGGCGAACACGACCGAGACGATCGAGATGAGCTTGATGAGGATGTTGAGCGAGGGGCCCGAGGTGTCCTGAAGGGTCGCCCACGGTGTCACCGACGACGGTGGCCTTGTGGTCGTCCGAGCCCTTGCCGTAGACGATCTCGTCGCCCGGCCGGCCTTGACCATTTCCTCGGCCCGTGCCTTGATCGCGTCCTTGATCTCGGCGGGGACCTGGCGCTTTCGCCCGTGCCGTTGACGACGTCATTGGCCGAGATCTTGCCGTAGCTCTCGAGGAGCTTCTTGGCGTTGTCCGAGCGCCGCCCGCGTTGGCCATGAAGACCGCGACCGCGAAGCCCGAGGTCAGGCCGCCGGCGAGCAGGCCCATCACGCCCGGCACGCTCAGCACCAGACCGACGAGGATCGGGACCACGATCGCCGGGATCGCGGGCACAACCATTTCCTTCTGAGCGCCGGCCGTCGGATCGCAACGCAGTTGGCGTAGTCGGGGTAGTTCTTCCCGTTCACGTCGACCTGCTTTGGGCCAGGCTCTCGGGTCGGCAAGGTCTGCCTCGCTCATGCCGTTCTTGCGGAACGCGTCACGCATGATGCCGAACTGCCTGCGGCATTCGTTCATCATCGCGTAGGCGGCGCGACCCACGGCGTTCATGGTCATCGCAGAACAGGAACGCCAGCAGCACACCGATGAAGATGCCCCACGCGCGGTTCGTGATCGAAACGTCGTAGAAGCCCATGACGTCACCGACCGAGCCGTTGCGGGAGCTTGCGACCTCGAAGACGACCTCGTCGCTGTGATCGCCGTGATCGATCGAGTGGTGGATGGTGTAGCTCTTGGCGTTGTCGGCCGCGTGCGCGTCATGCTCTTCGCCGTGGGCGTGGTCGTGCCCAACCGGGTTGACGTCCATGAAGACGGTGCCCTTGGCGATGTCGTCGAGATGGAAGCGTTGTGCGCGTCTTCGCGGATGGCGGTCCTTGATGAACATGCCGCCGTCGACCCAGCTCCGTGCGACTCGCCGTCGTGGGTGTGCCCCGGGTTGATGACCGCGAATTTGCCGTGGCCCTCGTAGACCGCGTAGAGACTCTCGCCCGCGGGTGCGGTGAAGCCTCGGTCAACGAAGGTCTCGCTCTGCGTAGTGATCTGGGTCTGAACGACACGGATGTGGCGGCAAAGAGCGGGGCGGTCAGAGCTGCCGAGCCGATGGCAAAGCCCTTGCCGGTCGCAGCGGTCGTGTTGCCGAGCGAGTCGAGCATGTCGGTGCGTTCGCGGACGTGGGGCTGGCCGGTCATCTCGGCGTTGCCGCCCGCGTTGTCGGCGATCGGGCCGTAGGCGTCGGTCGCCAGCGTGATGCCGAGCGTCGAGAGCATGCCGACAGCGGCGATGCCCACGCCGTAGAGACCATCAGGTAGCTCGCTGCCGCCCGCAAAGGCGAACGCCGCGATGATCGCGACCACAACAACGAGCAGCGAAGCCCGGGTCGACTTCATGCCCTCGGCGATACCCGAGATGATCACCGTCGCCGGGCCGGTCAAGGCCTGCTCGGCGATCCGCTGCGTCGGGCGGTGCTCGTAGCTGGTGTAGTACTCGGTCGCGTAAGCGATGATGTTGCCAGCCAGAAGGCCCGTCAGGATCGAGAGACCAAGCTTCCACCGGCTCGTGCCCACGCCGGCCAATGCCTCGGCGGTTGCCCGACCCAAAGAGCGCTGAGCACGCCGAAGGCGGCGACGGCGACCAGGAACGATGCGACGTACGCCCTTGTGCAGACCCTGAGCAGTTTGGCGAAGCTCGCGTTCTCCTCGGCCTTCACCGTGAAGATGCCCGCGATTGAGCAGAAGATGCCCACGCCAGCAAGTGCCAGCGGCGCGACCGCCAGAGCGAAGGCGAGCGGTCGTCTGCTCCAGGCGTGTCGAGCGACAGGGTGAACGCCGCAGCGGCACCAGTGCGATCGTGGCCGGATCGAGCCGTAGTACGACTCGTACAGGTCCGCGCCCATGCCGGCCACGTCACCGACGTTGTCGCCCACGTTGTCGGCGATCGTCGCCGGGTTGCGGGCGTCGTCCTCGGGGATGCCCGCCTCGACCACCAACAAGGTCAGCACCGACGTCGGCGGCCTTGGTGTAGATGCCGCCGCCCACACGCGCGAGACAAGCGCTGGGTCGAAGCGCTATGCCGTAGCTGAGCATGATCGTTGAGATCACGGGCAGCGAAGTCGGTGACTGAGTTGAGCACGATGAACCAGACGCTGACGTCGGAAGGGCAAAGCCCACCACGACGAGGCCATGGCCGCTGGGCGGAAGGCGACCTTGAGGCCGTCGTTGAGCGACTGCTTGGCAGCGAATGCGGTACGGGCGCTGCGTTGGTGGCCATCTTCATACCGAACCAGCCGCAGAGGCCCGAGAGCAGACCCGCGATCGGCACGCCGATGAGCGTGAGCGGTGCCTGCAGGTTGAGCGCGACCATGCCCGCCGAGGCGATGAGCAGCACGAACACGCCAGCCACAACCTTGTACTGGCGCTGAGGTAGGCCATCGCGCCCTTCGCGGACAGCCCGGCGATCCGGACCATCTCCTCGTCGCCCTCGGGTTCTTCATCACAGCCGAGTGAACGCTTTGGCCATGATCAGGGCCAGAAGGCCTCCGATAGGCGCGCGTAGTACAGCCGGGGATGTTGCCGATATCGGCAAGCGTCGCCGACGCATTCGTCAGTGAATCGATCATCTCTGCAGTGCTCCCGGTTGGCTCGGTCTCGGCTCTGCCGAGGACCGGCTATGGAAGGTGTCGAGCGCCCCACAGTCTCGCGCGCTGAACGGTGTATACATCTATCGGTCGAGGCGTGGAATCGGCATGGAACGTGCGACTCGCGTTGGACCGGAGGCCCGGATCGGCATCCCTTCGGATCGCGGGCGGTTTCCTGAAACAAAGACGCCCGGCTTTCACCGGGCGCAGGCTCGTTGGATTACGGGAGCGGCTGACCGAGCGGCGTGCAGCGGCGACGGCGCTCCGAGGCTTCTCGTAGAATTCCTGCGGCTGATCTCTTTCGTGAGACCTTCCTTCTCGCAAAGCTGAAGCGTCATCTGCTCGACCGACTCGTTGTTGCGGGACTTGATCCGAATAGCCATGCCGTCCTCGTGGGTCTGAACCCGCCCCTCACTCCTCGGAGGGCCTCGGGTCGTATGCTCGTCTGCGGAACCGGGCCAAGCGTCCCCGGGCCGCTAGTAAAGGCCACAATCCCCGGGAATCCACCGAATCGCACCATCGGGGCCCGAAATGTCACCCCCGCCGACCCGATCAGATGCCCAGCAGAGTGAGCACCACGCCCCGTCCATGTTGATTGTTGACACATACAACGTGCTCCACCACCCGCTGGCCCACCGCGAACTGCCGCATGATGCCGGGGCGGCCGGTCGGCGGCCCTCATCGCCGCGGGCAGGCACAGGCGAAGCCGGGCCGTCCTCGTGCGACGGCATGCCCCGGAACATGGGGCCTATGGCGCACCGTGCGCTGAACTGCGGTTCCGGTCGAGCGCGGGTGATCTATGCCGGCCCGGGCCGCGACGCGGACTCGCTGATCGAGCGTCTGATCGAGGCCGAGCACGCGCCCAAGCGGATGTCGGTGGTGAGTTCCGACCGTCGGCTGCAGAAAGCCGCCCGCCGCCGTCGGGCGAGGGTGATCCCGAGCGACGACTTTCTGCGCTCGCTGATACGGGATGTGGATCGCGGCAAGAGCCGCTGGCTCAGGCCGGCGTTCACGACAGAGGTGCCGCTGTCTCCGAGTGCGATCCGGTACTGGAAGGACCTGTTCCGGATCGATGAGGCGGACCTGCCCCTGAAGCCGTTGAGCCGCGGCAGGCGCCTGCTTCATCCACTGCCGGATGAACGGCCCAAACCCAAGGCCATACCCACCCCAAACCCGGGCCCGAGTCAAAGCCAGAGCCCACCCCGAAGCCTGCGACCAAGGCCGAGCCGGACCCCGAGCCGATCGACCCGATCCTGCTCGAGGCGCCCGCAGTGGCGCGGGAGGCTCAGTCTGGACGATCTAGACATGACCAAATGGCTCGGCGACTGATCATCCCGCTTGCAGCTTTTTCTCGCCTGTGTCGGCGCGTGCACACCCACGACGGCGACGCAGGGTATCACGACATCCGCGCGAACTGGTGGTCGCCCTCGCTGGAGGCGGAGCTCCCGATGGGGTACCGGGCGGCGGATATCGCCGCGGCTGCCGAGGGGCGCTGGTGCGGATGGGGTACACCATCACCGAGCACAGAGACGGAAGACCGTGCGATCGTGGTGGGTGAGCCGGCGCAGGCCGGTCCGGTCGACAAGATCATCGTCCGTGCGTCGGCGAGCGGCCGTCGGTTCGTGGTGCGGATCACGACGCGGCCCGTCGGCAACGAGGACCGCGGATCACGCTTGATGAGATGCTTGTGCTGCTTGGGCTCTAGCTGCTTGGGCTCTCAATGAAAACCCTCGCTTGCGCGAGGGCTCGTTGAATCAATCGGGAACTGCACACGAATCGGGCACGGCTTGCCGGGGACGGACAAGCCGTGGCACCCGGCTTTGCGTTATTACTTGCGTTCGTCGATGGGGACGTAGGGGACGCCGTGATCGCCGGTGAACTCGGCCTTGGGCGGAAGAGGCGGTTGTCGGAGAGCTGCTCGATGACATGGCCCGACCAGCCGCCGAGTCGGCTCATGGCGAACATCGGGGTGAAGAGGTCGAGCTTGAGTCCGATGCAGTGGTACGTGGTCGCGGAGTAGAAATCGACGTTGGGGTAGATGCCCTTGGCGCCGACTTCGCGGGCCATGATCTCTTCGATCTTGTTGGACTTGAGGTAGAGCGCCTCGTTGCCCGTGTCCTTGGCGAGCTGCTCGGCGAGCTTCTGGTTCTCGTTGGCGCGGGGGTCCTTGGCCTTGTAGACGCGGTGGCCAAAGCCCATGATCCGGTCCTTGTTCTTGAGCTTGTTGAGGACGTACTCCTCGACGGCGTCGACGCTCGGGATCTCGTTGAGCATCTTCGCGACGCCCTCGTTGGCGCCGCCGTGAAGCGGGCCGCGGAGCGAGCCGACGGCTGCGGTGAGCGCGAGTAGACGTCGCTGAGCGTCGGATGACGACGCGGGCGGCGAACGTTGAGTTGTTGAGGCCGTGGTCGGCGTGGGTGATCATGCAGATGTCGAAGGCGTGCCATGGTGTCGGTGGGCTTCTCACCGTTGAGCATGTAGGGAAGTTCTGGCTGAACCCGAACTCGGTGTTGGGTTTGACAGGGTCGAGGCCGCGACGGATGCGGTCGTAAGCGGCGACGAGGGTGGGGGCTGGCCGAGGATGTTGATGGCTTTCTGCGTGCGCTCTCGACGTCGTTTGCGTTGGGGTCGTCGTCGTGAAGCGAACTCGAGATGAGCGTGCGGAGCACGTGCATGGGCTCAGCGGTGGTGGGGATCTTCCGGATGCTCTCGACGATGCCGTCGGAGATGCTGTAGTGCTGGCGGAGTTCCTTGGTGAAGGCGTCGAGCTCGGCGGGTGGGGAGTTTTGTTCCAGAGGAGGTAGACGGTTTCCTCGAAGGTTGAGTTCTGTGCGAGGGCATCGATGTTGATGCCGACGTATTCGAGGACGCCGTTGACGCCGTCGATCGGGACATCTGGGTTTCTGCTGCGACGACGCCCTCAAGGCCCTTTGCGTAGGTGCTCATGCTGATTCCTCTGCGGATTTCCGCGGATTGTTCGGGTATCGGCGTTCAAACGGGGTGACGTTGGCGGAACGCGGAACTATAGAACCCTCGGGGCCAAAGATCAGGAAGGCGTTCGTTCGCTTCCCCGAAGAGATGCCACTGCGGACGGGCGAGTCCGCCGGAGCCTGCCGCGTGCTGATCCCGATGACAACCGACAGGCCGGGCGTCGCAGCCCGGTGCTCATCCATGCGTTGGTGCTTTTCAATGCCCCGGTGTTTGTCTGGACGCTCTCGGTGCAGTCGAGCGATCCGGTGGCCTTCTTCAGGCTCATGGAGACCTTTGCCGTACAGAAGGACGGCTTCCAGTGGTATCAGCTCCTGACCAGCGCGTTCCTCCACGGCGGTTGGATGCACCTTCTGTTCAACATGTTCGTGCTGATGGCGGCCGGGCCCAATGTCGAGGACAAATGGGGCACGTCGGGTTTGCGCTGCTCTATGTCGTCGGGCGGCGGCCTCGGGCGGGGCACCTCTTGATGAGCGAGAACCCGCGATCGGGGCGTCGGGCGCAATCGCGGCGGTTACGGGCGCGTATCTCGTGCTCTTCCCGAGCACGCGGATTATCTGTTTCTTCATCTTTACGCTGAGCCGAATCGCGGTGCCCGCGTGGTGGTTCATCGGGTTCTCGATCGCGGTTGATCTGCTCGCCAACGGGTTCGGCAAGCGCGACGGGATCGCGCACGCGGCACTGTGGCGGGTACTTCTTCGGGATCGGTTCGACGATGATCCTGCTCTGGGCGAATGTGCTCAAACGCGAGCCGTATGACCTGTTCAGTGTGCTCAGGCAGAAGAGGAAGGCTGAATTCGCGTCGGCGCGCGCATACCGAGATGGTCCAGCAGCGGGTGGGTTCGGAGCGGCCCGAGACGCCCCGCACAAAGGCAGCTGTACGAGGCGAGGCGCGGATCGGGGAGCTTGTTTCGGGCGGCGATCTCGAGAAGCGGCCGACGAGTACCGGGTGTTTGTGGACGAGTTCGGGACGGAGGAGCCGACCTCGGTGCTCAGCCGGGGATCATCACTCAGGCTCGCCGAGCATCTGATGCACGGGCGATCGTACCTCGGCGCGGGCGTATGTCGGGTTTGCCGGGCGTACCAGTTCGACCGGAAGCGCCGGGCGCGATGCTTATCGCGGCTTTGATGCTGGCCGAGGATCTGGGCAGACCAGAAGAAGCCAGACCCTGATCGAGGCGCTGCCCGAAGCTGGCCGGGCAGGAAAAGGCTGGCCGAGACGCTGCTCAAAAGTCTTGGGGTCAAGGCGGAGGAGTGAGGGAGGTAAAGGTTGTTTGGGTGCCACGGGTTGTCTTGCAACCCGTGTTTTCTTGAGCGATCTACCTTGCACGGCTTGCCGAAGGCGGACAAGCCGTGGCATCCGAGTTGAAGTAGGGGAAGCACGGCTGACACAGCCGTGGCACGGAGGGTGGGCGGACGAAGCTAGCATCCGGGCATGGCGCACACGCATCAAGATCTGTGGGATTCGGGACGAGGCTTCGCTGACCGCGGCTGCGGAGGCGGGCGCGCCGACGCGGTGGGCTTTGTGTTTGTGGAGAGCTCCCCGGTACATCCGTCCCGAAGAGGCGTGGAAGCTGGCGGGGCTGCTCCCGCCGATGGTCGCGACGGTGGGGCTCTACCAGAACCCGGGCGTGGACGACTTCGCCGAGGTGGAGCAGGTGTGCCCGACAACGCTGACGCAGCTACACGGCAACGAGCGCGACCAGATCGTGGAGATGATCGGGCCCGACCTGATCAAGGCGGTCCAGTTCGATCCGGAAACGATCGCGGAAAGGCTGAGGCATTATGACGCCTTCGACGAGGTGAACGCGATTCTGATCGACGGCTCGGCGGGCGGCGAGGGATCGCGTTCGACTGGACCGTGACGCCTCACCTTGAGGGGATCACGACACCGATCATCCCGGCCGGCGGGTTGACGCCTGAGAACGTGGGCGAAGCGATCAAGGCTGTGCGCCCTTCGCGGTGGATGTGTCGAGCGGCGTGGAGCGATCGCGCGGCGAAGGATCCGGAACTGATCCGGGCGTTCTGCAAAGCGGTTGTGCGGATGCGGAGTTGCTCTGAACGAGCGTTCTCACCGAAGACCCTCACCCAGCCCTCTCCCCAAGGGGAGGGAGCAGTTCAGAGCTGCTGTAGCGCCGAATCGATCGCGGTCACGGTTTCAGCCTCATCGAGCGTGTCGATGTCGATGACCACGTCGGCGATCGATCGGTAGAGCGTCGCGTTGGTTGAAGACGTCGCGGATCTCGTCGATCGGGTCCTTGCCGGTCAGGCTCGGGCGATCGGCGGAGGCGGCCATGCGTTTGGCGAGGGTTTCGGGGTGGCGCGGAGGTAGACGGAAGCGACGATGCCGTGAAGTTCGGCGGATTGGAGCAGTGCGCGAGGGTTCGTGCGTGGGTGTTCCGCCGCCGAGCGCGGGACGAGGCGACGCTCAGGGGTGTGTCGAGGGCCCAGAGCCAGACTTCAGCTGTTCGCGTTCGCGGGCACGGAAGCCATCCCAGCCTTCTGTGCACGATGTCGGCGATGGAGCCGAACGAGCTGTCGCTCAGGACTGCATCGTCGAGGTCCCAAGTCGAAGTTGAGCGAATCGGCGAGCATGGGCCCGACCGTGGACTTACCTGAGCCCCGCAGGCCCATGAGCACGATCGAACGCAGCATGCCGAGTTACTCCGCCTTGACGCGTGAGATGTGAGCCGTCGTCGGTGCGGACGCGGATGGTCTCTCCGGTGACGATGAAGGGCGGGACCTTGGTCTTGAGACCGGTGTCGCAGGTGGCCTCTTTCATCTGGTTGGTCGCGGTGGCGCCCTTGATGCCGGGGTGTCAGCGATGACCCGGGTCGACGGCTGAGGGGAGTTCGAGCGAGACGGGTTGCCTTCGTGGAAGAGGACGGTGCATGTGCCGTTGGGGCGGACGTAGAGGAGCGACGCCCAGCACGCTTTCCGGGATGATGCTGTTCGAAGTCTTCGGTGTCCATGAAGGTGCGCCGGAGGCGTCGGAGTAGAGGTATTCCATGTCGCGTCGGTCGAGGGTGGCGCCGTCGACGGTGGCGTCGGAGTTGAAGCGTCTTTCGGCCATGCCCGAGCCGTCGACGCCCCGCAACTTGGCTGGACGTAGGCGGGGCCGCCGGGCTTGACGTGCTCGGTTTGACACACGTAGAGCTTGCCGTCGAGATTGACAGCCATGCCCGGTTTGAGTTCGTTGGCCCGCATCTTCGCTCCTGCCTGCTTGCTGAGTGGGATTCGTGGGTTTGCCGGCCTTGCCGACACCGCCCATGGTGGAAGCGATGGGGGCGCATAACGCCCCTCGAGAGAGGCATCATCGGAGGTCAGACCCATGCTCATGAATCGCCGCGGCTTTGTACTGGACGTCGATGGTCACCCTCGGCGGATGCCTCGCCCCGTCGGCCCGGCGGGAGGGTCTGGCTCGGGTGGGCCGGACTCGTTTGAGCCGGGAGGGGCAGATTCTGGACTGGGCGAAGCTGACCGGGCAGACGAAAGCAGTCGTGAACCCGGCCCTCGGGGAACTCGGTGATGGTCGTCTCGGGCGGCGAGCGCTGGTGATCGATTCGAAGTTTCCGTACCTCGGCGGCCTGCGCGGGGACGCCAAGGCCGAGGCGGGCGGGGACAGTGTCAGCCTGCTCAACACACCATCACGGCGACCACACGGGCGGGAACAGCGTTCGTCGGTCGTGGCAAGACGTACGCACCCGAAGGCGATCGAGCGGATCCGCGGGCAGATCGACAACTACCGCACGGGCGGAGGCGGCGGTGGGGCAGGTGAGCCAGAACCCGCGGGGAATCGGCGGGCGATCGAGTGGCGGTCGAGGTGGCCGAGAACGCGGCGAACATGTCGGCGGATGACTTTGTTCCGACGGACGCGGTCGAGGGCGGGTCGCGGATTGATGTCGAGCGACGCTCGACATCCATCACTTCGGCGCGGGCACACGGACAACGACATCGTCGTGCATATCGCGAGCGAGAACGTCGTGCACACGGGGATCTGGTGTTCAACGGATTGCACCCGTACTTCCGACCCGAGGGCGGCGTGACCGCCAAGGGCTGGATCCGGAGTTTGTCGAGCGTGCTGGATCTCTGCGACGAGGAGACGACGGTTGTGCCGGGGCACGGACCGGTCGGCGGGCGCGAGATTGTCGAGAAGGCCGGGGCTATCTCGAGCAGCTTGTTGAGGCGGTCGGCGCGAGATCGAGAGGGCACGAGCAAAGAGGATGCGCGCAGATGACGTGGCCGTTTATGGATGGTCTCGGGTTCGAGCAGGTCAAGAGTCGGGCCGTGGGCGGTGTACGATCAGATCAAGGGTTCGTGAGCCGGTCGATTTGTTGGAGAGAAGTGATGAATACGCAGCTCATGAGGATGTATTCGTACTCGCTCGGCGAGGTGCAGCGGCTCATGGAGGCTGTGCCTTGCGAGCGGTGCCGATCTTGCGGGCACGAGCAAGCACCCGGCGTGGCTGGTCGGTCACATGACCGGCGGCGGATTTGATGCTGATGCTCGCGGGCGGTGAGATGAAGTACCCGCAGTGGTCGGGCTCTAAGCCGGGCACGGAGCCTAAGCCCGAGCTCGGTGTACCCGAAGAAGGACGAGGTGATGACGATCGTTGCCGACGCCACGCGGCCTTGTCCGAACGCGTGGGCCAGATGACCAGCCGACTTCGAGCAGGTGCTGCCCAAGGAGGACTACCGCGAGTTTTCCCGACCGTGGGGCACGCGGCGGTGTACTTCATGGCCTCGCACGAGATGTATCACCTCGGGCAGCTTTCCGTCTGGCGGAACGCGGCGGGGATCGGCTGATCGCGGGAAAAATGAAACTCTGTGAAATGAAGTATTGTCCGCCCTCACGGGGCGGCTCATATGATCCTTTGATGCGCTGATCGAGAGTTCGGCCTTCGCGTTCACCGGCACGGACTCAACATGCAGACGCTTCAGCGCGTGGTTCGACCAGTCGGTCACTTTCGCGTCAGGGGGCGTCGTCGCCGAGCTTGATGGAGAGGATGTCGTAGGTGTTGTTCCGCTGGGCGGGGTGAAGCCGGCGTCGCGGATGAGCTTAGCAGCACGGCCTCGTCGAGGCAGTACGTCGTGCCGGCGGAGCTGACGACGTTCTCTTCCATCATGACCGAGCCCATGTCATTGGCGAACTGGAGCCCGACCTGCCCGATGTGCGGGCCCATCGTCACCAGCTTGCACCGATGGAGTAGATGTTGTCGAGATACAGGCGGCTGGCGGCCTGCGCGCAGGTAGTCGGTTGAGCCCGAGAGGCGGATGCGCCGGCCGAACTCTTTGTGGGCCTTGGGTCGCTCGCCTGTCAGCACGGCGACGGCATCGCCCGGGAAAATGCGCTCCGGGCTCGCGGTCCTCTGGCTGTTCCCCATTCCTGACGCGCCCCAGCGCGTGTTGTCGCGCTGGAAGGGCCGGAGATGAACGCCTTGTAGTGGCCGCCGACTTGGAGTCGAGTGTTCAAAGGAGCCGCGGGCGTAAGCACGCGGTCGAGGTGTTCATGTCCGCGTGCTTACGCCCGCGGCTCCTTGGATCGTCGATTGGGAAGTCAGGGAAAGCTGGCGCACCAAAGTCCGGAGAGCTGTCCTGCCACTGGCGGACGAGTTCCATGTGATGGATGCGGTCGGCGAGGCCCTCGATGTGACCGAACATCATGGTGGCGCTGTGTACATGCCCAACGAGTGCGACGTACATGGTGGTGAGCCACGCCTCCGCGTCGCATTTGCCGAGGCCGATCTTTGTGCGCTGGGGTTGGCGAAGATCTCGCCCCGCCGCCGGGCAGCGAGTCGAGGCCCGCGTCGCGGAGTCTGATCATGACCCAGCGGAGTTTCTCTTCGAGGTTCTTGCCGGGCGGGTTGAAGAAGTGGACGAACTCGATGAATTCGGGCGGGCTGAAGCCGTGGACGTGGATGTGCGGGTAGCGTTCTTTGATGCCGTGGAGCAGGTCGATGTACCAGTCGAGCGGGAGTTCTGGGTTCATGCCGCCTGCATGAGGACCTGTGTGCCGCCGACGGCGGTGAGTTCTTCGATCTTCTCGTAGAGCTGTTCGTACTCGAGCGTGTAAGAGTCGTGATCCTCGGCGGTGCGTTTGAAGGCGCAGAAGATGCACTTGGCGGTGCAGATGTTGGTGTAGTTGATGTTGCGGTCGATGACGTATGTGCGCAGTTCGTTGCCGTGGATGGCTCGGCAGCGTGCGTCGGCATCGCCCGGCCGAAGAGTTCCTGCCTTTCGAGGAGGGCGGCCCTGCTCTGGTGTGAGCCGGACGGCGCTGCGCGACGTCGGCGAGGAAGCCGGCGTCGAAGGGATCGGCGCCGGGTTTCGTGGGCAGGGGCTGGTAGATGGTGGCCATGCGGAATCCTTCCCGTTCCGTGTTCGCCTGCGAGGGCTCGCCGGCTTCTTTATTTTCAGGAACCATTGAAACGATTTCCACCCCTCGGCATGGATTTCTCGGACGCCAAGGTCTGCCGGTTCGGCGGGCTGTGCGGGCGAAGGGGCTTGGGGATGCCGGAGACCATGCCTTGACAAAGGCTTATGCAACGGTCGCTTCATGAAACCGATGATGGATTCTTGATAGGGGATAGATCGGATGGCGATACAGCAGCACACCTCGGCCGCGTTGTCCCGCTTGAAGCGGGGGTCTATCTCTGCGCGACGGGGCTGTTCCGGCCGCCCTGATCCAGCTCTTTGTCTTCGGCTTCGTTCACTTCACGGACGTCCGATATCAGACGCTTGAGAACGCGAGTCCTGCGGAGCATCGGCCTGTTGTGGTGACACAGACGGCCACGGGCGGGGTGCGTGGGGGTTGTCGGCTCAGGAGGCGGGTCCTCAGCCCGAGCCCGAGCCGTTGCCCGTTCAGGCGGCTGCTGAGACGGTGCCCGATGTGAACCGCGTGGCGAGCACGTTCGACGTGATCCTGAAGCGGTTCAGTCAGCGCTGTGGTGATCGGGATCTTCTCCGCGGTTGGGCTTGCGGTGCTGACGCTTTGGGCTCGATCGTGGCGGGCGGCGCATCGGTGCCGGGCGTGGAGAAGGCGGTGTCCGCGTGCATGTGGGGGCTGGGGTTGTGCCTGCTGGCGTTGCCACGGCAGGACGTGTTCAATTCGATGCCGTTCGCGGGTGTGTTTACGGGTTACACAGGCATGGTCGCGGCCAGCGGGGGCGAGCGGCTCGTTCCAGCTCATGCTTCTGTTCGTGGGTATTCCCGCGGCTGCGATGGCCGGTGCGATGGTCGCGGCTTTGCGCTTTGGTTCTGGTGTTGAGGTCGCGGTGGTCGCGGGTCTGAAGAACAAGCCGATGGACGCGGTGGATACGGCGATGGCTGCGACGCGTGCGAATCTGTCGTCGAATCGTCAGGCGGGTGCGGTGAACAACGTGTTCCTGCCCGATGGGCCGCCGAGTGTGGCGCTGAGGATGACGCGTCGCGGACGCGTGCATCTGAGCCGCCGGCGAGGAGGCGTTCGCCCTTGTCGATGACCAACAGCGACGAGAAGCCGGACTACAAGCGGCCGATCTGAGCCTCGAAACAAGCATGCTTTACGGGTCCCCTCGCTTACGCGGGGGATTGTCGTTGTGTTGATGTGACGGTTTATCCCCTTGGGTGGAACTGCTTGTGGACTGGCGGAGGCGGTCGCCGTCGACGTGGGTGTAGATCTGTGGTGGTGATGTCGGCGTGTCCCGGGGAGGTCTGGACGACGCGGAGGTCGGCGCGCCGGAGAGCAGGTGCGTGGCGAATGTGTGGCGCAGGAGGTGGGGGTGGATGTCCTTGAGCCCCGCGGCGTCGGCGTGCTTGCGGACGATCTGCCAGATCGCGACGCGTTCGAGTGGTCGGCCTGTGCGCGAGAGGAACATCGCGCGTGGGGCGTTCTGATGCCTCGGCAAGGATCGCTCGGGCGCTTCGAGGTAGGTATGGATCGCGGACATCGCGGGCGTGCCCATGGGGACGAGGCGCTGCTTGTCGCCCTTGCCTGTGACGCGGACGACGGCACCGTCTTCGACGTAGTCCTCGAGTGTGACGGCACGACTTCCGGCGCGCAGGCCGCTGGCGTACATGAGTTCGAGGATCGCGCGGTCGCGGAGTGCGTAGACGCGGCGTTCGGGTTTGTGCTCGAGTTCCGCGGTCGGGGCGCTCAGGAGCTTGCGGATCTGGCCCGGGCTCATGACGCCGGGGAGCTTCTTCCAGGCTCGATGGGCGTTCGAGGACGTCGGCGGGTTCTGGGGGCGGCCCGTTGCGTGCATCCATCGGCAGAAGACGCGGATCGTGGCGAGGTGTCTGGTGACGGACGAGGCGGCGAGCTTGCGTTCGGCTGAGAGCTTGCGGATGTGCTCGCTGAGGTGCCTTGGGTGATGGATTCGCAGTCGGTAATGCCTGCTTGTTTGAGGTCGTTCAGGAGTTCGTCGAGGTCGCGGGCGTAGGCGTCTGGCTTGCCGGTCGCAGGCCGCACTCGATGGTGATGAACTGCATGAATCCTCGGCGCGCCGGCGAGTGGTGGGAGGTCGGGTTGTGCTCTGACCCTCGGGCTCATGTCTTTGAGTTGTATCGACGCGATGGGGTGTTGTGTTGGAGTGAGAGGGTACCAAATGAAAGACGCCCGCCTCGGAAGGACCGAGGCGGGCGCGGTGTGCCTGTCAGAGGCTTTCTCGGCGTTAGCCGAGGCTGCTGCGGTCTGCGGCTGGTTGTTGGCCAGCGACAGGGTGTTGGTGGCTGCGGAGACAAGGATCTGCGAGCGGGTCAGGGCCGCGGTCTCCGACGCGAAGTCGGTGTCGCGGATGACGGACTCGGCAGCCGAGCTGTTCTCGAGTTGACAGCGAGGCTTCGCTTGGTGGCACCGGGGGTGTTGCGGAATGCACCGAGACGGCCGCGGAGGGTCGAGACCTGCTCGATGGCCTCTGAGACAACCTTCTGAGCAGAGGTGAGATCGCCGTCGACGACGTTGAAGCCCTTGCCCGAGCCGAGGTCGTCGAAGCCGCCCGCGGCGTTGGAGCCGAGCTTACGGATGGCAACCTCGGAGACGCCCAGGGTGACCTTGGACTGGATGTCGACGTTGCCGCCGAGCTGGAACGTAGCACCACCGCCGGCGATGGCGAACGTGCGGCCCGAGCCCACAGCGCGGAGTCTGGGCGTTGGTGTCGTTGAGCGTGATCTCGAGGTTGAGGAAGTCGGTGTCGATCTTGGCGGTCTTGCCACTGGTGGTGGCAACGATGCCGTTGATCGTGGCGCGAGATCTGCCGGTGTCGCGGATGCCGTTGGTGGCCGCGGTGGAGCTGTACGTGTTGCCGGTCGAAGTATCGGCGGCCGCGAAGTTGTCAGCGGTGAGGCCGTACACGCCGCCACCCTGCTGGGCGTCATCGACGACCTTGACGGTGACGTACTCGTCCGAGCCGAACTCGGAGGACTCAAGACGGACACCGGTACCCGAGACGCTGGCGGTCACGCCGAGCACGTCGCTGAAGGTGTTGATGGTGTCTGGATCTGCGCAACGGTGGTACCCGAAGCGAAGCTGAACTCACGAGTGCCCTTGGAGCCGGCGATTTCGACGACGAAGGTTGGCTGGCACCGTCGGTTGCGGTTGCACCACCGAGATCGAGCGCAGCACACCGAAGCTCAGGAACGTACCTGCCTGCTGGGCCGACTGGGTGACCAGGGACGGAGACGTCGGGCTGTCGCCTTCGAACTTGGCACCGTTGACGCGGAGGTCATCGATACCGGTGGCACGGCTGGAGACTCGGAAGTCGAAGTTACCGTTCAGGAGCTTGGTGCCCGGAACGAGGTCTGGTCCGCGACGCGGTCGATCGTCTGGAGGATCGAGTCGATCTGAAGCTGGTTTGCTTCCTTTTCCGCCTTGCTGAGGCCGGCTTCGTTGGCCGAGTTGGTGATGAGCCACGGAGCGGTCAACAGACCGGAGACTTCGAGAGGCCGCCTTCGGCGATGTTGACGACGCGTTCGGCGCGTTCGGCGTTGTTGATGGCCGACTCGACGGACTTGATCTCGGCCCGGAGGTTCTCCGAAGCGATCAGACCGGCGGGTCGTCCTTGCCGCGGTTGATCCACAGACCGGTGCTGAGGCGCTCAAGCGAATCGTTGAGGCCGAAGTTGTTCTGGCCCGGCACGAGCAACGAGAGACGTGACATTGGTGTTGATGCGACTCATTTGAATGAATCCTCCGTGAACACTCGGGCTCTTCGCCCTGACACACCGCCCGCGTGTCTGCCCTTGTTGCCTTTTCTGGCGAAAGTGGGCGAAACGTCTTGCGGGGCATTGCCCGGCACCGTGCCGAGCCACCCTGTTCCCGGAAGGTCCATCTTCCGGGGACGCCTCGGCATCGGCGGTTGTGGGGGCGGGTTCAGTTGGACGTGCTTGCGGAGTGAGATTTCTCGGTCAGTCCATAAAAACCGACGGACTTGGTCCGCCGGCTCGCTGAATCTGGGGGTTTGTCGGCCTTATTAGGACCTTATAGGCTTATCCGAGCAGTGAGAGCACTGGCTGGCCTGCTGGTTGGCGAGCGAGCACGCTTGTGGAGGCCTGATTGAGGATCTGCGCTCGTCAGGTTGCTGGTTTCTTCCGCGAAGTCTGCGTCGCGGATAACCGAACGCTCGAGGTGAGGTTCTCGTAGGCCGCCTGCAGCGAACGGACGTTCGTGCTGAGTGTGTTCGCTCGAAGGCTCGAGTCGGCCTCGCATGATCGAGACCTCGTCGATGGCGGTGGCGATGATGTTTGATGCGGCTGAAGTCGTTTCGGCTGGAACTGGTGCGGATGTCGTTGTCCTGTCCGCTTCTGAGCGAGTTGAGGAAGGCGAGTTTGCCGTCCACGAGTGTGCCGCCGAGGTTTTCGGAAGCGACGGACTGGACCCCGATGGAGGCTCTGCTGGAGGCTTGTGACCTCCGGTCCGAGCTGGAAGAAACGCCGCCGCCGGTGATATCAAAGGATGTGGTGGAGTTGAGTGAGGTTGCGGGTCCTCGTTGAGGAGCATCTCGAGTGAGAGCGTGCTGGAGTAGATAGAGAGTTCGAGACCCGAGCTGTCGGCGAGTGTGCCGTTGACGAGCGCGGTGACGTCACGTCCGGTATCTCGGCTGGACGTAGAGAGTGCAGCGGTCGGCTCGGTCCAGATGCTTCCTGTGCCGGCGCCGATCTGGTATGTGTCCGCGGCTTTGTAGAGCTGACGGTGTCCTCGGCGGGATCGCTGGGTCCTCCGATGCGTTCAACGGAGACGAATGCGTCCGAGCCGTAGGTGGTGGAATTGAAGACGATGCCCGACGTGGGGTCGGCAGCGCTGATGAGCGATGCGGAGACGCCCGTGACGGACTTGAGGTTGTTGACAGCGTTGATGAGGTTGGCGAGCGAGGTGCCCGAGACGACCTCAATAGTTCCGACGCCGAGCGAACCGGCGATGCGGAGTGTGTGCTGCTGGTGACTTGTCCGCCCGTGCCCGCGTTGAAGCCGGACATATAGAGCGCGCCGAGCTGCGCCGAGGCGAGCACGGCGACATCGACTGGATGGCGTCGTTGCCGCTGAAGTTGGCGCTGAAGACGGGCCTTCGAGATGGCCGAGCTGGACGCCCGAGACGATGTAGTCCTGTGACCCGTCGAGGAGCTTGAGCCCGCCGAAGGTCGCGGTGTTGGCGATCCGGGTGATGGACTCGATGGCCGAGTCGATCTGGAGCCTGGTTTGCCGAGTTGCCGCCGGTGTTGGCGGACTCGACGATGAGCGAGCGGATGGAGTTGAGGTCGCTGACTTCAGTGAGCGCACCTTCCGTGGTTGCGATGACTGAGCTTGCCCGCTCCGCGTTCTTGATGCCCTGCTGGACACCTTCGAGGTCTGAGCGGATGCGTTCCGAGATGAGCCCGGCCGGGTCGTCCTTTCCTCGGTTGAGGCGGAGTCCGGTCGAGAGCCGCTCGAGTCTGGTTGCAGGTCTTCATTGCTTCTCGTCAGATTTGACTGAGCAATGAGGCTCGGGACATTGTGTTGATTCGACTCATTGTCGATCCTCCGTGACTGACGTTCGCACGCCTCCGACCGCGTCCTCGCGGCGGTTGCGGCCGCCCTGTTAGGCGGTGGTCCGCGTCGGCGTCGAGTCGTGAGCGCTCGCCGAGGTGACCTCGGTCCGCTGCAGGTGGACTCCGTTGCTCGTGGCGGGCTTGTTGCCGCCGTTACCGTTCTGGGAGGCCGGGGATGACGCCACGGCAGCACGTCCCGGACGGACGGATTTCGGAGCCGCGCCCGAACTCAGCGGCCCGGTCGTCGCGCTGAAGCACGCCGCCTGTTCGTTTTCTCTTCTGATTGCGTCGTACACCTCTTTACGATGTACGGCGATTTGAGTCAGCAGTGATGCCGAGGCGGACCTTGTCGCCTCGGATATCGACGACCGTGATCTCGATGTCATCACCGATCATGATCGTCTCATCGCGGCTGACGTGAAAGCACCAGCATTCGATTGGCTCCTTCCAACGCCGAGTCGGAAACAACACCGACCCGGGCTCGGCTTCCGGCCGAGCGTCCTCCGTGCCCAAGAGGCGCCGCTTCCCTGCGGGGCGCGCACTCTGTCCCACTAAATCAGGCGGAGGCCGCTTGAGCGGCACGGCCGACTTTCATCAGCGGTTGTCTGGTTGTCCAACGCTTGTCGGCGAGGACGAGTTTGTTCACCCGTCCTGTCGATGGTGTTGACAACCAGCGGGCCACGGAGGTTGCCCGTGAGCTGCTGCTCAACCTTGTTCACGATAACGAATACCTGCGCGTCCTCGAGCTTGTCGAGAGAGCGCCTCCATCTGCTCCGCCCGGATGGGTACGTTGTACTCGGGTAGAACATCGTCGGATCGGTGATCACGAAGGCGAGATCCGGGTCGTCGAGGCTCTGCAGCCAGAAGAAGAGCGCGTCGTCGCCCGGCTGCAGCTAGACAGTACCGGCACATGGCCGGGAACCCGAAGACCCTTCGTGAGGTGATCACGCGGTCCTCCGCGATCTCAATCACCCCGAAGCGTGACGTTTGGACTTCCATGCGATCGTCCTTGACCTCGGCCTTGGCTGATGCCCGGCAGGCGTCCCTCGCCTGCTGACTCTGACTCGTGCTCCCCGCGGCCGATACGGGGAGCCCTGTTCCATTTCTCCAGCCCGACCCGCTAACCGAGGAAGTCGAGCAGATTCAACTGATTCGCGATCGACATGCTCTGAAGCCCGGCCTGCAGCTGTGTCTGCAGAAGGGTGAGCTTGGTCGATGCCTCCGCAAAGTCCGTGTCACGCAGTTCGCTCCTGAAACTCTGCTCCATGACGTTGACGTCCTCTTCCCTGACCCGAGCCGACTCGAGCCGTTTGCTGTAGCTGCCGACGAGGCCGCGGGTCTGCGACGGAGTCCACAACTTCTTCCAGTTTGGTTCCTGCAAACGTGATGCCAGTCGTGTCACCGGCCGTAAGTGCCTCTCTGAGCTCCGATCAGACGCGTGAACACGGTGTTCGAGACCACCGGTGCCGGGTCGCTCCCGGCAAGTTGCCTGCAGGGTCAAAAGTTGCGTCCCCAAGCCCGAGATCGAACATCGCGGAGGAGTTGTTGCGCTCTCTATAGAGAGCGTGCCAGTGAAGCTGGCATCCTGTGTAAAGACGATGCCGTTGTCGGCGTCCCCGAGCAGGCCCGGAAGGCCGTGGGGAGATGCCCCTGCTGGCTTCGTCGTTGATGCGCGCGATGACGTCGCCGATGGTGATGGCGTCCTCGGGGCGCAGATCGACGGTGAAGCTGGACCCATCGCCGGGACGACTTCGAAGTCGACGTCGAGTGTTGGATCGGCCGGCCCGTGAGCGGGTCGGTGCCGCCGGTCTTGACACTCACGCCCGCCCGTCGTTGAGTATGTCGGTGCGTGTGGAGGACTTGAGCGACCGGATGCCGAGCATTTCTGCCGTGCGGTTGCCGCCGGCGACTTCCTCGATGGTCATCGACTGATCCGGGAGGCGGAGACGAGGTTGACGATGTCGATGCCTGTGCCCCGTGTTGATGACCAGCCAGGCCGATGTCGGCGCGGATGGCGTTGGCGAGGTCTTCGATGGTCTGGGCGCGAGAGGTCGATCTGTGCCCTCCGCCCGCCGTTGTTGATGACGATCTCGTCGGAGCGCCGGTCAGCCCGGCGAGCGACGCTGGATGGCTGCATGGTGAGCTTTGGATCGAGATCCTGCCCCATGGTCTGGGTGGCCTCGAACGCGAAGCCGCCCGAGGTGGTCAGGCCGAGATCTCTGCGGTGGTGCCGACGCCGACCTCTGTGAATGTGGTGAGGATCGGTGCCCGGTGCGCCGCTGACGACGTCGATGGCGATGGCTTCGCCTGCGAGCGAGACGCCCCGGTGTCCGGATCGTCACGCCGTTGGTGGTCTCGTAGTCTCGGATGGCGGCTTCGATGCGTGTGACCACGTCTTCCATGCGGTCGGCGGAGTTGAGGTCGATCTCGACGACGGGGCCGTTGTCAGCTGCATCTGGATGACGCCCTTGGAGACGCCAGCCGACGGGTCCCCTGAGATCGAGAGGAGTGTGTCGGGCGTGAGCGATGGGGCGAGGTCGACATCGCTTTGACCTTGCTGAGTTCGTCGCCGATGGAATCGATGCCGACGAGCGTGACGGGGACACTTTGCCCGGGTTGATGTCGGTGGTGGCGATCGAACTCGCCCGTGTAGATGAAGCCGGAGCCGAAGGCCTCGAACGGCGGCGTGCTTTTTTGCTGCCCCGAAAGGTAGTTGTCGACGGACTTGCGGTTCATCTGTGTGAGAGTCCGTCGATGAGCGAGTTGACGACCTGCGCTTTGGTTCTCGCGTTCTTCCTGCGTGGTGCCGATGTTGACCTGTGTGCTTGCGATCTGCTTGGCCGAGAGGAGCAGGTCGTTGGCCTCGGCGAGGCTGGACTCGACGAGCGAGGTTGGCATCGGCCTGATCGATGTTGCGGAGGCGCTGGCTCGAGCGCTGGATGCTGTCATCGAGCTGCGCGATGGCCGCAGTGGCGACGGTGTCGTCGCTCGGGCGCAGGACGGATCGGCCCGTGGCCAGGCGACTGGGTCTCGAAGAGCCCGAGGCTCGATCGACGGAGGTTGGCCAGCGGATCTGGTTGACCAGCAGCGACGGGCCCGGCTCACGTTGGATGGGATGGAGCTCATAAGTGCCTTCAGATCAGATTGATCAGTGTGTCGAGCATCTCGTTCGTGGTCTGGATGATGCGGGCGGCCCCTTGGTAAGCCCGCTGGTACTGCATGAGGTTGAGCGCTTCCTCGTCGCTGTCGACGCCGCTCATGGCCAGCCGCTGTGACTCAGCCCGTCGCGGACGATCGCGGTGGACTCGGCGATGACGCGGGCCGAACCGGTCTGCACGCTGAGCTTCTGAACGCTGGTGCGCAGAACGCACCTGCGGATTGCCCATCGAATGCCGCGATGCCGGTGTCACGGAGATCGGCGATAGCAGAGCTCGTGCCGTTCTCGTGGAAGGTGCCGTCGATGTATCGCCCGGTCATGAGCGACAGCGGGTTGCTGGCGAGGTGATCGCTGACGGCGATATCGGTGGCGTCGGTCCCCTGAAGTAGCTGTTGACACCCAGAGCCGCGAGCACGCCCGAGGTGTCGTCGGCGAATGAAGGTCGTGCCCTGCGTGGCGTTGATGGTGAGTTTGCCGTCGCCGGCGATGCTCGCCGAGAGCCCGGTGATGGCGTCGATGGCGCTGCGATGTCACGGAGCGAGGTGTCGTCAGTAAAACCGGGCTGACCTGTGTTCGTGAGGCCGTCGGATCGATGTCGATGCGTGGTTGTGACGGCTCCGGTGGCTTCGTCGACGGTGCGAACGATGAAGCCGCCGTTGGTGGGCGACGGGCAGCTCGGCGATGCTCGAGTTGGCCGGGTGTGTGAGCGAGCGCTTTGGTCGGTGGTGGAGAACTGGGCGCGAGGAGGTGCTGGTCAGGCCACGGGCGTTGGCTCCGGTGGCGTGGAGTGAGTTGATCTGGTGGATGGCGGCCGCGAGGCTGGTCGAGCTTGCCGATGGTTTCGTCGACGGTGCCGTCGCGGCTGTCGAAGACGCCGCCGATCCTGCCCTTGCGGATGTCGAGGACCTGCCCGGTCGAGGCGATGGCGACCTGTGTTTCGATCTGATCGCCCTTTGGCACGTTGCGGGCTCGTGCCCGGTTGCTCGAGCCAAGGACGACGGGGGTGGAGCCGACGAGCACATCGATCGAGCCGGAGGCCTGCTCGATGACGGTGACGTCCATGATCTCGCTGAAACGACGGACGGCGGTCGCGTTGATCACGGAGCGGGTTGTTAGTGGCTCCGCCGTACTCGGACGCGGTGATCTGTTCGTTGAGCCGAGCGATCTCGGTGAGCGTTGTTGGCCTCGCTGGTGAGGGCACCGAGCCGGTCATCGAGTTCGTTGCGCTGGCTGGTGAGGTCGGGCAGGCGCTGGATGAATCCCGCCAACAGCTGACCCTGCTCGACGACCTGAGCTTGAGCCTGCGCCGTTGGCCAGCTCGCTCCACCCGGTGAAGAAGTCGCCCACCGCTGGAGAGGTCGAGATCGGTGTCGTTGAGGATGGTTTCGATGCCGGAGAACGCCCTGAGGATTTCCTCGGCGGCTGCGGAGTCGCTGATGCTTGTGTTGTAGCGAGACTCGATCGCGGGATCGAGCGTCTGCGGACGCCGTTGAATCGGACACCCTGTCCGATCTGGCCTTCGAGTGTGTTCGCGTCGCCCGCGATGGGCTGGAGGCCGAGCGTCTGGCGTGTAGCCCTCGGTCGCGGCGTTTGCGAGGTTGTTGCTGGCCACCTGCACGCCGAGGCGGCTCGCCGCGGTGCCGACCGACCGATTGTGAACGCTGCTCCGATGCCCACGTTCCGTTCCTCTCTTAATGCCTGAAGTCCACGGCGGTGGACATGGCGACACCCTGTGCCATTTTGCCACGGGCGTTGTACGTTCTTGCGACGTTGCAGGTCTGGACGACCTGCGCGAGCATCCTCGGGTGGCCTGCGCGATGCGGCGGTGGCCTCGCGGGCGCGGACTGCTCGGCGCGGGCGCTCTCGATGGTGGCGGCGGAGTTTCTCGGCCAGCAGGCTGAGCCTTTGGCGCTCGGGCCGCCGATCTGCGATGAGCGCGCGGATGGTCAGGTTCGCGCCGGGCATGCCGATGGTCTTGGAGATCTCGGCGACGATGCGGGCGTTCCTGATCGAGCTTGACGATGCTGGTTCGTCTGGTTCCGTCTGGTTCGCAGGTCGGCGAGCGGCGATGGTGGGGAGTCTGCCTTGCGCTTCGCGGTGCTGTTTGGCGGGCTCGATGAGCGTCTCGTGCTCCTTGGCGGGGCGACGAGCGTGTGCTCGAGGGCTCGGTTTCGATGGTGCATGGGGAGTGGTCGTGCGGAAACCTCGAGATGCTGGCCTGCGGACTGGTCAAGCTTGATGCCCGCGTGAGGCGAAGTCGCGGGTGAGGCGGTCGACGATGGGCAGACGCGAGGACTTGACGATCTCGTCGGCGACGCGCTGGTCGAGCAATGCCGAACTGCTTCTCGCCCTGCGTGGTAAGCAGCGGGGCGGCGTTGCTCGACTCGCGGATCTGGCTCAGCACCGGGACGATGAACGTCGCGGAGACAAGCTGCTCGGCGGCCTCGCGGATCTCGGTCGGGCATCCACGCTGGGCGCGTTCGAAGAGGCGCTCGAACCGCTCGGCCTGATCGACGCCGAGGGGCGATCGGCAGAGTCGATGACCGAGAGGTCGTTCGTCAGAATGGAAGTGGAGCCGAGGTTCATTCGATGATCAGGTGAGCTTGCAGCCGTCCTGTTTTGTGGAGACTCTGGAGGATCTCGATCTGGTCCTCGACGGGGACGTCGGGCGTTCCATGGCGGCCATGAGGTCCTCAAAGCGTGCCATCTCGCTCTGGCGTGTGTGTGTGGAGAGCCCGTCCATTCCTGCTGACGCACGCGGCTGCTCGGCCGTGGCAACGGTTCGGGCATGATGGTGGTGATGCTGAGGTTCTTGTGGGTAATGGCGACGGGCCCGATGCGCATCGGCGGTGACGGGATCACGCCGTATCGCGGTTGACGACGATCTTGGCGGGCAGGCGGGTCGCGCTGGTCGATCTGGTAGCTGAGAATCTCGGCGACGAACGCGGCTGAGTTCTGACGCTGGTCAGGGGGACATCGATGCGGATGGTGCGGTCGTCGATGACGGAAGCAACGGCGGGGCCGAAGAGATCGGGCGTGCCGAACCATTCCTGATTGATCCGGCTGGCGATGGCGGTCGTGGCCGAGTGCCCGGCGAAGTGCTGGCTGACGGTCAGGTTGAACGACGAGCCGGCGGCCTCATGGTGAGGTCTTCGAGCAGTCAGGCGCCGCCCCGGACGACAGCGTTGGTGGGGGCGTTCGGGTTGGTGACAACGACGGTGCCTGTGCCATGGCCAGAGGGCGATCGAGTTCGACAGGGCCGCGGACCTCATAGCGGAGCGGTGCGAGCTCGCCGCCCTCGAGGCTCTTAGCGCTGCCGAGGCTGGAACCGGATATCGAGCTTGTCGCCCTTGCGACCGCCGCCGGGCAGGGACGACGCATTTGACCATGACGAGCGACGCTCTTGGTGGCTTCGAGTTCTTCGAGGCGGCAGCGTTGCCCGAGTTGATGAGGACCTGCGCGAGCGCACCGTGACGAGGTCCTTGCCCGAGTCGCCCGAGCCGTTGAGACCGAAGACGAGCCCGAGCCCGAAGAGGACGTTCTCCTGCTCGCCCTCGATGCGCTGGGTCCTTGATGGTGTCCGCGGCGGTGCTTGCCGCGAAGAGCAGTGAGCAGAGAATGGCGATGAGCTTGTTCACGCGACGTCTCCACGGCGTGCACAGGGGCGAAATTCTTCATATGTGATGGCAGCACAATCCGCGTGCCAGCGGCAACGAGGCCGGGTCAGAAGGCGAAGAGGGTCTCCAAGGCCTGCGGTATCCAGCCTTGCGGCGGTCTTGCTCACCTCGCCCTCGTTCTTGGTGATGATCGAGGGTTGTGCAGTGGCTGGACTGCACGGTGTTTTGCTCGGTGATGTCCTCGCTGCGGCAGTTGCCCGAAGGACGAAGACGGACTTCCTCGTCGGTCTGGATGGTGCTCCGGGCCTCGAGCACGAGCACGCCGTTGGGCTTGATGTCGATCACCTCCGCGGATGCGCGCGGTGAGACGGTCGGTGCAGCGTGGTCGCCCTCCCCACCGGAACTCGTGGGTGGAGGCGATGTCGAGCAGGTCGCTGTTGTCGGCGTCGCTGCCCTCGAGACGGGCTTCGATCACTCGGCCAGACTTGGGAAGGTCGAGAGCTCCGCAGCTGCGGAGTATTCCTTGTTTTCGAGCGACTGCGAGCGTTCGGCTCTGCTGGTTTCGTTCACGATGATCGTGACGAGGTCGTGCATCTCGAGGCGCTTCGGGGCGGGGAACGATGACAAACATGCTGAGCCAGGCGATTCGCTTGGCATGGCGTTGCCGTTGATGTCTTCAGGGAACGCCCACGGGCCTTGTTTCGTAAGAGATTGGGCGGCGGCTTGCGCAGAGAAGGTGAGGGTGCAGATGAGTTGGCGTTTCATCCACGGTCTCCCGTCAGATGCGTTGCGTTTGCGATGACGACGGCCCGGCCCGTGCTGACCTCGGCCATGAAGCGCCCTCGCCTTTGAGGGGCTCGAATTCGATGGTGTCCCCACGGCGGCCCGCTTCGAGGGCTCGGGCGGGCGAGCAGGACGATGGTGCCGAGAGCACGTGCACGGAACGATCTCGCCCCGCTTGATGACCTCGGCCTGCTCGGCGTGCGCGTGGTGAGCATCTCGCCCGCGCTGTGTTGCGGCGGAGCCTGATGGTGCCAACGGCTGTGGGCTCGATGAAGGGGACATCGGGCGCAAGCCATGCCGAGTCGGTCTCGTAATCCCTCGCGTGAGAGGTTTCGCCCCGGCACGCGGGTTGTGCGCATCTGGCGCAGATGCGCGCCGACACGTACGGTCTCATCGGATGTTGCCCGCTCGTCGTACATGGTGATGCATGGGCATGGTTTCGGAGGAACCGATCGGCTGCACGTCGACGACCCAGCCCTCGGTGGAGGAGGCGAGGAGGGCCGCTGTCCTGATAGGTGAGCTGGAGGTGGCGTCGCGGGCACACCGAAGGTCTGGACAAGCCGGGCCTCGATGTGGTCCTTGATGGTCACGCCCACGCTTGCGGGATCGATCACGGGCACAGGTGTAGTGTGTCGGTCTGAGAGGCTGACTGGACGCGGAGGATGACGCGGCAGGCCTCGCCCGGAGTCATGCGTCCGGCGGCGAACTCGGTCTGTGACGCACGAGCCGGGTGCGGATGTCCTCCAGCGTGATGTCGAGCCTGCGGTCGGCGCGGCCCGGTCGCCCGGATGGGCGTCGATGACGAGCGACTCGAACGCCTTGGCCTCGCCCGTGAGCAGCGATGTCGCCCAGCGTGATGGGTGTGCCCATCTCCACGCGGAGCCACGGGGCGCGTCGTCACCACGCCCTGCGCGAGCGATGAGCGCGGTCAGGAGTGCGAGCAACAGGATGACGAGTCGCGGGATCGCGGCGGGGTCTCCGGGATTACTGCCTGGTGACCGACGGAGCGGAGGGTTTCGTCGGCGGCTCGGATGGCCTGCGAGTTCATCTCGAAGCGCGTGGATGCGGATGAGTTCGATGAGTTCGTACGTGGCGTCGACGTTGCTCGATTCGGTGGCCTGGGATGCGGCCGTAATGCCCCTCGGAGGGTTGCCGACGATGGGGGGCGCGCTTTGGTCTCGGTGTAGAGGTTCTCGCCGATCTGTGTGAGGCCCGCGGGGTTAATGAACGAGGCGAGTTTGGATCTGTCCGACTTCCTGCGGCTCGGCCTCGCCCGGCTGGGAGACGAAGACGCGGCCGTCGGTGCCGATGGTGATGGTTCGCGTCGGCAGGGATGTTGATGCGGGGCTCGATGCGTCGTGCCGACATCGGAGCGAGGACGAGGCATTCGCCGTCGGAGTTGAGTGTGAGGTTGCCCGCGCGGGTGTAGGCGGTCTGGCTCTTCGATGCCGACACGGAGAACCCGGGCCGTCGATCATGATGTCGAGCGGGCGTTCGGTGGCGATGGTGAGCCCTGCTCGAGGTTGGTGCGTGCCGGCGACCTGAACGAGCCGACGTGGAACCCGATCGGGCGCTGGTCGCCGTTGGCGTTCTCGGTACCCGGCTGCTGTCGCTCGATGTAGAGGAGGTCACGGGGTTGTGGCTGGACTTGAAGCCGGTGGTGTTGACGTTGGCGAGGTTGTTGGCGACGACGTCGAGCTTCGAGGCGAGCGTTGAGTCCCGAGGCGGCGGATTGGAGGGCGATGCTAGCCATTGGTGTTCAGTTCCTCGTGTCAGACGGCCCGGCAAGGCGGTTGATGGCTCGGTCCATGGCGGTCGTGGTAGCGGATCATGTCCGGGTTTGTGCGCTTTATCCTCGCGGCTGGTTGACCATGACGCCCATGAGTCTCGTTGACGGCTGAATTCTCCACCATGCCCTGCTTGGCGACCCGTCGCGGTGGTCATGTTGTCGGGGGCGTCGTTGGTGACTGTGAAAATCACCCTCGCCCTTTTGGACAGGCGGGTGCGGTCGGGAACGTCGACCAGATTCAGGCGGGCGACCTCTTCCTGATTCTGGTAGGCGGCCGTCAGGGCCGAACTTGACGATGTCTGCGGTGTCGTCGGGCGGATGGGCTGGCCCGTGGTATCGAGGACAGGTCCGGACGCCATGACGAGTTGGCCTGTCTGGTTGATGGCGAGGCGGCCGTCGCGTGTGAGGTGGAATGCGGTGTCGCCGCTGGCGTCGGCCTTGACGGTCAGGAAAGCCACGCCCGCGATGGCCAGATCGAGCGGGTTGCCCGTTGAGGTGAGCGAGCCTGTGTAAATTCGACGCGTGTGGG
>JACADM010000200.1_pt1 | contig 30869 bp, 58 predicted proteins | sample 7512371 | NCBI WGS metagenome assembly JACADM01 (sample SAMN14389041, study PRJNA612141) | algae metagenome | isolation source: non-axenic algae culture | place: India: Navi Mumbai | collected 2017-01
GGCCTCGTTCATGGACGGGTCGCCCGGCAGCACGCCCTTCCTGCTTCGCTCGTCGCGACGGAGTTCGTCCTCGGCCCGTTCGATGGAGCCGATGAGCACGCTCAGCCGCGTGCAGGGCTCCGAGGTCCGCAGAATACGACGCCGAGCAGCCCGGCCACGAACAGCGAGCGTGGCGAGGAAATCGGTCACGCCGAAGCGTCGCCGGATGATCAGATCGAGTGCGACCAACGCCAGAACGCCGACGATGCCCGCCAACAGCCCGATGCCCACTCGCAGCCGAGCCAGTGACGACCCACGGCGCCGACCGCAGCACGCCGGATCAGCTCCCGGCCCGAAGCCAGAGCACAACCCACGCGATCACGCCGAGCGTGACGACGACGAGCGTCGGAATCGGCATCGCCTGCCAGGCGATTGACGCGATCGAGCGGTTCGGATCCGCGACGACCGGCGGCAGGCCCAGCCGGACCGCGGACGGACCACGGCGTAGCCGAGCGCGATCAGCGGTGCCGCGACGACCAACACGCGCAGCCTGCGTCGCGACGCCCGATCGGCTCGGCTCGGGCCAACGGTCGGTCAGCGCCCAGCGCTCTGGACATCGCCACCGACCAGGGGCAGGAGCAGCAGCGACGCGAGCAGAACCCGAAGTTGGCGACCGGCCGGTTCGACCCGAGGTTTGGCAGGCAGACCAGCCAGCCGATGATCAGCGCGTCGACGCACCACGGCAGGGTCCCACTGGCACGATGCGGTCATCGGGTGATAGGCCGCGCATAGCCGAGGTGATCGGCGGGCCAGGACCGATCGGATGTCGCGCCTCTGGCGTTCACGCCGTCGCGACCCGGTGACCGCCTCGACCGCCGAGCGGAAGAAGCCGAGACCGGGCGTGTCGCCTTCACGCATATTCGGTGGCAGGCGCGTCGCGAACGGGTGGTGCCCACGACAGGAACCGCTCGGTGAGGCATGAGCCGAAGATGCGCTGGTGGCGTCGCAGATGCCCGCGATGCCGCCGAGGTTGTCCGGGCCGCCGAGCGAGCCGTTGATGTCGCGGCTGTAGTAAGCGCCGCCTGCCCGCCGGCCTCCGCCGCGATGATCTCGGGTGTCGGCGCGACGAAGCGCTCGCCGTGGGCGACGGGCGACGGTGCAGTCAGGGTTCGGCTTTTCGTCGCGGAGGTGAGCGGTCCAGACGCAAGGGCTGTCGGGATTCGCTTGCACACCGACCCATGTGTCGACAAACGGCCCGAAGAATTGTCGGCGAGCGTAACGGCGTTCGGAGCGGGCTGGTCGGGCCAGTCTTCGCCCGGCGCGGGCCGGGAGCGCAGCCGGTCTGGGTGAGCACCTGGAAGCCGTTGCACACGCCGATCATCGCGACGCCTCGTCGGGCGGCCTCGGCGAGCGCGGGCAGGCGTTCGCGGATCTTCATCGCCATGACGCGCGCACCGATGTCGTCTCCGTGGGAGAAGCCGCCGGGGAAACCGATGGCCGGTAGGCGTCGATCCGGCTCGGGTCAGCAACGAGGGCGCTGAGGTGCACGAGTTCGGCCTGCGCCGGCGAGTTCGAAGGCGACACACCGGCATCGCAGTTGGTGCCGGCGGTGCGGATGATCAGGCCTTGGGTCGATCGCTGTGGGTCACGGACGAACTCCTTACCAGTCCAGCGGCTTGGTGAACGCTGCAGGATCGGCGACACCGACGGACAGGAGCGTGGACGCGAATCGATCGGTGATCGGCGATGCCGATCGGCTCCGCAGCGAAAGGCCCAGCAGTCGGCGTCGCGGTGGACTCGCCAGGTCCGACCTGCAGTGCGCGACGGCCCCTCGCCGAACAGCAGGCGACGACGCTGTTCCTCGGTTGCACGCCGTTCATCAGGCGATCGATGAACAGACCCGCGCCGGAGGCACGGTTCGGGTCGAACGAGGCCAAAAGCATCTCGGCAGCACGCGAGCAGGCCGCCTTCCGAGCAGTCGTGCGCGCGGACCTCGCCCGACCCGATCAGGTCGGCGACGAAGCGCTGCTGGGACCGGTTCAAGGTCGACTGGGACCAGCGGCTCCGTCGAGGAGCTGAGCAGGTCGGCGTTGAGCCGGTCATCGACACGGCGTGCGGGGCCATCGACCTGTCGGGCAGGCCGATCAGGACGAAACCATCGGGTTCGGATCAGGCGAGACGCCTTCATGTCCATCGTCACCAGCCGATCGACCGACAGCGCCACGCCCATGCCGTGACGAGCAGCGTCGGCGGGATCTCGACGAGCACCTCGTTGCCGGCGGGGTCCTTGTAGCGGAACTGGTTGTTGAGCGAGTCCTTGCCGGAGACGAAGGGCGTGCGATAGGCCACGCCGCCGTAGCAGGCGATGGCGCAGCGGGTGAGAACGCCCATGTTCTGGGGCGATTGGCCAGCAGAAGTTGTCGAGGATCGCGATGCGCTGGGGTCGGTGCCGACGCACGAGGTTGCGCGCACTCGTCGATCGCGCTGAGCGTCATGGTGTACGGATCGCCACCGGCGACATCAGATGTGCCGAGGTTCGTCTGCAAGCCGCAGGAGATCGCCAGGCCCTGTTCGGACTCGGGCACGGGCTGGATGACCGACGCGTCGCCGGGCCCGTCGCCGGGGCCGACCAGCGGCGAGCAGCGTGTTGCCCTGCACCTCGTGGTCGTACTGGCGGATGATCCATCGCTTGCTGGCGAGGTTGCGACAGCAGAGCGAGCAGTTCGTCGTTGTCCACGCGGCCGGCGGGCTGGGTGGCGACCCTCCGGTGCCGTCCACGACGCTTCGCGCGCAGGGCATGGAATGCCCTCGTGCAGGAAGTGCATCGTCATCCGACCTCTTCGCCCTCGAAACGCAGCACGGTACGCTCGCCCTGTCGTTCTTCGAGCCGAACGTCCCGAGCACCGAGGCTCGACGCCCTCCTCGTCGCAGATCTTCTGCAGCGCGTCGAGGCTCGTCCGCGGCACCGCGAGCACCATGCTCCTGGCTCTCGGAGATCCAGATCTCGTCGTAGCGCAGCCCGGCGTACTTCAGCGGGGCCTTGTCGAGATCGACCTCGGCGCCCGACCTTCGCCCATCTCGCCGATCGCGCTCGAGAAGCCGCCGCCGCAGTCGGTGATGGCGCTGAACAGCGGCTTGCCGTGCTCAAGCGTCGCATGATCGCGTCGAGCGTGCGCTCTCCTCGATGGCGTTGCCGATCTGCACGGCGTGGGAGAACTCGTCGGCGTGGGTGTCGGTGAGTTCGGCGGAGGAAGGTCGCGCCGTGGATGCCGTCCTTACCGGTGCGCCCGCCGAGGCGACGATCAGGTCGCCGGGTTTCGCACTGGCGTTGCCGTCGCCTCCGGAGAGTTCGGTCGGGGCGTGCCGATACGCCGCAGAACACCAGCGGGTTGCCGATGTAGCGGTCGTCGAAGTGACCGCGCCGTTGATGGTCGGGATGCCCATCCGGTTGCCGTAGTCGCGCGCCGTCGACGACACGCGTGAGGATCTGGCGCGGTGGAGGACCCCGGGGGAGCGTGGTGGTCGGGTGGGCGACGCAGAAGACATCGGTCGCCGCGATGGGTTTGGCGGCGAGTCCGGTTCCGATGATATCGCGGATGCACCCGCCGATGCCGGTCGCCGCACCGCCGGCCCGATCGCCGACGGGCGATTGTGCGTCTCGACCTTGATGCACACCGCGGTGTCGTCGGTGAACTTCACGACGCCCGAGTTGTCGTGGAAGACGCTGAGCGTCCAGTCCACGCCTCGTCGATGAGTTCGAAGGTCGCCGCGGCGACGGTGGACTGAGCAGGTTGTCGATGCGGACGGTGCCGTCGTCCTCGACGGTCACGCCGGTACGCGCGGCAGTCGATCGGGTCGCTGGCCATCGACGACTGGTAGCGCTGCCGGACTTGAGCGTCTTGTACGCAGTGCTCGGACCCTGCGCGAGCGTTTCGAGCTCGATGTCGGTCGGCTCGCGCTGGCATCGGTGTACCACTGCTGGATCGCGCATCTCGTCGAGCGAGGAGGAACAGGTGGCCCTCGCGAGCGGCAGCGCATCATCGTCGAGCGTGGTGATCTCGATGTGACGCAGGGTCTGGTCGGCGGGGCGGGCCTCGGGGAATCGCTCGGGGGTCCAGGGCGAGCGGTGCACCTGCTCGATGACCGGGTTGTAGAGCACGCGGGCGAGTTCGTCGGCCTGCTCGTGGGTCAGGCCGGTGATGTCGTAGCATGCCCGTGGACACCGCGATCGGAAAGTCCGCAGCCAGCCCGAGCAGATCACGCACCGCCTCGGTCACCGTCGCGGCGGCGGGGTCCATCACGCCCGGGAGCGCTCGACCACCTCGCTGCGGCTCGGCGGGCATCGCACCGAGCAGCCCGTCTCGCGGGCGGGTCGGCAAAGGCTATTCAGGATGCGATCGCAGGCCGCCTCGTCGAAATTGGCCTCGATGGGGTACACCTGCCGAGCGGACCTCGGCGGGTGCATGTCAGCTGCTGCGGCCCGGATGAGCGTCCGCACGCGGGTCGCCGATCGAGGGCAGACTGCGGACCTCGAAGCGTCGAACGGCGACAACGGAATGGGCGATCGTGTCGGGCGTCAAGGCATCCCTGCTGGCGGAAATTGGCATCGCGGCGTCGAAAGTCGGATTGTATCGGACGCGAACATCGGGCGTGTTTGTCGGGGCTACACTGGCCCGCCATGCCAGAAAAAATTCCGAAGCAAATCGTCCGACCGTCGAACTCTTCACCGACGGTGCCTGCTCGAGCAACCCCGGCCCCGGCGGCTGGGCGTTCCTGCTCAAGCACGCCGCGTCGGGCTCCAGAAGGAGGGCTCGGGAGGCGACCGGCGACGACCAACAACCGCATGGAGCGCAGGCGGTCATCGAGGGGCTCAAGGCCCTGACCCGCGAGCGTGGTCGACCTCTACTCCGACAGCAAGTACGTGCTCGACGGCCTGGAATCCTGGATCAAGGGCTGGAAGAAGAACGGCTGGAAGACCAAGTCGAAGCAGCCGGTCAAGAACGCCGAGCTTTGGCGCGCTCGACGAAACTGCGGAACCAGCACACCGTCCGCTTCCACTGGGTGAAGGGGCACAGCGACCACCCGAGAACGAGCGCGCGACGAGCTCGCGGTCGCGGCACCGACGAAGCGGCCCAGCGCGTCTGACACACGTCAGGATCAGCCCTGCCCGATGCGCGCCACTTCTCAAAGGTGAATGCGTGCTCGTTGCAGCTCGTCGGCCTGGTGGTCTTCGGACCAGACCGCTCCCACAGGCGCCCGTCGATGGCGGGAAGCGGGTGTCGCCGGGCGGGCTGGCGTGGACGCGGGTGATGTACAGCGTGGTCGCGTGGGGCAGGAACAGGTCGTAGATCTGCCCGCCGCCGATGACGAAGGCCTCGTCCTCGGCCTCAACTTCGGCCAGCAGCTCATCGACCGAGTGCACCGCGACCACGCCGAGGTGATTCGGGGCATCGCCGACGGTGGCGTCGGGGTTCAGGAAGTCGTGTTGGCCCCAGGACAGGTCGCGCGTGAGCACGATCGAGCGTCGCTTGGGCAGGCTTGCCCATCGTGTCGAACGTCTTGCGCCCCATGATGATCAGTGGCCGAGCGTGACGCGGCTGAAGTACGCCAGGTCATCGGGCAAACGCCACGGCAGGTCGGCGTCCTGCCGATGACGCCGTTCTCCCCACCGCCGCGATCATCGACAGGTTAACCGGCGAACCGTTCCGTCCCCCTCATACCGCCACGGGCGCCTTGATCGCCGGGTGCGGGTCGTAGTTCTCGATGGCGATGTCGTCGAAGGTGAAGGCGAACAGGTCGCGGACCTCGGGGTTGAGTTTCAGCGACGGCAGCGGGCGGTGCTCGCGCTCCAGGCGGGTCTTCACCTGCTCGATGTGGTTCGTGTAGATGTGCATCACCGAAGGTGTGCACGAAGTCGCCGACGCCCAGCCCGGTCACCTGCGCGATCATGTGCGTCAGGATGGCGTAACTGGCGATGTTGAACGGCACGCCGAAAACAGATCGGCCGAGCAGCACGGTAGAGGCTGGCGGCTGAGTTTGCCATCGGCAACGTAGAACTGGAACAGCAGGTGGCACGGCGGCGGGGCCATCTGGTCAAGCTCAGCCACGTTCCACGCTGACGATCAGCCGGCGCGAGTCGGGGTTGCAGCCGATCTGCTCGACGACACCGGCGATCTGGTCGATCGTGTCCCCGCCCGCGCGCCAGGAGCGCACTGCTTTCGTAGACCGGGCCGAGGTCCCCGGCGGCGTCGGCCCCTCGTCCCAGATCGTGACCTTGTTGTCCTTCAGGTAGGCGATGTTGGTGTCGCCTTTGAGGAACCACAGCAGTTCATGGATGATCGAACGGTGTGAACCTTCTTGGTGGTGACCAGGGGAAGCCGCCGCCAGTGGCCTCATCGAGGTTAAAGCGCATCTGGTGGCCGAAAACCGAGAGCGTGCCCGTGCCGGTGCGGTCGTCCTTGCGGATGCCGGTGTCGAGAACGAATGGAGCAGGTCGTGGTACTGCTGCATCGGGTGCCTCCGGGGCGAGGATAACGGCTCTGGCAGTCAGTGGTCCTCGGCGACCGACCGAATCACGCTGGGTCGCATGCACGCCGCGAGGATGCCCGCGACGACGATCAGGGCGGCGAAGCCGACGAAGGCCATCGAGATGTCCCGGGCCGGGAGCAGGTAGGCCGAGTTGAGGTCGGCCCCAGCAGCCACAGGCCAGCAGGGCGTGGCTCGCGACCGCCAGCCGACACCCATCAGCAGGCTCGTCGCGATGCTGGTGTGCCCGGGGAGCAGCCGCTGGCCCAGCGAGGCGGTGATCGGGAAGGTGGCGAAGTAGCCCAGCGGGGCGACGATCGCCAGCAGGTACAGCGGGAGCAAGCCCAAAACGAACGCGTCGAGGATCGGCATCGCCGACCGAGCCAGCTGAGACCGCGTCACCGACGAAGCCCAGCGAGCCGATGGCGATCGCGCCGACGGCGGACATCCACCAGCGCGCCGCTCGCGACCTCGCTTGACCAGCCTTCCGGCGAGGATCACGCCGATGCCCATGCCCAGCGTCGAGCAGGCGATCAGTTCGCCCGACAGCACCGAGGCCCGGTCGGCATCGGGGATCTTCGACTCGGCCCAGACGTTGAACAGCGCGAACATGCCCACGTTCACCGTGAACCGCAGGGCGTTTTGCACCGTCAGCGAGGCGACCACGCCCCACCGCTTCCGGCGCTCGCCCGGCTCGACGCTGAACACCCGGATCGACGCGTGGTCGGCCCGGTGCGGGATCTGCGGACCACGAGGTGCATCGCGATCGCGAGCAGAATCCCCGGCGGCACGAGCCAGATGAGAGCCAGGCCGAGTGCTGACGTGATCTCGGGCGTAAGGCGTGAACTGAGCGTCTGCCCGCCATGCCCGCGGCGATGAACAGCCCACCGCGAACGCCCGGCCGTGCCGGAAGCCCGCCGCGGTCTGACCGGCCAGGGCCGTCGAGATTGGGTGATAGAAGCCCGTCGCGAGCACGCCCACAATCTGCAGCGCGATGGCTGCTCGAACGACTGGGCGAAGCCGATGCTCCCGATGCAGACCGAACCCAGCAGGATGCCCAGCGGGCAGAAGGCCCGGTGTTGTACTTGTCGCTGATCCACGCGAACAGCGGCTGGAACAGCCGCTGAAGATCGGGGTGATCATGTGACGATCTGCCTGCCCCGGCGTCAGCCCCAGCTTCTCGCGAAGGGGCATGAGCACCACGAAGAAGATCGGGAAGACGTCGATAAAGGCGTGGGAGAACGACAGCAGCGAATAACGCTTGCGGGCGCGCGTGGCGACGCCGGCAGGAACATCCGGCGGGATAGGCGTCCCGAGCATGTCGGGGCTGTCGTGGTGGTCGAGGTCAAGGAGGGCTCCGGGGCGAGTGGAGCCAAGTGTACGCGCGGTCAGTGCCAGGCGTGGCCACCGCAGGCAGCCGCCAACGCAAACCACGACGAGCCTTTTCCCTCTGCCCTCTGGCCTCTTAGTTAGGCGATCAGTCAGAAAGATCGCCTGCTGTCAGGGTTTTCTGCGACTGACAGACTTTCTTAGGAGTCAGAAAGCAAAACCAAGGGCAGGCCCGGTCTGGCGCGCGCCGATCGGGAGATCCGCTCACAGTTCCGTCCGGCTCCCCACACGGGCCATGCCGAGCATTGCCAGACTCACCATGATGCCCAGGCCGCTGACTCCGGCAGCGGGCCAATCCACCCATGGCGTTCAGGGCCGAGTCAAGGTTCTTGTCCTTGGCGGAAGAACTGGCTCGGCGTGATCTGCTGCATGGCGTAGTGCTGCCACAGGTCGCGGCTGCGCTGTTCGGGCGTCGGGATCATGTCCTCGGCGTGTACTTGCTGGGCGTGTGCGCGTCGAGTTCGCGATAAGCTTCTTGACGACGGTGATCGCCGGGTCGGTCTCGGGTGGAAACGGCGAGCCAGTACCCCACTCGCTGCGCCGAACCAGGCCCCAGGCTCTCGGTGTCGAAGCCCTCGGCGGGATACCGGGCGGCGACGATCATCCGGGGCCTCAGGTCGCCGGACTGGAGTCTGGACGCGGCGTCTTCGGCAGCTCCTCGCGCGGTCACCATCGGGAGCACGCGGAACCAGTCCTTGACGCCCACGAGCCCGGGCAAAACCATTGTCGGTCGTGACGATCGGAAAATCGACGAGGTGTCGCGGTAGGTCACACGCAGCGCGCTCCGCACCGAACGCGTTGGAGTCGGCGCTGACCGGCGTCCGCTCGATCGTGACCGCGTGGTCCTCAAAGATGAAACTGGTTTCGTCGACCGGATCGTTGAAGTAGACGAGATCGATCTCGGCTGCTGAAACGCCCATCATGAACCAGCCGCTGGCCAGAGGCCGAGCACTGAAGCGGTGAGCAGGATGGCGGCGATGCGTCCATGGACAATCGTAGGCCCGAGCGGTGAGCAGGCGGCGTGGATCAGTGGTCGTCGCCGGGTGATCGTCACCGGAATGGTCATCGTGGGCGTGCGACTTGTTGTACTTCTTGACGTTCTCGGGGTCGTTCTTGGCCTGCTCGACGATGGACAGGCAGGGTTGTCGGACCAGAACGGGGAGTACACGCCGCGAGTGACCTGGCGATTTCCGCTCGTCGACCTGGATCTGGACGCTGCCGCCGACGGCGATCTCGCCCTTCTCGGTCTTGTCGACCATGTCCTGGTGCCGATGTCGATCATGGTGATCGTGATGAAGAGCACGACGGCGAACATCGAGGCGACCACGACCACCGTGTTGATGGCCTTGTCGTAGATGAGGTGCATGAAGAACGCCGCGACGAGCAGGCCCTTGGCTCGGCGATGATCAGCGCGACGGTGAGGTTCACCGAATTCGAGACGTAGAAGTACTCGGCCTTTGCCGTCCAAAGCGTCAGCGCGGTCAGGCAGAGCAGGCCGACGAATACGAGCAGCATGGGCATGAACGGCGTCACATGGACGTGGTGGCCGTGGTCGTCGTGCGCGTGCTCATCGTGCTCGAGGTTGGGCATCAGTCCTCGTTCTCGGTCTGGTGGTCGTGGTCATGCCATGGGTCGGTCTCCGCGAAACGCGCTGGAGGAGTCGTATCGGAACGTGGGGTCAGACGAGGTAGAGCATCGGGAACAGGAAAATCCAGATGACGTCGACGATGTGCCAGTAGAGGCCGGTGTTCTCGACGAACATGAAGTTCTTCGGGCCGTACCGCCCGCGAGCCGTCCAGTACATGGCCCAGGAGATCACGAGCACGCCGATCAGAACGTGCACGCCGTGGGTGGCGGTCGAGATCCAGTACACGCTCATGAACAGGTGGTCGTGCGTGCCGTGCGGGTTGTAGTACCAGAAGTTCGCGCCGGAACTTCTTGTCCTGGAGTTTGGGGAGGTACTCGAGAGCGATCTTCGCGACGAGGAAGAAGATCGCGCAGAGGTTGGTGATGCCGAGGTAGACAAACGCCCGCCACTTCCGGGCGAGTTGGTTCGCGGATCGCCATGACGATCGTGAAGCTCGAAAGAGCAGCACGACGGTGTTCACCGCGCCGATCTTCCAGTCGAGGTACGCGTGGGAGGCCTCGCGCCACGTGCCGTAGTGCGTCATCCGGCCCACGCGTACGCGCAGAAGAACCCGGAGAACAGCAGCACTTCGGTGGCGAGGAACAGCCACATGCCGAACTTGGCGGCTTCCGCCTCATCGGCGGCGTTGCGCCAGTGGTGCTGGTGGACGTAGTCCTCGTGCGGTTCCCGCTTTGCAGCGAGTTCGGCGCCGGAGCCGATCGGTGCGGTCGTCATGGTGTGGACCCGTGTCGGATGCGAGAAGAGTCGTGGCAGACCGCGTCGAGTCTACCGGAGTACGAGGAACGCTTCGGCCTCAGTGCCCGTGGGCTCTGGCGACCGCTTCGGGGTCGGGGAGCGGGTAGTCCGCCGGGTCCCAGCCGGGGCACGACGAGGTCGTAGTCGTACGGGCCGTGCGTGAGCAGCGGCTCGTGCGAGAAGTTGTGCTCGACCGGGGCGAATCGGCGTACCACTCGAGGGTCAGGCCGCCCCACGGTTGCGCGCCGCGACGCCCGCCGGCGAGCGAAAACGCGAAGACCACGGCGTGCATGAGGAACGCGATGGCCAGCACCCACGAGCCGAATGTCGAGATCTTGTGGAGCAAACTCGAACTCAGGAACGTACGTCGCGTAGCGACGGGCATGCCCTGCCGAGGAAGAACTGCGTGAAGAAGGTGATGTTGAAGCCGATAAACACGAGTATCGACGCGAGGCGCGCATTCTCGTTGTACATCTTGCCGGTGAATTTGGGCCACCAGTGGTGCAGGCCGCCGAGGAAGGCGAGCACCGTGCCGCCCATCATCACGTAGTGGAAGTGGGCCACGACGAAGTAGGTGTCGTGCAGGTGGATGTCCGTAGCCAGCGTCGCCAGCGGCGGTCCGGTGAGACCGCCGATGGTGAAGCAGAAGATGAAGAACGCCGCGTACAGCATCGGCGTCGTCCAACTGATGGACGCCTTATAGAGCGAAACTCGTCCAGTTGAACACCTTGATCGCGGTCGGCAGACCGACGAGGAAGGGCCGAGAACACCACGTTCGCCGAGGGCGACTCGGAGGTGAACATGTGGTGGCCCCAGATCAGGAACGAGACGGCCGCGATGCCAATCGAACTGAACGCGATGGCGCGGTAGCCGAACAGCTGTGGGAGTGCACCGCGATCAGTTCAGAGATGATGCCGAAGCCCGGAGGATCATGATGTAGACCGCCGGGTGGCTGTAGAACCAGAAGAAGTGCTGGTAGAGGACCGGGTCGCCGCCGAGGGCCGGGTCGAAGATGCCGATGCCGAGCGTGCGCTCAAAGACCAGCATGAGCAGCGTGATGCCGACGACCGGGGTCGCGAGGACCTGGATGATCGAGGTCGCGTAGAGCGCCAGATGAACAGGGGCATGTCGAACCAGCCCATGCCGGGCACGCGGAGCCTTGTGCACCGTCACGATAAAGTTCATGCCGGTGAAGATCGGCGAAGCCGAGGATGAACGCGGCGGACCATCGAGGTCACGCTGCCCCAGTTCGTGCTGGTCGAGTACGGCGTGTAGAAGGTCCAACCGGTTTCGACGCCGCCGGCGATCAGGAGTAGACCGCGAACAGGCCGCCGATGATGTAGATGTACCACGAGCCCAGGTTGAGCTTCGGGAACGCGACGTCCTTCGCGCCGAGCATGATCGGCAGGAAGATGTTGCCGAGCGGCGGGGATCGCGGGGATGATGAACAGGAACACCATGATGGTGCCGTGGAGCGAAGAGCCGGTTGTAGACGTTGTTGGAGTTGACGTTACTCCCGTCGGCGGCTTTCAACCCTTGAACAGCGCCTTCCCGCTCGACCACCTCTTCGTAGACGGGTTGCCGTCGGCGTCGACCTCGGGGGTCATCACCGGGTCGCCGAGGGCTCGCCCTCTGCATTGACCTTCTGGCCGGCGTCGTTTTTCTTCGCTTCAACCTTGGGTTCGCCGTCTGCGTCGAGAACGGGTGTCTCGTCGTCGTTCAGGACCGGCACGAGCACTTCCGCACCATTTTCGTACACCAGGCCCCGCGTCGTCCGTGGCCTGCACCTCGGCCTGAACCTGCTTGGTCACGTTGGTGATCGGTTCCAGAGTTCGGCACGCAGGCCATCGCGAACACGCCGCCGAGGAAGAACATCAGCAGAACGGCACAGAGGTACATCACGCCGATCTTTTGTGGTCGACGGTGTAGATCCAGGACCAGATGGTCTTCAAAGCGTCTCTTTGGAAGCGTAGTAAGGTCTGTCGTGGTGTCCCATGTGAGGGTGACCTCCGGTGGTCATGCGCCTTGTCGCGGCTTGTGCGTTGGTGCCCAGTTGGTTCGTGGTTCGCGTGGCGAGTCGTCAGCCGTCGCCTTCGGTTTCGGGCTGCTGTTCGAGTTCAGCCGCGGCTTCCTGTTCGGCCTGGGCCGCGAAGTCGCCGGAGAGACTCTTGATGTAGAAGACGACCGCGTCGAACCGCGTCCTTCGATCTGGCCCAGGAACGAAGACATCTGGCCGATCGCGAATCCGGGGCGGGCGTACTCGTTCGGATAGAGGATGGACTCGACGATGTAGCCTCGTTCGGCGACGCTGGGTCGCGCTTCGGCGACCGCTGCAGACGGGCTCCAACCGGGGACTTCGCTGCCGTAGAGGTTCTCCCAGGTCGGTCCCTGCTTGGCTGACCCGTCCACGGAGTGGCACTGGAAGCAACCGTTCTTGCGAGCAACGAGTTCGCCGAGCGATCAGGTTGATGCCCGAAGTGTCCTTGCGGGCCTCGAGCCATTTGTTGTAGTCCTCGGGCGAGAGCGTCGCGATGCGGCCGGCCATCTGCGAGTGCTGGTCGCCGCAGTACTCGGCAGAACAGGTAGTAGCCGGGGCGATCGGGATCGATCGCAACGACGGACTTGTCGTCCTCGTCGAAGTAATGCGTGATCCGGTCGGTGGTCTCGAACCAGAGAACGGTGTAGCGGTTCGGGAAGATGTCACGCTTGATGCGGAGGCCGGCACGTAAAACGAGTGGATGACGTCGCGACGTCATGATCATCTTGTAGGGTTTGCCGACCTGCACCGGGATGATCGGCGACTCGGGGTTCGCGGCGATCTCTTCGAACTCATTGGTGCTGTAGCCGTCGGCGTAATCGAAGTTCCAGCCCCACTGGTACGCGGTGACGTAGATCGGTTCGGCGTCGACGGGCGCGACGAGTTTGCTCAGGTAGGCCTTGAAGCCCCAGAAACATGATGGCCATCAGGATGGCGGGCGTGACCGACCAACTCAGTTCGAGCGCAGTGTTGTGCGACGGGCTGACTTCGGCGACCTCACCGACCTTCGACCGGCGGTACTTGATGCCGAAGCCGATCACCATGCCGACGATCGGAATAAAGAAGATCGCCGAAACCCAAAGATGTAGTTGTAAACCGCGTCGGTCGAATCGGCGAAAGTCGATCCCGACTCGCGGAACCAGAACCTCTCCACCAGGAGATTCTCTGCGCCGAGGGTCACGATGTGCGTTGAAGAAGGCCATCAGATCGACTGCTCCTTGCCGGATTCCTGTAGAACAGCAGTTTGTACAGCAGTATAGGAGTGATATCGGTTTTGTCCCCGCTCGGGGAGTCGAGCACAATTGAAACTGGGTCGCTTTGCGTATCACAGCGCGGGTGTCCCTGAGTTTGTTGGTGACAACGAGCACCGCGATGCCGGTCGCCAGAACGACCACGGTCAGGGCACCCACCAGTGCATGACCCATTGGCGAGATCACGTACTCGCCGGTGGCTTCGCTGCGGACACGGCAGAGCAGGACGACCTGGTCCCAGAGCGTCTGGCTCTGGCCCTCGGCGGCTTCGGTCACCCCGTGCGGACCTGCTGGGCCGAATACTCGCTGCCGGGCAGGTAGTTGTGGATCGTGCCGTCGTTGCGGAGGAAGATCATCGAACTGGTGTGGGTGAAATGGCCGCTGGCGGGAACGAAGCGGTAGCCGAAGCCCACCGCGTCCATCAGAGCGAGATGTTCTCGGTATCGCCGGTCCAGAACTCGATGCCGTCTTCCGGCGGGGGCTCGTCGAACGAGCAGGAACGCGTCGCTGGACGCGTGCCGAGCGGGGCGAGTCGCGGTGATCGAAGCTCAAGACCAGCAGGCGGTAGTCCTCGCCCGGGGTCCACTCGCGGATGTTGCGGAGCGCGCCACCGCCTGATTGAGCGTCATCGGACAGATGACCGGGCAGTCGAAGTGACCGGGAGCAGGATGACCGGCGGGCCGTCCTCCTCGAACAACTCGCCGAGGGTTCGGAGGTTGTTGTCGGTGTCGCGGAACGTCAGGCTCAGAGGTACCTGATCACCCTCAAGGTCAGGCCGACGCCCTCAAGATCCGCGCTGGGTGGGATCACCAGCGAACTGGGCGTGCGACGACGGGGCGAGTAAACCGACAAAGGCAAGAACAGCCACAGCCCGCGCCTGCGCACGCGGCGAGATGCTGCACCGGAAGGTCGGAAGGCGGAATCATGGCTGATTCTATGCGTCGATCGCGAAAACGATCAGTTCTGACCGTTTTGCTGGTACATCGAAACGACCTCTCGCGCGGCGTAATCGAGCGGGATCCGGACGGTGCGGGCCTCGAGATCGATCCAGCGCGGATCGCCTTCGAGTTCGCCGCGCCAGCGGTCTTCGCTTCCTGCACTTCGCGAGCGATGATGTCGGTCCGGTTCTCGAACTTGTCGCCCTTCTCCGCCGCCACCTCACGCCCGACGTAGCCGAGGATGATGAACAGCAGCGAGGTGATGACGATCACCATGACCATGAAGCCGATGATGAACGGCGCGTTGATCTGGCCGTGCGCTCCTGTGCGGCGCCCTTCGGCGGAGTGCTGGAACCAGTCGTCGTGATGGGCGTCGCTCATCTGCGTTCCGATCGTGCGAGGGTTAGACGTAGTTCTTGTGCGAAAGGGCTTCGGTGGTGCGGGTCGTGCAGCGGGATAAGCGGCTGGCTGACGATCTTGCGGACGAGCAGTCCGCCGAAGATCAGCACCGGGCCGAGAACGCCCACGATGTCGAGCCACGAGTAACCGGGGACTTTCGCCTTCGCTTCGGGCGGATGTTCCAGAACACATCGACGATGTGCATGAACACCATCCAGCAGCACATGACGAACACCAGTCCGGCGTTGCGGCGCGAGCGCGGCAGCAGCACGAGGAACGGCACGATGAAGTGGCCGATCGGGAGCAGGAAGAACCAGCGCGGTCCACGTCGCGGCGCATCGTGAAGTAGGCGGTCTCTTCGGGGATGTTCGCGTACCAGATGAGGAAGTACTGGCTGGCTGATGTAGGCCCAGAACACCGTGAACCCGAACACGAACTTGCTCATGTCGTGCAGGTGCTCATCGGTGAAGCACCGTTGAGTTTGCCGAAGAAGCGCAGGGCGATGAAGATCGCCGTGAGCAAGGCGAGGGCCGAGACAAGGTTGCCGGCGAAGAAGTACACGCCGTACATCGTGCTGAACCAGTGGAAGTCCAGCGTCATGATCCAGTGGAACGCCGCGAACATGGTCGCGAAGGCGTAGAGCACGAGGCCGATGGTCGACAATCGCCCCATGGTGAGCGTGTGCCAGCGGCTGGCATCTTCGTCCTGGCAGCTGGCGAGGCCGCAGAGAACTTTGGACAGGCCGATGTAGACCGCGGCGTAGACGATCGACAGGAAAAGAACAGTGGCAGGTTCAGGAACGGCTGCTTGTGGTCGTAGAGGACATCGCCCTTGACGTAGTTAGTCCATCCAGTTCCAGAGGAACGGGGCGTGACGCCGGCGGCCTTGTCCGTCGTGACATCGGAGACGTTGACGAGCAGCGCCTGGAACAGGAACGCAGAGCACGAACAGGCAGCCGAGCCACGCGAGGCTCATCATGTTCTCGAACTGGCGACGCAGCAGCGCGGCCCAGCCGGCGTTGGTCACGTTGCAGATCATGTGGAACGCGAGCGCCGAGCGGGAAGCCAAGAGCGACAATCGCGCCGACGTAGAACGCGTGCAGAGCCACGGACTTGGTCGCAGCGTCGCCGCCCGCCGCACCGCCGATGGTCAGCAGCGTGAAGAGGATGCCGACGCCGAGCATGCCGCCCGACAGCACCGAGCCGGCCGACTTGCGGAACTCAATGTTGTCGCGTTCGAAGACGCGCCCGAGTTCAAAGTGCGGAGCGATGCTCACTGTTCACCCCGTTCGGGTTTTCGGTAGAGGTTGCCCCACGTTGCGGAGGAGTTGATCGGCCGCGGAACGGTCGTACTCGCGGAGCGTCTCGATCGAGCCGCGCTTGCGTCGCCTGGATGGTCCGCAGATAGGCGACGATCGCCCACGCTTCTTCGACGGTGACACGCCCGCCGTATGGAGGCATCGCGTAGCCGGAGGGGCTGGTCGGCGCGGGCTTGCCGTTCATGATGATGTCGAAGATGTGTCCGTCGTAGGCGAGCGGGTTCGGAGCGCCGTCCGGACCGACCGCGCGCCCGCCACGTGTCGTCGAGGAAGTTCGGCAGCGGGTACGCCCATCGGACGCCGACGATGCCGTCGCCCTTGCCCGTGCCGCCGTGACAGACCAGGCAGTTGATCTCGTACTGCGTCTTGCCCATCTGGATGAGGTCAAGATCGACGGAACCGAATGCTCCACGGCGTTGCCGTCGGCGCTGCCGGTGCTGACCACGGGGTTCAGCGAGAAGGACTCGCGATGCGCGAAGTCGACCGAGCGAACGACCTTCTGGTCGTTGACCATCTCGTACCCGGTCAGCGGACCGGTGTGCGGCTCGCGACCGAAGGCGACGGTGTTCGCAACAGGCAACCGGGCGGAACGGCCCCAGTCCGTTTCCTTCTCCTTCTTACCCTCGAACTCGTCCCAGAAGGTGTTGCGCGTCTGCGCTTCATCTTCGGCTGGTCATCGAGCCCGGGGAAGAACTGACGCGGCGGCTTGCCGGAGCGGTCGCCGCGACAGCCGCCCGCGACGGAAGCGCCGGCGATGAGCGCGACCATCGTGAGTCGCAGGGCGACCCGGCCGAGGCGTGCGTGTGAAGTGGTGGTCGTCACGGTGCTTACTCCTCCACCAGTTCGATGTGCGCCGCCGACCGACTCGAGGAAGGCCTTGGTCTCGCTCTGGTCGAACTTCGCGTCCTTCGCCTCGATGGCGATGACCAGACGGTCGTCGCTCACGCGGAAGCGGTCCTTCTTGAACAGCGGGTGGTACCACCTGGGCAACCCGTTCAGTGCGAGCATGCCACCGATCGTGGCGAACGCCGAGAAGCAGCACCGTCAGTTCGAACATGATCGGAACCGCCTGCTCCCAGGCGAAGAACGGCTTGCCATGGGTGATGATCTCGTAGCCGCTGAACATCCAGCAGACCGGGCGCTTCGAGCCCGCCGAGAACCACCACTGCATGAGGAACGCGATGGTCAGGCCGGTGAGGGCCCCGCTCCATGCAGAAAGCGACCTTCGAGCCCTTCATGCCCATCGCCTCGTCGATGCCGTGGATCGGCACCGGGGCATAGACGTCCCACTTCGTGAACCCGTGGTCGCGGCGCTGAGCCGCCTCGAAGATGGCCGGGATGTCGTCGAACTCGGCCATGATGCCGTAGTACTGGCTCTTCCGGCGCGATCTCGCGGGCGTTGTGCGTGTCGATGACCGCCATATCAGTAGCCCTCCTTGAGGAACTCATGTGCTTGTCTTCGTCGTCGTCGTGCGGATGCAGGTGCTCGTGGGCCTGGTGCATCACGTTCTTCACTTCCGAGATCAGGAGCATCGGCAGGAAGCGGGCGAACAGCAGGAACAGCGTCATGAAGATGCCAAGCGAGCCGACGTACGTCGCGATGTCGATGACCGTCGGGCTGTAGTACGCCCAGTTCGCCGGCAGGAAGTCGTAGGTGAGCGACGCCGTGATCACGAACCGCTCGAACCACATGCCGATGTTGACGACGATCGAGATGAAGAAGATGAACACAAGGTTCGTGCGGCACCACTTGATCCAGAACAGGTGCGGGCTGATCACGTTGCAGAGCATCATGATCCAGTAGGCCCACCAGTACTGGCCGAACGCACGCTGCACGAACGCGCCCTGCTCAAACGGGTTGCCGCCGTACCACGCGATGAAGAACTCGGAAATGTAGGCGAAGCCGACCATCGAACCCGTCAGGGTGATGATCTTGCACATGTTCTCGATCGTGCGGGCCGTCACGAAGTCACGAAGCCCTGGTAGAGCGCTGGAACGGGATGAGCAGCGTGAGCACCATCGCGAAGCCGGAGAACACCGCACCCGCCACGAAGTACGGCGGGAAGATCGTCGTGTGCCAACCCGGGAGGATCGACACCGCGAAGTCGAACGACACGATCGTGTGCACTGAGAGCACCAGCGGCGTCGCGACACCCGCCAGCAGGATGTACGCCTTCTCGTAGTTCACCCAGTGGCGGCTGGACATGCCAGCCCATCGCCAGCACGCCGTAGACCAGCCGCCGATCCGGTTCAGGGCAGGGTGACCGTGGTCGCCTTCTTCACGAAACCGGGCAGCGGGTGCGGCGCCCACATCAGGCCGATGGTCACCGGCTGCTTGATCCGGGCCATGCAGCGGTCACGCAGCGTCGCGAGGTCGGGGATCATGCCCATGTACCAGAACAGCAGCGAAACCGTGAAGTACGTCGAGACGGCGAACACGTCCCACAGCAGCGGGCTGCGGAAGTTCGGCAGATCAGGTTTGAGTTCGGGATCGGGAACAGCATCCACGCCATCCACACGCGCCGACGTGGATGCCCGGGAACGTACCCGCAGATAACCGCGAAGATCGTCATCGCTTCGGCGAAGCGGTTGATCGACACGCCACTTCTGCTTGAACAGGCACAGAATCGCGGAGATGAGCGTGCCGGCGTGGCCGATACCGACCCACCACACGAAGTTCACGATCGCCCAGCCCCAACCATCGGGTTGTTCAGACCCCACACGCCGACGCCGGTGATGATCAGGTAGATGATCGCGGCGGTCGCCATGGCAGCGAGCGTTCGCCACGGCGAACGTGGCGATCCACCACGGCGGGTCTTCTGTTCGATCCAGCCGCAGATCGTGTTCGTGACCGAGTGTCACGATCGCCGAGCACGAGTTCCGGGCGACGCGACGGGTCGCCGACGATCGTTCCGTCGATCGTCTGCGGGTCGCGACGGACGGGCCGTCGTGCGCCGGCGATCCGGCTGCGGTGGCTTGGTCGGGCTGGATAGCGCTCATGCGATCTCCCCATTCGCATCAAGAATCGGCAGGGCGAACCGCTTGGCGGCGGCGTGCTCTTCACCGTGGTCATTGGAGTGGTCATCCGAGTGGTCCGCGGAATGGTCTTCGCCGTGGTGGAAGGGCTCTTCCCAGCGGTGGAGACGGTCCGTAGCGGCGGAGTCACCGGACGCCGCGAGTTCTTCGATCCAGGCCGGGTTCGGGTTGTGTACCCGGATCTGGTACGTCGTCCGCGGTCGAGTGTTGAGGTACGCCAGCAGGGCGTAACTGCGCTGGCTGTTCCGCGCAAGGCTCACGCGGCTGCCTTCCCGGGTCGTGCCGTCCTCTGGCGGTAATCCGTATAGTCGTAGATGTCGCCGAACACGATCGCGCGGTCGGGCACGCCTGCTCGCAGGCCACCTGGAAAAGCCGTCGGGGATGATCTCGAGATCGGCGATCTTGGTCTCGACGCGCGCCGCGTTCACGCGCTGGATGCAGTACGTGCACTTCTCCATCAGGCCGCGGCTGCGGACCGTGACGTGCAGGTTGTACTGCAGCGTGGAGACCTCGATCTTCTTCGCGCAGGCGCGGCGGGATGAAGTGCTCGCTGGCGGGTTTCAAGGCATCGGGGACGTGCTCCGGCAGACCTTCGAGCGGTTCGCCGAGCCTGACCGAAACCGCCGCGGAACTGCTTGGTGCCGTAGTCGAAGTAGTTGAACCGGCGAACCTTGTACGGGCAGTTGTTGGAGCAGGCGCGTGCCGATGCAGCGGTTGTACGCCATGTTGTTCGTGCCCTCGGGGCCGTGCACGGTCGCGTTGACCGGGCAGACCACTTCGCACGCGCGTTCTCGCAGTGCACGCAGGGGAACCGGCATCGTAAAGAACTGCGGGTCCGGATCGCCGAGCGGTTCTCCGAACCGGTGCCGAAGTAGCGGTCCACCCGGATCCACTGCATCTCGCGACCCTTGGCGACTTCCTTGGGGCCGACGATCGGGATGTTGTTCTCCGCCTGGCAGGCCACCGTGCACGCGCGCAGCCGATGCGGTCAGGTCGATCGACATGCCCCACTGCTGGATGCGCTGCCGTGGTCGTTCTCGATGCCGACGATCCGGCCGCGAGCATCGCGCTTCGGCACCATGTCGTTGGTCGACTCGTCGCGCACCAATTGCGTGTGCATCTGCTTCTGCCGGTAAGAGTCGCGATTGACCGGCGTATGCGACTCCATGCCGAGACGATTCGCGAACTTGATGTCCTCGACCTCGCGGTAGTTGCCGTAGGCGTCCTTCTGAGCCTCTTGATCTCCTTCGGAGCAGCCCATGTCGCCGTGACGCTTCCACGCCCGAGGTCGACATCGCGAACGATGTCGCGACCTTCCATCACCCAGTGGTCCTGCGTGTTGGGGATGAGTTCCGGACGAACGCCGCGGGCGCGTCCGGCCTTCACGCGAGCGACGCTCATCGAGCCCGTCGTGCGGATCGGGTAGAGATCGTAACCGGTGCCCTCGCCGATGCGACCGGCGACGCGCCGTCCCTGACCGAAGCACACGATGACCTGGTTGTCCGGCACGCTGGCATCACCCAGATCGGGCAGCGAACGGTGCGACCTTCGTGCTCGATCTCCATCACATGTGGCTGTACTGCGGCTTGACGAGCTTCTGCCCGTCCGCAGACGCAACTTCTTCGCCGTCGCCATGTTCACGATCGCCGGGTTCGACCACGACACCTTCGTGACCGCACCGGGCAACTCCTGCAGCCAGCCGTTGTTGGCGAACTGGCCGTCGAGCACGTGCGGATCCGGCATCAGCACATCGATCCGGTCCGGATCGGTGCGGAACGACGATGCCGAAGCGGCGATCGCGCTCGCGATCTGCGACCAGCGGGGCGAAACGATCGGTCCGCCTGCACCGTCTCCCGCGTCTCGGGAACGATGCCGTCGTGCAACGCGCGACGGAACGTTGTCCATCGAACGCGGACGGAGCGTCTGCTCCATCGTGTCGCGCACGACCGCGTAGCCATCCGGATTCGACTCCCGAGGATCGCCGCGAGCAGTTCGAGATCGAGGTGGTAGTCGTACAGCGGCTTGATCATCGGCTGCGTGATCGAGCGTGTGCCGTTAGCGCCTGGCGTCGTTCCACCTCGAGGAAATGGGTGCGACCGAGGAACCACGTCGCGCCTGGCGGTCTCATCCGCATCACCCAGATGGATGCGAACCGGAACCCGCGCCACGGCTTCCGCGAAGTTGAGATCGGCCGGAGCGGTAAACACCGGGTTCGCGCCGATCGTCACGAGCGTCGTCAGCGATCCGGCGCGGCGTCCTCGACCACCGAACGGACCGAATCGACGCTCGACGCACGGTGGTCGCGACATCGGGCGGTACTTCACCGTCTCGGTATCGTTGTCGAGCAGGTGGTTGATCGCCGCGGCGAGCGCGTGCACCGAGGCCGCCTGCGAACGACCGGGCATCACCACCGAGCGGCCACGGTTCTTGATCAGGTCGTCGGCGGCCCACTTCGCCCAGTCCGCGGCATGCGACGTCATCAGGTTCATGGCCTGCGAACGCGCCTGCTCAGCTGCCGAACGAAGGCCCGCCCGGCGGTCCTCATCTGGCCGCGGAGGTTCGGGTGGTTCAACACGGCTTCGGCGAGCGCGATGGCAACGGCACCACACCGTCGACGTGCACGTTCAGCCGGTGATCCGACTGGCCGCCGGTCAGGGCTCATCTGCGAGTCGGCGGTGTAGATGCGGCTCATTCTCGTGTCGCGCTTCGCGACCGTTCGCGCCCTCGCGGATGCGGTTCCGCCCGTAGCCGCGAAGGCCCCGAGCGTCGACTCGCCACCGAGGAAGTCGCAGTCGAGCGAGACGATGACATCCGCACGCGAGAGGTCGTATTCGACATCCTTCGGAGCACCGAACGCGATCGCCGTGCCCTCGATGGAGGAGGCGTTCTCGGTCGCGCTGAGGGAAGCCACTTCGCTTCGGGCCAGCGGGTGCGGATCGCGTCACGCAAGCGGTCGCGGGACGGGCTCGACACCTTCTCGACAAGGAACGACAGCCCGCGCGCGCGTCTCGTCGAACTGCGCGAAGTGGGAACCGGCGAACTCCGTGAACTCCGACCAGCGACGAACACTGAACGGTGCCCCGGCTCTCGGCCATCTTCTCGATGATGTCCGGCGAGCGGTCCGGGTCGTACAGGTCGAGCACGCTGGCCTGCGTGCATCGTGAGCGCCGCCGCTGGCGTAGTCGAGCGGGTTGCCCTCGAGCTTTGGTCGGTCGACCCTCGAAGGTTTCGGCGAGCAGCAGGTCAACCCTGCCGTTCGGGCGCCGACGCGAGGTCGCGTAGAACAGCGGCTTGCCGTGGATGATCTCTTCGGGCTTGCGGTTGTACGCGATGATTTTGTGATCGGGACGACGGCAGCCGGGCATGGTCGCGCGCCGGCGACGCGACGCTCGCGCCCATGATCTTCAGGAAGTCGCGGCGAGAACCCGAGAGCAGCCTCCGAGGCGTTCGCCGGGAACTCGCGATGCAGGAACTCCTTGAACTCAGAGGTCTGCGCCAGATCGTCGAGGCTGCGCAGTAGGTCTTGCCGGTCGCGTGGCTGCGCTCACGCGGACCCGAAGCCTTGTCCACCGGCAGGCCTTGCTTCTGCTTGAAGGGCATTGATCGAGCCTTGCTCATCGCGTCTCGCTTGCTTGAGTGGCCCGTCGGAGATCCGCGGGCCGAGGGAGTCGTTTGCGTGCCCTGATGGGGCGACGGGGTGGTCGGGGCGGGCGGGTCTCAGTAGTGACAGGCCGCGCAGTGTTCCGGCGGCTGGAGCTTGACCAGTTTCAAGCCGCTCGCGCTGGTCGGGGCTGTTGAGCAACTTCTCGACGGTCGCGAGGTCCGTGATCCGAACCGGGTTCTCCGGGTCGAGAACGCCGTCGACATCGACAAGGTACTTCTCCGGCTCGCGATGGCACTCCAGGCACCAGCCCATCGACAGGCTTTCCTTCTGGTAGACCACTTCCATCTGATCGATGCCCGTGGCACGAGTAGCACGAAACGCCGGCGTTCAGGTGAACCGCGTGGTTGAAGTGCGTAGTCGGGAACCTTGTGATCCGCGCCACTGAATCGGCTCTTCCGCGTACGCGGTGCGGACCTTCACCAGGTTCTGATTGACCTTGTGGGCCTCCCAGAGATCGATGTTGAAATAGCCGCCGAGCTCATCGTCGCCAGCGTGGCAGTTGATGCAGGTCGCGGTGTCCGGCACGTTCGCGTGGCTCGAGTCTTCCACGTTGGTGTGCAATACCGACAGTCCATGCCGGTTCGTCCCGCGTGAATCTGGTGCGAAAACGCCACGGGCTGTTCCGGCATGTACCCCACTTCCCAGTAACTGGGGGTGAAGTAGTACCACACGCCGCCGATGACACCGACGCCGGTCGCGCCAAGGCCCACGGCCACAAGCGCCCGGGAGGGCATTCATCCACTGGGGAAAGAGCGTCGACACGAGCAGCCCTGAAATTCTGTGGTGGCGACAAAAGCCGCCGTTCAGACCAAGACCCAAACAACCCGGTAGGTCCGAAAACACCTCGCCCTCCCGTGGCAGGGAAAATGGGCAAATGCTCGCAGACCGTACAGATTGCAGTCAGGCAGTAGTAGACATGGCCCGCTCCATCGCTGTCAACCCGCCCTGAGAACCCTCAACAACTGATACTCAGTCTCAATGGGTACCCACACAGGCCAGTCGAGTATGTCGAATCAGAGCCTCGCCGACTTCTGTCAAACAAGAAAATTACTGTAACACTATGCGCGACGGAGGCAAATGGTTCGGCCGCGCCATATCATTTGATCATGCAGAGCAAGCACGCTCCCCGCTCACTACCCCGCTTGGCGTGGAATCGTCGTCGGCTTCGCGACGACGGTAGTCATGTGGCTGATCGCGTTTTTCCTTCACCTTCAGGGCCTCACCGCAGAGCCGTGGCTCACCGGGGTTGCGCTCATCCTTGCCCAGACTGGGGGTTCAGTCCTCGCCGGACGCTACGCTTCACGGGGCCGCGCGCGCGGGATGTTGGGGCTTGCGACCGGCCTGACCACCAGCGTCCTGAACCTGCTCATCCTCGGTTCAGTCCTCACCGAGCCCGTTCGCGTGCAGGCCGACCAGGCAGTCCGACCGGATGCGGAAATCATGGTCGCCGGATACCTCTCTATAGGCGTCGTGATCGGCATCGTTGGGCGCGATGCTGGGCAGCCGTTTTCTCGCATCCGATGAGAAACCGATTTCGAGGACTCAAGTCACGACCGATGGGTCTCCCGGTTCGCCTGGGTCGCTGCTTCGCTGTCGTTCCGGTCCTCTTCACGGGTGGGCTGACGACCTCCAATCAGGCCGGGCTCGCCGTTCCGGACTGGCCCAACACCCGCCACCAACATGTTTCTCTACCCCGTCGCGTCCATGACCGGCGGCAGTTCTACGAGCACACCCACCGACTCTTCGGCTCTCCGGTGTCGCTGCCCTCGGCCTTTTTCTGTACACGCTGACCGCGTGGATTGGTGCCACGCGCCGACTCGGACCGCAGTCGGTTTTACGGTGTGGCCACGCTGCTCTCGTTCGAGCCGGCCTCGCGGTCCTCGTGCAGGGCGTCATCGGCGGTTTCCGAGTTGTGCTCGCCGACGGGTCGACGGATCAGGAATCGTGGAGCAACGCCGTTGAGACGATGCCCGAGATTTCACGCTCGCTCGCACTCACCACCGACAACACCACCTCGGCCTCGCCGTCGTCCACGGGATCACCGGCCAGTTGACCTCGCCTTCCTCTGCGTCATCGCCTGCGTGCTCTCGGTCCGCTGGGCCCGGACGGCCGCCTTCGCGGGCAAGGCCGACGGCCTGCTCGCCGCGCCGGCGTTCTCGTCACCGCGGTGCTCCAGCTCTCGCTCGGGTCCGTCACCCGCCACTTCCAGCACACCCACGCCCTCTACTCGCACATCGGGTTCTCGGTGATCGTCACCGGGCTCGCGTTCTTCGTCGCCGGTCGCAGTCCTGCGTCACGGCGATTCGAGGCCCTTCCCCTGCTCGGACGCGGCGTCCTCGGGGTCGTGTTCCTCCAGTTCTGTCTCGGCTGGGTCGCCCTCATGGTCGTCGTCCCCACTACGACGAAGCCCTCGGCACCACGCCCCTGACCGCAGAGCGTCCCGCATCCTCCGTGCTCGTCGCGACGATGCACCAGATGACCGGCGCAGCCCTGCTTGCGCTCGGCGCGATGCTCGCCGTCTGACCTACCGTCTCGTTGCGTCGGGTTCCGCCAGATCGTCAGAGCAGGCGCGTACCCGTTCCAGCCTGATCCTCCGATCGCCGCCCATGAAAAGCCCACCTCGTGGGTGGGCTTCGAGAGTCACATTGAGGCAGGGGCTTACCCGGGTTGCCGCCGGCGTAGTCGTAGACCCACTTGTTGATCGGGCGCATACTCGAGCACCTCGCCGTCGTTGAAGAACAGGCCGAGCTTCGCTGGGCGGCTTCCGGCGAGTCCGAACCGTGGATCAGGTTGAACGAGTTGGAGACGCCGAAGTCACCACGGATGGTGCCCGAGTCGGCCTTGGAACCGAAGGTCGCGCCCATCATCGAGCGGCTGATCGCGATCGCCCCACGCCGCGAACGGCCATAACCAGCACCGGGCTGGAGGTCATGAACCCGACGAGCCCGTCGTGGAACGGCTTGCCCTTATGGTCCTGGTAGTGCGTCGCCGCGAGTTCATCGGAGATCTGCATCATCGCGCGCGACGATCTGCAGGCCCTTCTCCTCGAAGCGGGTGATGATCTTGCCCATCAGGCCACGCTGAACGGCGTCGGGCTTGAGAATGATCAGGGTCGTTTCCATGGGTCGATGTCCTTCGCTCGCGGCGATGGTTCGGTCTGTCGTGGGTGAGGGACCGGACGGCTCCTCCGCCGCCGGGCCGAGGATCATAGCGTATTTGCGTCCGGGCCCGATCGCATGCCCCGCAAGTCTTGCTAGACTGGCTCGTTGGCGGCGGAGCCGCCCGAATCTCCTCCTCGAACCGGAGCGCGACACCACGGATGGCGACCGCAGCACAATCCCGCAAATCGACCCGGAAATCGTCACGCAAACCCGCCGACGCCGAGTCGATGGCCACCAGCAGCGTGACATCTCCGTCTCCGAGTTCTTCGCCAAGAACCGCCACCTCCTCGGATTCGATAACCCGCAGGCCCTGCTGACGACGATCAAGGAAGCCGTCGATAACTCCCTCGACGCCTGCAGGAAGCCGGGATCCTGCCCGACATCTATGTCGAGATCGTCCACAAGCCCAAGGTCGCTGAAGACCGCTACGTCGTCACCGTGCAGGACAACGGCCCGGCATCGTCCGCAAGCAGATCGAGAACATCTTCGGGCGCCTGCTCTACGGCTCGAAGTTCCACCGCCTCAAGATGAGCCGAGGCCAGCAGGGCATCGGCATCTCCGCTGCCGGCATGTACGGCCTGATCACCACCGGCAAGCCGGTGCGCATCCTCCAAGCCCGGCCCACGCAGGTCACGCACGAGATGATCCTCAAAATGGACACCTCGAAAAACCGCGCCGACGTCATCCGCGATGAAGAGCGCCCGAGTTCGACGAACTGTTCACCGCAGGAGGCAAGACCGGCACCGGCACCCGCGTCGAGATCGAACTGCAGGGCGGTACTTCACCGGCGCGCTCGGTCGACGAATACATCCAACTCTCGGCCATCGCCAACCCACGCACGCTTCGAGTACAAGACACCCCCACTTCCAAAAGCCCCGACGGCCGCATCCTCTTCGAGCGCAGCGTCGACGAACTCCCCGAACAGCCCGAAGAGATCAAGCCACACCCGCACGGCATCGGGCCTGGGCACCTGATCTCCATGCTCGAGCGCACCGACAATTCCCAACTCGGCGGATTCTTCTCGAACGAGTTCTGTCGCATCGGCCCGAAGGTCGCCCAACAAGTCACCGACCGCGCGGGCTCACCGCGCTCGTGGGTGAAGTCCGTTGGGCACCACGAAGCCGAGCAGATGTATAAGGCTCTGCAGGAGGTCAAGGTCATCGGCCCGCCGACCAACTGCCTGAGCCCCATCGGCGTGAAAACGCTGCTCAAGGGCCTGCAGCAGGGCATGGAGCCGAGCTCATCACCGCTTCCAGCCGCCCCCGCGGTCTATCGCGGACGCCCCGTGATCGAGGCCGGTATCGCCTACGGCGGCAACCCGCCCTCGGAGGAAACCGCCAAGGTCTTCCGCCGCCAACCGCGTGCCGCTGCAGTACCAGCAGTCGGCCTGCTCCAGCTTCAAGGCCGTGCTCGAAACCAACTGGCGCGGTTACCGACCCAGCAGCCGCAACGGCCTGCCCAGGGCCCGATCATCTTCATGATCCACATGGCCTCGGTCTGGGTGCCCTTCACCAGCGAGTCCAAGGAGGCCATCGCCGACACGACGAGATCCGCAAGGAGATGAAGCTCGCGCAGGACTGCAGGCGCAAAGTGCGGCACTTACGACGCGCCAGCATGAGCGCGAGGCGAGCGCCGCGGCGTCTTCAAACGCTACATCGGCGAGATCTCCAAGGCCTGCAACCACATCACCGGCGTCGACACTGAAAGGCTACGCCGCGCTGCTCGCGACCGCGGAGTCCAAGACCGCCCAGTTCGACGACATCCTCGACGAAGAGGGCAAGGTCGTTGACGACGGTGGACGCCTCGCCAAGGACGACTCGGTGTTCATCCGCGAGTTCAACAGCAACGACGGGCCGCCCGTCAAGACCAAAGCCTCGCGGCTCCGACCTCGACCTCGACGCCATCGCCGACGAACGCGAGCGACCCGACGATGACGACGATAGCGATCGGAACCTTCGGCGAATCGGACCCGCCCAAGAAAAAAGCGGCGTGTGAAGAAGGTCGTCAAGAAGAAGGTCAAGCGAAAGCGGCGGCGGGAATAGCGACCGTGCCCGCAAACTGCTCTCCAGCGCGTCATGCTCGCCGTCACCATCGACGGCTACATCGCTCGGGATGGCTCGTTCGATTTTCTCGACCCATACCCGAGTGTTCACCGAGTGGGACGAGCTCATCACGGGCATCGACACGATCATCATGGGACGCCGCACCTTCGAGCAGGCGTTCGCGATGGACCAGTGGCTCTACAAGGACAAACGCATCCGCGTGCTGACTCGACGTCCCATCGATGGCGCCCCCGACAACGTCGATGCGTTCTCCGACCCGCAGGCCCTCGTCGAGCAGATCCGGCACACGGCAACGGGCGACATCTGGCACATGGGCGGCGGTCACGCCATTGAAGCGTTTGAGCGAGGTGGTTTGGTCGACCGCTGGGAGATCTACACCGTCCCCTCGCCTCGGCCGCGGCATACCGTTGTTCCGCCCATCAGATCGCACAATCTTCGCCTTATCCGCTTCAACCGACTGGACAGGGGCGTTCTGGAGGCGTGGTACGAGCCCGGCTTGACTGCCCTCACACGCAAGAGCGAGCGGATGAGCGAATGACTGGGCAAGGCTCAAAGGGGTGAAATCAACGCGAAGAACTTTTCATCCACGCAGGTCGCCGCGCCCGTTCTGATCGAAGAAGCCGGGCGAGGGAACACAACCACGCATTTGCGCCTGTATCGGCGTGGAACATGAGCCCACCTCATAGTGGGATGAGATCAGCTTGCCTCGCTCGGCTAAACGGTATGAATTGATAGAACGGCCTCGCGGTTTCGCGATGGTCAGATCTTCCGTTCCTCGCACATCGCAAGGGATCGCATGGATAGGAACACCATGAGAATCAGTCTCGCATCGGCGTCGCGCGCGACTGGGACTCACCTTCGTCGTGCTGGCGACTCTCGCCCGATCGCTCGCACGCAGGGGATCCCACCCGTCGTTCTGTCAGGGCGACATTCACACCCGATGTCAACGACAGCAAGTGCAAAAGCTCAGCACGGGCATGGCCTTCCTCCCTTGTGTGACCGGAACGCCGATGTATCCCGGCGGTGCCGGCTACGCCTACGACCTTCAGGACCCGCGACCTTGCGGCGTCCGACGCTGCGGGATCATTTTCACGGTCAGATGTGGCCAGAACACCGGCACCATCCACTGCATCGGGTCCTGAAACCACCCCGTGCGAAGCACGCATCAGCGAAACGAGGCGTCACCTATGACGATCACAAAACCATAGCGTCGGGCACACTGGCGGTCGCAACCGGGACCGCTGCCGCTTCGGTCGATATGTTCGCCGGCCTATCGAATCAGATGCTCTCGGTGGACGCGATCTCGGTCGGAGTCGTCGCGGAGTTTGAAGTTCTGCAGGATGTCATCTGCGAGAACAACACGATGCCCTCCGGCACGGTCTACAAAGGCGCCATCGAGTACGACTACGACGGCAGCGACTGGCGGTACTTTTCGCACGTCGATCCGCAGTTGACGACCGCCATGAGCGAGGCGATAAAGCGAGATGATGAACTGACCTGCATCGATTACAGGCGGGGTACGCCAACACCGTTCCGATGCTCGGCGACACCGAGGCGAAGGAGGCTTCCTCCGCCTACCGGTGTTCTCTATGTTCGACTACCTGACCCCGTTCAGTGAGCAGAGCATGATCGCGCCGACGGGTGCCTGCGCTGCGGAGCTGTGATCAGACGGCCAGCACGACGCATACCTGGCAAGCGGAGAACGACGGCGGACGCCAGATCTTCACAACAAGCATGGACCTCGAAGCATCGCACGGGAGTCGACGACAGAACGCTCTCGATCTCGACGCTGCAGGTCGCGAGCGACCGTTCCGGTACGACTACATCGACAAAGCAACCGGCAATATCGTGCTTCGAATCGAATTCACCAACTACCAGACCATCACCGATTCGAATGATCATGATTCTGTCTGGCCGATGTCGACCGTCTTCGGTGCCGACGGCCAGCCGCCGTCATCGCGACGTACTCGGTCCAGACGATTGTCGTCAACGATCAGACCGTCTCCGCGGAGCGGATTGCCTGAGATCCCCGACGGCTTCCGCTCAGTATTACGAGAACGCCCCGGTCGGAACCAGCGAATGAGCGCTCTAGCAGCCGCGGCGGGCACCAGGATGACCAGGCACGCGATCATGAGATCATCGTTCTCCTCATCAATCGCGATCGCGATGCTCGCCTCGGTACTTGCGGGATTCGGCATCGGCTGGCTCACCGAAGTTGTCGAAAGTCGCGAACGGGTAGCTGCCGCGTCCGCGGCAACCGGCGAAAGCTGTTCGCAACGCCCGCAGTGTGACTGACGCAGTGGAGATCAACTCGGCCGCGGTCGACACGCTTATCGCGTCGGGCCTCTCCGCGAAACCGAACTGATGCTGTTCACGCCGTTCTCCCAGCAGTGGGCCCAACGCATACAGGAACTCCAGAAGGACGGTATCAGCAAAGGGTACCAGCGGTTCACCGATGCGCAGTTGCGTCGGAACATTGGCACCTGCTCATGAAAGCGCGCTCGGGCGGTCCGGATTCCGCGGCAAGGAAACCGCGAGGACGAGGAGCGGATCCTCGAATCGCTCGTCAACATCGCCAGGCAGACGCCGCACCCGGCCGTCCGGACGCCTCCTCGCGTTCAGGCTTCTCGAAGAGATCGACGAAACGAAGCGAAAGCGTGAACGGCTGATCCCTGAACGGTCCATCTCGGGTCGAGGCCCTTGCCTTCCGCTATCATCGGCGTGGT
>JACADM010000049.1_pt1 | contig 30527 bp, 33 predicted proteins | sample 7512371 | NCBI WGS metagenome assembly JACADM01 (sample SAMN14389041, study PRJNA612141) | algae metagenome | isolation source: non-axenic algae culture | place: India: Navi Mumbai | collected 2017-01
GGGCCACCGCACGCACCGGCGCGAGCCGCGAGGATGTCTTCGAGGCCCTGCTGCATGTGGCAATCTATGCCGGCGTGCCGGCCGCCAACCGGGCGATCCGCATCGCCCGTGCCGCCTTCGCCGAAATCGAGACGCCCCAAGACGGGCCGGGAGGAGACAAGCCGTGACCACCGCCTTCTACCGGCGCGACCCGCTCGCAGCAGCCGCTGCCGCTGTCGCCGGGCTACAAGAGCACCGTCCTGCGCGCACCGGTCCGCCCCGCTGCATGTGCTCGAGCAGAACAGCCTGGAGCAACCGGGCCGGCCCTCGGCCATACGCCGCTGGGGCCGCTCGACATGACCTGATCCGCAATGCGGCAACCACGGGCGACGCGCTCGGAGAGCGCATCTACGTCTTCGGACGGGTGCTCGACGAGAATGCCCGGCCCGTGCCGAACGCGCTGATCGAGATCTGGCAGGCCAATGCTGCAGGGCGCTACGCCCATGTGCGCGACGGCTACCTGGCACCGCTCGACCCGAACTTTTCCGGCTGCGGGCGCTGCGTCAGCGATGCCGAGGGGCGCTACCTGTTCCGCACCATCAAGCCGGGCCCCTATCCGTGGCCGAACAACGGCTCCGACTGGCGGCCGGCCCATATCCACCTGTCGGTGTTCGGCGAGGCCTTCAGCCAGCGGCTGATCACCCAGCTCTATTTCGAGGGCGATCCGCTGATCCCGCTGTGTCCGATCGTCAACACGATCCCGGACAAGGATGCGATCGACCGGCTTGTCGCGCGGCTCGACCTGCGCAACCAGGAGCCCTTCGACTGCCTCGCCTACCGGTTCGACATCGTGCTGCGCGGGCGGCGGCAGACCCATTTCGAGAACCGGACGGAGGGCCTGTGATGAACGACCGGCTGAAGGAAACCCCCTCCCAGACCGCAGGGCCTTACGTCCATATCGGCACCGCGCCGCAGGCGATCGGCCGACCGGCGCTGCCGAACCAGCCCGGGCCCGTGATCGAGAGCAACACCGGCGAGGCCATCGTCATCGAGGGACTGGTGCGCGACGGCTCGGGCGCGCCGGTGCGCGACGCGATGCTGGAGATCTGGCAGGCGGACGGCATGGGTCGGGTCGGCGAATACGGCCTCTTCGCCCGCGCGACGACGGATTTCGATACCGGCATCTTCCGCTTCAGGACCGTGCGGCCAGGCCAGCATGCCGAGGGCCACGCCCCGCATGTGGCCGTGCTGATCTTCGCCCGCGGCATCAACATCCACCTGCACACGCGCATGTATTTTCCCGAAGACCGCGAGTCGCTGGCCAAGGATCCCGACATGCGCCGTCTCGAGCCGGAGGCAGTGGCAACGCTGATCGCCACCGAGGACGGCAAGACCGAGGACGGGCTGCCGCTCTACCGCTTCGACATCCGCCTGCAGGGCGAAAACGAAACGGTGTTCTTCGACATCTGAGCCCCGGCAGCCACCGGGCGACAGGACAGGCGTATCATGGCCGACATTCCCCTTGTTTCGCCGCTCTTTGCCGGCCTGTTCGGCGACGACGAAACCGCCGCCCTGTTCTCCGCCGAGGCGGAGATCGCAGCGATGGTGGAGGTGGAGCGAGCGCTCGCCCGCCTTCAGGGCAGCGCCGGCCTGATCCCGCAAGCCGCAGCCGACGCCATCGACCGGGAGCTCTCCGATATGACGCTGGCGCCGGCGGAGCTTGCCGCCGGAACGGCTGCGGCGGGCGTTCCCGTGCCCGCGCTGGTGGCGGCCCTGCGGCAGAAGCTGTCGCGACCGGCGGCCGACTACCTGCATTTCGGCGCGACCTCGCAGGACATCGTCGATACCGGCCTGATGCTGCGCCTCGCCCGCACGCTTGCGCTGTTCGAGGCGCGGCTTGCGGACATCGTGGCGCAGCTTTCCGCGCTTTCCACCCGGCACCGGGCAACGCCGATGGCCGGCCGCACGCGCGGCCAGATCGCGACGCCCGTCAGCTTCGCCTGCGGGTCGCGATCTGGACCCTGCCGCTGGCCAAGGCGCGGCAGCGTCTTGCCCGGCTGCGGCGCGAGGCGCTGGTCGTGCAGCTCGGCGGAGCCTCCGGCGATCTCGGCGCGATGGACGTGCCGGGACGTGCGGCGGAACTGGCCGGTGCCCTTGCCCGCGAGCTCGGCCTCGCACCCTCCCTTCCCTGGATGACCGACCGCGAGCCGCTGCGCCGGATCGCCCGCGAGGCGAGCGAGATCGCGCTGGCGCTCGGCAAGATCGGCGAGGACGTGATCCTGCTCGCCCGGTCGGAAGTCGGCGAAATCCGGCTGGCCGAGGCCGGCGGCTCCTCGACCATGCCGCAGAAGCAGAACCCGGTCCGAGCCGAGGCGCTGGTGGCGCTCGCACGCTTTGCCGCCGCACAGGCGGCCGCGCTGTCCGCCGATGCCCTGCACCGCGAGGAGCGGGACGGCGCCGCCTGGATGGGCGAGTGGCTGGTTCTGCCCAGGTCATGCTGGCAACCGGGGCGGCACTGCGCCATACGCAGGCGCTTGCCCCCGGCATGGAGGCCGATGCCGCGCGGATGGCGGCAACCGCCACCGGCGGCGGCGGACTGTCGCTCGCCGAGCGCTTTTCCTTCGCCCTGCTGCCCCATGTCGGCCGCGCGGCTGCACAGGATCTGGTGAAGAAGGCTGCCGGCCTGGTGCGCGTCGAGGGCGGCACGCTGGCAGAGGCGCTGTCGAAGCTGAGCGATGCGCCGCTCGACTGGCAGGCGCTGGCCGACCCGTCGTCATTTCGGGCGCGGCCGCGGCGATGACCGACGAGATGCTGGCCGAGATCGCCGCGCTTGCGCACGGCGACTGACGGTCTCGCCTTAGCGCTGGCCCTTGAAATAAGGCTTCAGCATTGCGCGCGGGTAATCCGCCTTGCGGGCGACCATGACCAGCGCCAGGATCGACAGCAGGTAGGGCAGCATCAGGAACACCTGACCGGGCACGAAGGCACCGACCTCGGTTTGCAGCCGCACCTGGAAGGCGTCGAACGCGCCGAACAGCAGCGCGCCGATCAGCGCCTTGCCGGGACGCCAGGAGGCAAAGACGGTGAGCGCGATGCAGATCCAGCCGCGCCCGTTGACCATGCCGAAGAAGAACGCGTCGAAGGCGGACATGGTCAGGAACGCTCCGCCCAGCGCCATCAGCGCCGAACCGGCGACCACCGTGCCCATGCGCAGCACCATCACCGACAGGCCCTGCGCCTCCACCGCCGCCGGATTATCGCCGACGGCGCGGATCGCAAGGCCGAGCGGCGTGCGGTAGAGCACGAAGCCGACCACCACGACCATCGCCAGCGCCAGCATGGTCAGGGCCGTCTGCTGGAACAGCACCGTACCGAGGAAGGGCAGGTCGGACAGGACCGGGATGTCGAGCGGCTGGAAGGCGGTGATGCGCGGCGGCGAAGTCACGTCCGGCAGCGCCGTGCGGTAGGCGTAATAGCTGAGACTGGTGGCGAACAGCGTCACGCCGATGCCCGAGACGTGCTGCGACAGGCCCAGCGGCACGGTGAGCACCGCATGCAGCAGCCCGAAACTCGCTCCGGCAAGCGCCGCGACCAGCACAACCGCCCCAAAGGCCGGCGCCGAGCCAAGCAGCCATCCAGCCGGCCATGGCACCGGCTGTGAAGATGCCCTCGATACCGAGATTGAGCACGCCCGCCCGCTCGCACAGGAGCGCGCCGAGCACGCCGAAGATCAGCGGCGTGGCGATCCGCAGCGCCGCCGCCCAGAAATTCGCCGAAACGAGGATGTCGAGGATTTCCATCATGCCCCGGTGTCCTTGCCGGCGGATGCCTTGCGCCCCGATCCGACCAGCCGCACGCGGAACCGCACGAAGAGACCGGAGACGAGCACCGCGATCAGCGATGTGGCGACCACGAGATCGGCCAGATAGTTGGAAACGCCGATGGCCCGGCTCATGCTGTCGGCACCGACGAAGACGCCGGCGATGAACAGCGCCGCGACCACGACGCCGAGCGGCGACAGGCCGGCCAGCATGGCCACGACAATGCCGGCATAGCCGAAGCCGGGCGACAGGTCGGCGGTGAGATAGCCCTTTAGCCCGGCCACCTCGCCGACACCGGCGAGCCCGGCCAGCGCGCCGCTGAGGAGAGCGACGCGGACGAAGGTCGCGGTGACCGGGATGCCGGCATGGCGGGCCGCGTCCTGGTTCTCGCCGACGGCACGGATCTCGAAGCCCCAGACCGTACGCGCCAGCAGGATATGGGCGAGCAGCGCGGCAACGAGCGCGACGATCAGCCCGGCATGGACGCGCATGCGGTCGAACAGCTTGGGCAGCATTGCCGCATCCGCCATCGGCTCGGATTGCGGCCAGCCCATGCCCATCGGATCCTTCATCGGCCCTTCCAGCATCATCTGAACGAAGAGCAGCACGACGAAATTCAGCAGCAGGGTGGTGACCACTTCGTCTGCGCCAAGCCGCAGCTTCAGCAGCGCCGGGACCAGCATCATCATCGCCCCGGCCATCGCCCCGGCCAGGAGCACAAGCGGGATCATCACCGCCGGCGGAGCGGAGATCGCGCCGGAGCCGACGGCAACGGCGGCCAGCGCGCGGCATAGAGCTGCCCTTCGCCGCCGATGTTCCAAAGCCGCGCCCGGAAGGCGAGGGCGGCGGCAAGGCCGGTCAGGATCAGCGGGGTCGCCCGCGACAGCAATTCGGAAACGGCGAAGAACGACCCGAAGGCGCCTTTCGCCATCAGTACATAGGCCTGCAGCACCGGCGCGCCGGCCGCCATGATCGGCAGGGCCGCCAGCGCCAGCGCGGCCAGCGCCGCGGCAACCGGTACGCGCCGGCGCGCAGGATAGGCGAGACGGTCTCGCGCGGCTCGAAGCGGATCATGCGGCCTCCTCCGCGTGGCCGGCCATCATCAGGCCGACGGTGGCGCGGTCGAGCTCGTCGGCATCGCGCGCCGCGCTCAGCTGGCCGCGATGGATCACCGCGATGCGGTCGGACAGGGCGAAGAGCTCGTCGAGGTCCTCGGAGATCAGAATGACGCCGGCGCCGCGGGCGCGAGCGGCCAGCAGGCGGCGATGCACTTCGCCAGTGGCGCCGATATCGAGCCCGCGCGAGGGCTGCGCCGCCAGCACCACTGCCGGCTCGGCGTCGAGCGTGCGGGCCAGCACGATCTTCTGAATGTTGCCGCCGGACAGCAGCCGCGAGATCGCGGAGCCACCCCGGCAGCGGATGTCGTGGGCGGCGATGGCCTCGCGGGCGCGGGCGGCGATGGCGGAGAAATCGAGGAAGCCGAAGCGCTGGTAGCGCTCGGAGCGGATCTCCTCGATCACCAGGTTCTCGGCCACGCTCATCGCCCCGACGATGCCGTCGCGGTGGCGGTCCTCCGGGATCCGGGCGATGCCGGCGGCGATCATCGCGCGCGCGTCCTGCGCCGTGACGTCGTTTCCGGCGAGCAGGATGCGCCCTGAGGTCGCCCGCTCCAGCCCCGAGACGAGGCGCGCGAACATCGTCTGGCCGTTGCCGGAAACGCCGGCGACACCAAGGATCTCGCCCGACCGCAGGGCGAGCGAAATCTCCCTGACCGCCTCTCGGCCGGAGCCGGCGGAGACGCTCTCGAGCGCCAACAGCACATCGCCGGGCGCCCGCGGCTCCCGCCGGCTCTGGGACAGCGAATGGCCGACCATCAGCTCGGCGAGCTTCTGGCGGTCGCATTCGGCGGTCGGCAGGTCGGCGACCTTGCGGCCCATGCGCAGCACGGCGACCCGGTCGGAGGCACTGAGCACCTCGGCCAGCTTGTGCGAGATGAAGACGATGGCAAGGCCGTTGCCGGCCAGCTGTCGCAGGGTGGCGAACAGACCCTCGGATTCCTGCGGCGTCAGCACGGCAGTCGGCTCGTCCAGAACCAGCACGCGGGCATCGCGGTAGAGCGCCTTGAGGATTTCCACCCGCTGCTGCTCGCCGACCGACAGGCGCGAGACGCGAAGATCGAGATCCACCGTCAGTCCGCTGTCGCGCATCAACGCCTCCAGCCGCTGCCGGTCGGCGCGCGATGAGGTGGAGGGCGACAGCAGCGGCCGGGTGCCGAGCACGATGTTTTCGAAAGCGGTGAGATTCTCGGCCAGCGCGAAATGCTGGTGCACCATGCCAATGCCGGCATCGAGCGCCGCATGGGGCGAGCCGGGCTCCAGCGGCACGAGCCCGCCATCCGGCCCGGCGATGCGCACCTCGCCCTCGTCGGCAACGTAATGGCCGAACAGGATGTTCATGAGCGTGGTCTTGCCGGCGCCGTTCTCGCCGAGCAGCGCGACGATCTCGCCGGCATGCAGGTCGAGATCGACCGCCTCGTTGGCGGTCATCGCGCCGAAGCGCTTGGTGATGCCGGCAAGCGACAGCACGACCTTGCGCTCGTGCGGCCGTGCGTGCAGCGGGTCGCTCATCTCCACTCCGGACAGGACAGGACAAAAGGAACCCGCCCGCGCCGCCGGACGAAGGTCGGAGACGCAGGCGGGCCGCGATCAGTCGATCACATCGTCGACTTGGGCTCGGCGTCGTTGACGTTGACGCGGAACATGCCGTCGAGGATTTCCTTCTCCTTCTCGCGCGCAGCCTTGACGGACTCCGCATCGGCGAGGCTCTCGTCGACGACGAAGCTGCCGCCGCCATAGGACATGAAGGAGAACTGGCCGTAATCGAAGGCTCGAAGCTGTCGGTCGCCACCGCCTCGATCACCCGGTCGATGGTCGGCTCCATGTGCCAAAGGGCGCTGGCGAGGATCGTGCCGGGATAGTCGCCGGCCGTGTCGATGACGTTGCCGATGGCCAGGATGCCCTTCTCCTTTGCCGCATCGGAGACGCCGAAGCGCTCGGCGTAGAGAATGTCCGCACCCTTGTCGATCATCGCGAAGGCGGATTCCTTGGCCTTCGGCGGATCGTACCAGGAGTTGATGAAGGTCACGAGGAACTTGACGTCCGGGTTGACCGCAAGCGCGCCTTCCATGAAGGCGTTCATCAGGCGGTTGACCTCGGGGATCGCGTAACCTCCGACCATGCCGATGACGTTCGACTTGGTCGCCTTGCCGGCGATCATGCCGGTCAGGTAGCTCGGCTCGTGGATCCAGTTGTCGAAGACGGCGAAGTTCGGCTGCGCCGGACCGAAGGACGAACCCATCAGGAAGGCGATGTCGGGATACTCGGCCGCCACGCTGCGGGCCGCGCGCTCCACGGCGAAGGCCTCGCCGATGATAAGGTCCATGCCGCCTTCGGCATATTCGCGCATGACGCGCTCATAGTCGGTGTTGGCGACGTTCTCGGAGTAGGTATAGGTCACGTCGCCACGCGCCTGCGCCGCCTGCAGCGCCTGGTGGATGCGCCCGACCCACTGCTGCTCGACCGGAACGGTGTAGATCGCCGCGACCTTCAGCGGCTTGTCCTTGGCGATTGCCGGCAGGCCGCCCGCCATGACGGCGAGCGACGCGACAAGTCCGAGGACGGCCCGTCGCGTCCAGGCGAAATGATCGTTGATTGCCATCTGACTCCCCCTCGCAGGATGCGGCGCTCATGCGCGACAGGCACGGGCCGGTGTGCATCGACCGGCGAAGGCGCATCGGCGGCTCTTCGCGCGGCGGGGCAAATTGGACCACATTCCAGGCACGCTCACAATGGAGGCAGATGCCGGCCGCCGCGCTTTCTTGAACAAATGGACAAAGTTTGATCGTTTGGTCAAAAAATGAGCCGACGAAGCTTTTCTCCGCGGCAGGGCGCTGCAAACCAGACTTGCCGCGCGGAACGCCTGCAGCCTATCCGAGCGGATCTTCCGGGGTCTGCGGCGGAGGGGCCGCGCGGCGACGGGCCCGCGATGCTCTCGCACGGGCGACATAGCCCTTGAGGTCGACCGCGCCGGTCAGCTGCACGAAGGCAGCGAACAGGACCATGCCCGCCAGCACCAACAGGCCGAGCGCGGCGAAGCGAACCAGCACCGAGGGCGCGCCGATCAGCGGTGCCAGCAGCCAGTCGCCGAGCAGCAGACCGCCCCCCATGGCGAGGCTGGCGAGCGCCAGCAGCGGCAGGCGGCGGCGAGCGCCGCGGTCGATGCGGAAGTGGCCGCGGCGCCACAAGGCCGCGCCGAGCAGGCCGGCATTGACCCAGCCGGCCAGCGACGTGGCGAGCGCGATGCCGACATGGCCGAGGATCGGCGCCAGAGCCAGCGCACCGATCACGTTGACCGCCATGCCGATGCCGGCGAACCACATCGGCGTCACCGTGTCCTCGCGGGCGAAGAATCCGGCGAGAACACCTTGTTGAGCACGAAGGCCGGCAGGCCGATGGCGAAGGCGATCAGAGCGGTCGTTGTGGCGCTCGCCGCCTCCGCGCCGAACTCGCCGCGCTGATAGAGCACCGAGACGATGGGCTCGGGCACCGCAATCAGCGCGATGGTTGCCGGCAGGGTCAGGGCGAGGGCGAACTCCATCGCCCGGTTCAGCGTACCGTTGGCATGCCCGTCCTCGCCGGCGCGCAGCGAGCGCGACAGGTCTGGCAGCAGCACCACGCCGATGGCGATGCCGACGACGCCGAGCGGCAGCTGGTAGATGCGGTCGGCATAGTAGAGGTAGGAGACGGCGCCGGCCTGGGCCGAGGCGATCACCGTGCCGACGACGATATTGATCTGGGTGATGCCACCGGCCAGCACCCCCGGCACGCCGAGCTTGCACAGCCGGCGCACGCCTGCGGTCAGGCGCGGACGGCGGATCGGCACGGAAAAGCCCATGCGGCGCACCGCGACGACGAGCAACGCCAGCTGGGCGAAGCCGGCCACGGCAACGCCGCTGGCCAGCGCCACGCCGAGCGCCGTACCCGGCTCCAGCCCGTGTACCAGATGCCCGTCAGGACGGCGATCATCACCAGGTTGAGCACCACCGGGGCGAATGCGGCGGCAGCAAAGCGCCGATAGGTGTTGAGGATGCCGGACAGGAACGCGACCAGCGACATGCACAAAAGATACGGGAAGGTGATGCGCGACAGCAGCACCGCCAGGTCGAACTTGGACGGGTCCTCGGTAAAGCCGGGAGCCAGCAGGAAGACCAGCCCCTGCATGGCGACGAAGGCGATGGCGGTCAGCGCCAGCAGCGTCCACAGCAGCGCGGCCATGATCTCGCCGGCAAAGCGCCGCGCGCCCTCGTCGCCTCCTTCCTCCACCGCCCGTGCGAAGAGCGGCACGAAGGCCGAGTTGAACGCGCCTTCCGCGAACAGGCGCCGGAACAGATTGGGCAGGCGGAAGGCGACGAAGAATGCATCCGCCACCGGTCCGGCACCGGCGAAGGCGGCGATCATCACGTCGCGCACGAAACCGAGGACGCGGCTCGCCATGGTGGCGCCGCCGACGGTGACGAAGTTGCGCAGGAGACTCATCGAACCGGCCATGGGCGGGGGTTCCGTTCAGGAGGGCGGGACATCACGTCGACAATCGCGGATCGGCCGGCGTTTGGTCAGGCCACCCCTGCGCGGCGCGGCCGGCGGCGGACCGGCTCTTCCGCCGGCTCCCCCTCGACCGCCTCGCGCAGGCGTTCGCGGATCGCGTCCTGCCTGCCGATATTGCCGATCTTCTGGCCGGTCAGGTCGGTGACGTAGAACACGTCGACGGCCCGCTCGCCGAAGGTCGCGATATGAGCTGAATTGATGTTGAGATTGAGGCCGGAGATCGCCCGCGTCAGGTCGTAGAGCAGGCCCGGCCGGTCGAGGCACGAGATTTCCAGCACCGTATAGCGGTTGGACCAGGAGTTGTTGACCAGCACCTCGGTCTCGACGCGGAAGGCCTTCACCCGGCTGCGCGACGCCGCCTTGCGGGCGACGCTGTCGGGCAGCCGCTCCTCGCCGCGCAGCGCCTTCTCGATCAGCCGGCAGACGCGCTCGCCGCGGCGGATCTCGTCGTCGTCGCCCGGCAGCTCACGGGAAATGTAGATCGTGTCGAGCGCGAACCCGTCCGTCGTGGTGTCGATCTGCGCATCGACGATGTTGGCGCCGGCGACGAAACAGGCGCCCGCAATGGTCGACAGCAGCCGCGGATGGTCGGCCGCCAGCACGGTGATCTCGGTCACCCCCTCGAAGGCGTGGGTGACGACGCGCGAGGAAAAGCCGGTTCCGGCCCGGTCTGCGGCGCGGATCATCTCGGCATCGGCGACCTTTGCGCTCCAGCGGAACGCGCAGCCAGTAGGCCGGTAGTGGCGGTCGAGATAGGCGCTCAGCTCGTCCTTGCTCCAGGAACCGAGCGCCCCGGCCAGCTCGCGCTTGGCCGCCTCCACCCGCATGTCGTGCGGCAGCAGGCTGTGGCCGCCGGTCAGCACCGGCTCGCATTCGTAGTAGAGCGTGCGCAGCAGCTGGCCCTTCCAGCCGTTGAAGACATTCGGCCCGACGGCGCGGATGTCGGCGACGGTGAGGATGAGAAGCAGCTTCAGCCGCTCGACGCTCTGCACCTCGCGGGCAAAATCCTCGATCGTCTTGCGGTCGGCAAGGTCGCGCGACTGGGCAATCGTGCTCATGTCGAGGTGATGCTCGACCAGCCCAGGCCACGGTCTCCGTTTCCGACGGCGTCAGGCCGAGACGCGGGCACAGGCGCCGGGCAATGCGCGCGCCGGCGATGGAGTGGTCTTCCGGCCGCCCCTTGGCAATGTCGTGCAGGAACATGGCGACGAACAGGACCTTGCGGTTCTGGATCGTCTTGATGATGTCGGTGGACAGCGGATGGTCCTCGCCGGCCTCGCCGCGCTCGATCTCGCCCAGAACGCCGATGGAGCGGATCAGGTGCTCGTCCACCGTGTAGTGGTGGTACATGGAGAACTGCATCATCGCCACGACCTTGCCGAAGTCGGGGACGAAGCGGCCGAGCACGCCGGTCTCGTTCATCTTGCGCAGCACGGTCTCGGGGTCGTTGCGCGAGGTCAGCACCTGCAGGAACAGCCGGTTCGCCTCCGGGTCCTCGCGCACCTGGGTGGTGATCAGCTTCAGCGACCGGCGCACCAGTTTCAGCATTTCCCGGATGCAGCATCACCGCATGGCGGTCGGCAATGGCGAAGAGGCGGATCAGGTTGACGGGATCCTTCTCGAACACCGTCTCCGAGGCCGTGTTGAGGCGCCCCTTGTCGATCACGAAGTCCGGCGAGCCGGTCTGGATCTGGCGGCGGCGAGCCCGCGCGGCGATGCGGTCGATCAGCTTCGACGCGGCTGCGGCGCCTTGGCGTGCTGCTCCTCGAGCGCGGCGCAGAAGATCCGCGTCAGGTCGCCGACATCCTTGGCGACCAGGAAGTAGTGCTTCATGAAGCGCTCGACGTCCTTCATGCCCGGATGCTGGGTGTAGCCGAGGCGCACCGCGATCTCGCGCTGGACGTCGAAGGACAGGCTCTCCTCGGCCCGCCCGGTCAGGAAATGCAGGTGGCAGCGCACCGCCCAGAGGAAGTCCTCGCCCTTCTTGAAGCGCTGGAAGTCGGAGCGGCTGAAGACGCCGGCCTTCACCAGGCCGGAGCCGGAGCGCACGCGATAGAAGTATTTGGAGATCCAGACAGGGTGTTGAGGTCGCGCAGGCCGCCCTTGCCCTCCTTCACGTTGGGCTCGACCAGATAGCGCGAGTGCCCTGCCGGGTGTGGCGGGCATCGCGCTCGGCGAGCTTGGCGGCGATGAACTCCGGGCCGCTGCCGGCAACGACGCTCTTGTCGAACCGCTCGATCAGCTCGTCGGTCAGCGGCTCCTCGCCCCACACATGGCGCGCCTCCAGAAGCGCGGTGCGGATCGTCATGTCGGTGCGGGCGAGGCGCAGGCACTCGTCGATGTTTCGGGTGGCGTGGCCGACCTTCAGGCCGAGATCCCAGAGCATGTAGAGGATGTATTCGACGATCTGCTCGCCCCAGGGCGTCTGCTTGTAGGGCAGCAGGAACAGCAGGTCGACATCCGAACCGGGGGCCAGGGTGCCGCGGCCGTAGCCGCCGACGGCGACGATGGACATGCGCTCGGCAGCGGACGGGTTCTTGACCCGGTAGACGTGTTGGATGGCGAAGTCGAAGATCACCCGCAGGATCTCGTCCTGCACATGGCTCAGCCGCTGGCGCAGAGCGTGCCGCCGCCATCGGCGAACAGCAGTTCCTCGACGCGGATGCGCGCGTCGCGCATCGCCGCCTTCAGCTCGTTGAGGACATGGCCGCGCACGGTGAGGTCGGAGCCGTCGCCGTCGGTCGCCGCAGTCAGCGCCGTCAACCGGTGACGCAGGTCGTCGGCGTCGATCAGCCCGGCGAAGGGATCGGCACTACGGGCGGGGGTCTTCGACGTCATCACGTACAGCGCAGTCCTTCTTGCCGCAGCGTCGCACGGGCACCATGCCCGCGCGGCGACTTGCCTGCGGCAGCGATTGCGGGACCCTACGCCTGCCGCCCGCGCCGCTCAAGGGGCGCGGGAGAGAACGAAAGTCGATGCAGGCCCTTGAGGCGAGGACCCTAGATGCGGTCCCGTGCCGCCGCGACGCGCAACTGATGCAACAGATGGGCCAGACTGTCGCGCGACAGGCCGGAAATCTTCGCCGCCAGCAGGTTGGCCAGTTCCGTCGCCTCGGGCTGCAGGCCTGCCGTGTCGATGGAGACCTTGGGGTCGGAAATCTCGGCGAGGCGCTGCAACTCCTCCGCCTCGTCCCAGATGACGTTGAAGAAGGCGATGATGCGCTGCACCGTGTACCAGGTGGGGCGGCCGCGTTTGCCATGCTCGAGCGCCGACAGATAGGCCGCCGAAACGCCCAGCGCCTCGGCCATTTCCGACAGGGTGATGCCGCGCTTCTTGCGCAGCTCGCGCAGCTTGGCGCCGAACGGCGTCATCGTCCCCCCCCTTTCCGCTCTTGCGGATCCTGACATAGAGCGCGCCGCCGCCGCCATGGGCGGCATGCGCCTCCTCGAAGCCCACCACCAAGGGGCGGAACTCGGGGAAGGACAGCCACTGCGGCACGACGCGGCGCAGGATGCCGCGCTCGCCGGCCACCGGGCTGCCGCCGGGCGCGCCCTTGCCGGTGATCACCAGAACCACGGCCGCGCCGCTCGACTGGGCATGGGACAGGAACCCGCGCAGCCGCACATGCGCCTCCGCCTGGTCAGGCCATGCAGGTCGATGCGCATGTCGATGGCACGGGTGCCGCGGGCGATGCGGCGGCGCTGGCGCGGCTCGAGCGGCGACAGAGGCGGGGGAGACGGCGGAGCGGGCGGGCGCAGCGCGGACGCGCCGGATGCGGCAGGACCGGGCGGCAGGGCCGCAGCCGGGACCGGGGCCGGCGTCTCGTCCGGCTCTGCGCTCGGTGCCTCGGCGCGCGCACGTCCGCGCGGGGCAAGCGGGTCGACATCGGCCGTCACCTGCTCCCACAGGCGGCGTTCCTCGGGCGAGGGCTGGCGCCCCCTGCGCCGGCTCACGGCCGCGCCTCCGGCCCGCGCGGCACCAAAAGCACCATGTCCGCCCGGTGCTGGATGCGGCCGGCACGCTCGCCGGCCTCCTCGCCCGAACCGAAGAAGATGTCGCCTCGCGCCGGGCCGACGATGGCCGAGCCCGTATCCTCGGCAATCATCAACCGGCGGTACGTCTCGCGCGCGCCGTCCCGGCCGAGGGAAGATCGGCGGAAACGAAGACCAGCGCCCCATAGGCGTGGTGCGCGGCATCGATGGCAAGGCTGCGACCGGGCAGCAACGGCAGTCCGGCGGCGCCCACCGGTCCCTCGTGCTCGGCGGCCTCTGTTACCTCGCGAAAGAAGATGTAGGAGCGGTTGCGCCGCAGGACGCCGTCGATCTCGTGCGGGTTTTCCGCCAGCCACTTTCGCAGCACCTGCATGGTGACGGTGCCGGGCTCGGCAAGGCCGCGCTCGATCATCACCCGGCCGATGGCACTGTAGGGATGGCCGGTCTTGCCGGCATAGCCGACGCGCAGGCTGCCGCCTTCGCGCAGGCGAATGCGGGCCGAGCCCTGAACATGGACGTAGAACGCGTCGACCGGATCGGCCAGCCAGACGAGCTCGAGCCCGCGGCCGGCCAGCGCCCCGTCCATGATCGCCCCCCGGTCGGGCGGAGCGGACAGCTGACCATTGCCGCTTAAAAAGGCAAAGGGCGCATCCTTGGGCAATCCCTCCGGCGCCGGACGTCCGGCCAGGGCACAAGCTCCGGCGGGCGGGCAAGCAGCGGCGTGTCGTAGCCGCTGCCCGGTTGGCGCGAGCCCTCGTATTCGGGTTCGAATAACCCGTGACGAAGCCGTCGGACAGGATGCGGCGCGGCTCGAAATGCTGTTCCAGGAAAGTGCGTGCGGCCAGCAGCTCACGGCTCTCCGAGGCAGCGTGGGCCGGACCGCAGAGCCGCGACAGCTCGGCGGGCAGCTCCGCCCCCCGTTCCCGGCAATGACGCAGGAATGCGGCCAGCGCGGCACGGTGGTCGTCGCCGGCCCAGCCGAGCAGCTCCGCAAATGTCAGGGGCGCAGACAGCATGAGGGGTTTTTCCCGCGCACCTGAGCCGGGCCCGTCGCAACGGTGCCGGCAAGCAGTGCCGCCGCCAGGCCGGCGACAAGGGCCATCCGGCCGGCGGCACGCAAGTCACTCGACCGATTCGGTCGCCACCAGACGCCAGTTGGGATCCCGCGACGTGGTATCGCGGGCGAAGGTCCAGATGTCGGTGACTTCGCTGACCGCGTTGGGATCGCCGTCGACGATGGCGCCGTTGCGGTCGCGGTGGCAGAGATCAGCTCCGAGCGGAACTTGACGGTCACCTGGGCGGTGCTGCCCTTCAGCGCCGCCTCGACGATGTCGGCCTTGTCGATGCCGACGAAGGTGGACTCGATCGTCTCGCCCCGCGATTCCCGGTCGGAAATCGCTGCGACGAAGCCCTCGTAGACTTCCTTGGAGAGCAGGTTCTTCAGTGTCTTGCGGTCGCCATTGGCGAAGGCCGTGACGATCATCTCGTAGGCCGCGCGGGCGCCCTGCAGGAAGCCCTGCGGCTCGAACGAGCGATCGGCGGACAGGATCTGCCGGAGCGCCTGGTTGAGGGCGCTGCCCTCCGGCGCCACCTTGTCGAGCGTTGCCGAGCTGGGGGCCGACGTCGGACCGCCCTGATGGCCCGTCTGGCCCGGCAGCGGGATCACGTTGTCGTCGTGCACGGGACCGCCGGCGCCATTGTCGCGCTCCGGAGCCGAATAGGGATCGAAGGGCGGACGCTCGTTGCCGTGCGCCGTCCGAGGACGCTGCGCAGCCTGAAGAAGATCACGACCGCCAGGACCAGAAAGATGATAGTGGTGATGTCGTTGAACATATGATCCGTTTCACATCCGGCCGGTTGCGTCGCAGACGCCGTCACGGCATTCCGCCCGTCGGGTTTGGTGCAGCCTGTGCAGCGCGCCGACACCGGCGCCCCGCAGGGCAAGCCGCAGCATAGCCCATCGTAGCTTATGTAAGCCCCTTGAACCAACATCCAGCCTTCAAGACAAGTGTCGGACGCAGTTTTCGTCATCCGAAAACACATAAAGCTCGCATTTGCGTCACTTGGTCCCTAACTGAGGGTCGACGATCCCGCAGCGGCACCCTGGGCCGGGCGGGACAAGAGACCTGAGCCACGCATCATCACAGGACCCTGTCGCGCACGCCATGCCCATCGGACTGTTCATCCTTCTCGCCATCATCGGCCTTCCCCTTCTCGAGATCCTCGTCTTCGTCGAGGTCGGCTCGGAAATCGGCGCGGTCCCGACCGTGCTGCTGACCATCGCGACGGCGGTCGCCGGCAGCCTGATGCTGCGCCTGCAGGGCCTGTCGCTGTTGCGGCGCGTGCGCTCCGAGATGGACCGCGGCCAGGTGCCGGGCGAGGACATCATGCAAGGCGCGCTGATCGTCGTCGCCAGCGTGCTGCTGCTGATCCCCGGCTTCGTCACCGACGCGCTCGGCCTGCTGCTTTTCGTGCCGCCGCTGCGCGCCGCCATCGCGCGGATCATGGTGCGCAATGCCAAGGTGACCGTCGTGAAGGCCGGCGCCCGGCGACAGGGCCGGGGCGAAGGCGTGGTCGATCTCGACCGGGACGACTGGGCCGATCTCGACGGCAACGACAGGAGCGGGCGCGGGCCGGACGGGTCCACGCCGTGGCGGGGGCAGATCGACGACGGCCGCAACGACCGCCCCTGACGCCCGGCGCATCCCCTCACCAAATCGTGAGAGCGGGTTAACCCGCCTTACACCTGACGTCTGCAAGGTGCCCGCTCGGGAACGAAAAGCGGGAGCCTTGACGAGATGACCGGTCGGGAGAGGGATATCGCCGGCGCCACAGGACGCGTCGATTGGGTCGACACGGCCAAGGGGCTCTGCATCATCTTCGTGGTGATGATGCATTCGACGCTGGGCGTCGAGAAATCCGCCGGAACCGAAGGCTGGATGGGACTGGTGGTGGAATTCGCCCGCCCGTTCCGCATGCCGGACTTCTTCATGATCTCGGCCTGTTCCTGGCACTGGTCATCGACCGGCCGTGGCGCCGCTATCTCGACCGCAAGGTCGTCCACTTCGCCTATTTCTACGTGCTCTGGCTGACCATCCAGTTCGTGGTCAAGGCACCGCCGATGGCCGCGGAGACCGGCTGGGGCAGCGTCTTCAACGAATATCTCCTCGCCTATGTGCAGCCCTTCGGCACCCTGTGGTTCATCTACATGCTGCCGGTGATGTTCGTGATCACCAAGGTGCTGCACGACCGCGGCGTGCCGTGGCAACTGGTGCTCGCACTCGCCGCCGTGCTGCAGATCGCCCCGATCTCGACCGGCTCGGTGCTGATCGACGAGTTCTGCTCGCGCTACGTCTATTTCTACGCCGGCTACATCTTCGCCACCCAGGCTTTCACGCTGGCCGACTGGGCCCGCCGCCACATGACGGCCGGCATCGCCGGCCTGCTGGCCTGGGGCGTCCTCAACGGCGTCCTCGTGTTCAACGGCCTCGCCGACCTGCCGCTGGTCAGCCTGGCGCTCGGCACCGCCGGCGCGCTGGCGGTGATCGTCACCTCGGCGCTGCTGACCCAGGCCGGCGCCAGCGCACCGCTCGCCTATTGCGGGCGCAACTCCATCGTCATCTATCTCGCGTTCTTCTTTCCGATGGCGGTCACCCGCGTGGTGCTGCTGAAGACCGGTATCATCCCCGACATCGGCACGATCTCGGTGATCGTCACCGCCGCCGGCGTGATCGCCCCGCTGGTGCTGCTGTGGATGATCGAGCGCACCGGCTACGGCTGGTTCCTGTTCCGCCGCCCCGGCTGGGCGCGGCTGGAGCGCGACCCGCCGCGCCGGCCGGTCGCCCAGGCGGCCGAGTGACGAGATGAAATAAGCGGGGCAGGGCGCGAGAAGCAGGCTTTTCTCGCGCGGCCAACGCGGGCATGATCCGCGCCATGTCGAACGAAGCCGCTGCCCAGCTCACGGCCGACGACCACCTGATCCTGGTCGACGGCTCCACCTTCATCTTCCGCGCCTATCACGCGCTGCCGCCGTTGACGCGCAAGTCCGACGGCCTGCCGGTCGGCGCCGTCTCCGGCTTCTGCAACATGCTGTGGAAGCTCTTGCAGGAGGGGCTGACGCCCGAGAAGGGTGACGAGCCGACCCACATGGCGGTGATCTTCGACCATTCGGCGAAGACGTTCCGCAACGAGATCTATCCCCAGTACAAGGCCCAGCGCCCGGAACCGCCGGAGGACCTGATCCCGCAGTTCGGGCTGATCCGCGAGGCGACCCGCGCCTTTTCGGTCCACTGCATCGAGCAGGAAGGCTTCGAGGCCGACGACCTGATCGCCACCTATGCCCGGGCGGCCGCGGCCGCGGGCGCGCGCGTCACCATCGCCTCCGGCGACAAGGACCTGATGCAGCTGATCGGTCCGCGCATCGGCATGATCGACACGATGAAGAACAAGATCTTCGGCGAAGCCGAGGTGTTCGAGAAATTCGGCGTCGGTCCGGACAAGGTCATCGAGGTGCAGGCGCTGGCCGGCGACAGCGTCGACAACGTGCCCGGCGTTCCGGGCATCGGCCTGAAGACCGCCGCCCTCCTGGTCAACGAGTTCGGCGACCTGGAATCCCTGCTGGCCAAGGCCGACACGATCAAGCAGGCCAAGCGCCGCGAGAACCTCATCGCCTTCGCCGATCAGGCGCGCATCTCAAAACAGCTGGTGACGCTGAAGGAAGACGTGCCAGTCGAGCACCCGGTCGAAACGCTGACCGTCAACGGGCTCGACGGCGCCCGCGCCATCGCCTTCCTCAAGGCGATGGAGTTCACCACCCTGACCCGCCGGGTCGGCGAGGTCACCGGCCTCGACATCACCGGCGTCGAGCCGGCCAGCCTCGTCGTGCGCGGCTGGCACGAGCCGGACGGCAAGGGCCGGATGATGGAGGGCGGCCCCGGGGCTCAGCCGGAAGGCACCGCTCCCGGCAGCGCAGCGCCGGCCGTCGGGTCGGCGCCGGCACCCGCTACTGCCGCGGCAAGCGAAGGCGGGCTGTGGCGCCCGCAGGCGGTTGCGGAGGCCGCTGCCGAACAGGCCGTGGCCCAGAAGGTCGACCCGTCCGGCTACGAGACGGTGATGGATCTCGACCGGCTCAAGGCCTGGGTCGCGGAAGCGACCGAGCTCGGCCACGTTGCGGTCGACACCGAGACCACCTCGCTCGATGCCATGCAGGCCGATCTCGTCGGCGTGTCGCTGGCAACGCAGCCCGGGCGCGCCTGCTACATCCCGCTCGGCCATGTGGACGGCGAGGGTGACCTCCTGGGCGGCGGCGGCCTGATCCCCGGCCAGATCCCGATGAGCGAAGCGCTCGCCGTCCTCAAGCCGCTGCTGGAGGACCCCGGTGTCCTCAAGATCGCGCAGAACCTCAAATACGACTGGCTGGTGCTGAAGCGCTACGGGATCGAGGTCGCTCCCTTCGACGACACGATGCTGCTGTCCTACGCGCTGGATGCCGGCAAGGGCGGCAACGGCATGGACGCGCTGTCCGAGCGCTGGCTCGGCCATACGCCGATCCCCTTCAAGGAGGTCGCGGGCTCGGGCAAGTCTATGATCACCTTCGACAAGGTGCCGCTCGACAAGGCCTCTGCCTACGCGGCGGAGGATGCGGACGTCACCCTGCGCCTGTGGCAGGTGCTCAAGCCGCGGCTTGCGGCCGAGCACATGGCCAGCGTCTACGAGCGGCTGGAACGGCCGATGGTGCCGGTGCTTGCCCGGATGGAAGAGCGCGGCATCTCCATCGACCGCCAGATGCTGTCGCGCCTGTCCGGCGATTTCGCGCAAGGCATGGCGGCGCTGGAATCCGAGATTCACGAGCTTGCCGGCGAAAGCTTCAACATCGGCAGCCCCAAGCAGCTTGGCGACATCCTGTTCGGCAAGATGGGCCTGCCCGGCGGCAAGAAGACCAAGACCGGCGCCTGGTCGACCTCGGTCTCCGTGCTCGACGACCTGGCCGCCGAAGGGCACGAGCTGCCCTCGCGCATCGTCGAATGGCGGCAGCTTTCCAAGCTCAAGTCCACCTATTCCGACGCGCTGCCGGGCTTCGTCAATCCGCAGACCGGGCGCGTGCACACGTCCTACGCGCTGGCGGCGACGACGACCGGCCGCCTGTCCTCGTCCGAGCCGAACCTGCAGAACATCCCGGTCCGCACGGAAGCCGGCCGCAAGATCCGCAAGGCCTTCGTCGCCGAAAAGGGCATGAAGCTAGTCTCGGCCGACTACAGCCAGATCGAGCTGCGCGTGCTTGCCCACATGGCGGACATCTCCCAGCTCAAGCAGGCCTTTTCCGAAGGGCTGGACATCCACGCGATGACCGCCTCGGAAATGTTCGGCGTGCCGATCGAGGGGATGGACCCGATGGTACGCCGCCGGGCCAAGGCGATCAATTTCGGCATCATCTACGGCATCTCCGCCTTCGGTCTCGCCGCCCAACTCGGCATCCCGCGCGGCGAGGCGGCGGAGTACATCTCGACCTATTTCAAGCGCTTTCCGGGCATTCGCGACTACATGGAGGAGACGAAGAAGTTCGTTCATGCCAATGGCTACGTGACGACGATCTTCGGTCGCCGGGCGCATTATCCGGAGGTGAACACCTCCAACCCGAACCACCGCGCCTTCTACGAGCGCGCGGCGATCAACGCGCCGATCCAGGGGTCGGCCGCCGATATCCTGCGCCGGGCGATGGTGCGGATGGAGGACCGGCTGTCGGCCTCAAGGCTTGCCGCCCGCATGCTGCTGCAGGTGCATGACGAGCTGATCTTCGAAGTGCCGGAAGCGGAGGTGGAGCCCACCATCGCCCTGGTGCGCGAGGTCATGGAGACGGCGGCCGAGCCGGCAGTCACCCTGTCGGTGCCGCTGCATGTGGACGCCCGCGCCGCCGACAACTGGGACGAGGCACACTGACACCCAGGCCCGCGCCCGCCTCGATGGCGCGGATCACTCCTCGCGGATGAAGCGCTTCTCCACCGCCGAAAGGCCGGCGTCCAGCCGGTCGGCGGCCTCGAACCCGAGGTCGCGCAGCAGTTCGGCCTGGAACGAGCGGGCGAGCGCCACCAGCTCGCCGTAGACCTTGGCGCCTTCCGCCGTCAGCTCCAGCTGCTCGGCGCGACGGTCGGCCTCGTCGGTGCTGCGCGACAGCCAGCCGCGCTTTTCCAGCGCCGCCACCGCGCGGCTCACCTTGGTCTTGTGCATGGTCGAGCGGCGGCCGATCTCGGTCGCCGTGGTGTTGCCGAGCTGGCCGAGGATCGCGAAAGTCCGCCATTCCGGCCTACTGATGCCGTAGGCGGCCCGGTAGCGGGCGGCAAAACGCCGGCTGACCAGTTCGGACGCCCTCACCAGACGGTAGGGCAGAAACTCGTCCAGCAGCAGGCGTCCGGTCATTTGCGAGCCCTTCCTTGCGATAAAATCAGACAGCAGTATCTTCGCACGTTGATAGTTTCAGACAAAACAGTTACACACGCAACTATCAACTGTCTGGATCAGGAGGGATCGGACATGACGCTTTCGAACACCCCCGCCTACATGCCGGGCTTCGGCAACGATTTCGAGACCGAGGCTCTGCCGGGCGCCCTGCCACAGGGGCAGAATTCGCCCCAGCGCGCGCCCTACGGCCTGTATGCCGAGCAGCTGTCCGGCTCGCCGTTCACCGCCCCGCGCGGCACCAACGAGCGGTCCTGGCTCTATCGCATCCGCCCGTCGGTCAAGCATTCGGGCCGCTTCTCGCCCGTTTCCCTGCCCGAGTGGAAGAGCGCACCGGCGGTCGACGACCATTCGCTGGCCCTCGGCCAGCTGCGCTGGGATCCGGTGCCGATCCCCGAGACGCCGGTCACCTTCCTCACCGGCATGCGCACCATGACCACGGCCGGCGACGTCAACGGCCAGGCCGGCATGGCGAGCCATGTCTATGTCGCCAATACCGACATGGTGGACGAGTATTTCTTCAACGCCGACGGCGAGCTGCTGATCGTGCCGCAGGAAGGCGGCCTGCGCATCGCCACCGAGCTCGGCGTGATGGATGTGGTGCCCAAGGAGATCTGCGTGATCCCGCGCGGCATGGTGTTCCGCGTGGAGCTGCTGGACGGCAAGGCACGCGGCTATGCCTGCGAGAACTACGGCGCCAAGTTCACCCTACCGGATCGCGGCCCGATCGGCGCCAATTGCCTCGCCAACCCGCGCGACTTCAAGACGCCGGTCGCCTGGTTCGAGGACAAGGAAGGCCCGTGCCGGCTGGTGGTCAAGTGGTGCGGCCGCTTCCACGAGACGAAGCTCGATGCCTCGCCGCTGGACGTGGTCGCCTGGCACGGCAACTACGCGCCCTACAAGTACGACCTCACCACCTACTCGCCGGTCGGCGCGATCCTGTTCGATCATCCCGATCCGTCGATCTTCACGGTGCTGACCGCCCCGTCGGGCGAGGAAGGCACGGCGAATATCGACTTCGTCATCTTCCCCGAGCGCTGGATGGTCGCGGAGCATTCCTTCCGCCCGCCGTGGTACCATCGCAACATCATGTCGGAGTTCATGGGGCTGATCTACGGCCGCTACGACGCCAAGGAGGAAGGTTTCGTGCCCGGCGGCATGAGCCTTCACAACATGATGCTGCCGCACGGACCCGATGCCGACGGCTTCGAGAAGGCGAGCCGCGCCGAGTTGAAGCCGCAGAAGCTGACGGGCACCATGGCGTTCATGTTCGAGACCCGCTTCCCGCAGCACCTTACGCGCTTCGCGGCGGAACTCGACACCCTGCAGGACAACTACCTCGACTGCTGGTCGCAGCTGAAAAAGCGCTTCGACGGCACCCCCGAGGGCAACTGGGACTAAGCCATGAAACTCGCAACACTTCGCGACGGCAGCCGCGACGGCAAGCTCGTCCTCGTCAACAAGTCGCTGACGCGCTGCACCGAGGCCGGCCATATCGCGCCGACGCTGCAGGCCGCCCTCGACAACTGGGACGAGGTCGCACCGAAGCTGGCGACGCTCGCCGAAAGCCTCGAGCACGACGCAGTGCCGAGCCTGCGTTTCCACGAGCACGACGCGCTGTCGCCGCTGCCGCGCGCCTACCAGTGGGCAGACGGTTCGGCCTACGTCAATCACGTGGAGCTGGTCCGCAAGGCTCGCAATGCCGAGATGCCGGCGAGCTTCTGGACCGATCCGCTGATGTATCAGGGCGGCTCCGACGCCTTCCTCGCCCCGCGCGATCCGATCCGCATGGCCGACGAGGCCTTCGGCATCGACATGGAGGGCGAGGTCGCCGTGATCACCGGCGACGTGCCGATGGGCGCCACGCCCGAGGAGGCGCGCGCGGCCATCCGCCTGGTCATGCTGGTCAACGACGTCTCGCTGCGCGGCCTGATCCCGGCCGAGCTCGGCAAGGGCTTCGGCTTCTTCCAGTCCAAGCCCTCCTCCGCCTTCTCGCCGGTCGCGGTGACGCCGGACGAGCTCGGCGAAGCCTGGGACGGCAGCAAGGTCCACCTGCCGCTGCGCGTCGACCTGAACGGCCAGCCCTTCGGCCGCGCCAATGCCGGTGTCGACATGACCTTCGACTTCCCGACCCTGATCGCCCATGCGGCAAAGACCCGGCCGCTGTCGGCCGGCGCTGTCGTCGGCTCGGGGACGGTGTCGAACAAGATGGACGGCGGCCCGGGCAAGCCGGTGGCCGAAGGCGGCGTCGGGTATTCCTGCATCGCCGAGATCCGGATGATCGAGACCATCGAGACCGGCGCGCCCAAGACGCCGTTCATGCGCTTCGGCGACACGGTGCGCATCGAGATGCAGAACGCGGACGGCCATTCGGTCTTCGGCGCCATCGAGCAGACGGTCGAGAAATACGAGAAGGCCTGAGGCCCCGCGCGGGCGCCGATCCAGGGAGGGAATTCGCGATGAAGACTGTGCGGATGCTAGCGGCGCTTGCCGCTCTGGCCCTCGGCACGGCAGCGGTCACGCCGGCGCTCGCCGCTGACATGGCCGCGCCGGTGCGCGCGGTGATGGCGGCGGCGGAGGCCAACTGGGCCGACCCGCCGCAGGACTATCAGGACTACTTCTCCGACGAGCGTCTCGCGACCCTCTACAGCGCCGATCTCGCTGCCCGCTACCGCAAGGCGGCGGACACGCCCTTTGCCAAGGAAATGGGCACCCCGCTCGACTGGGACGTCGTCGTCAACGCGCAGGACGGCTGCCCGCTGAAGGACGTCTCCGTCGAGCCGGCCGGACAGGAAGGTGCGGCGACCCGCGTCGTCGCCCGCTTCCGCGCCCTGACCTGCTTCGGCTCCGAGGCCGAGTACCAGGGCTTCCAGGAGGCGCATTTCCTCGTTGTCGAGGAAGGCGGCAAGGCCGTCATCGACGACATCGTCACGCCGCTGGACGGCGAGGCGCAGTCGCTGAAGGCGCAGCTCGACGCCATCGCCTCCGACGCCCAATAGACACGCCCCCGGCGGGAGCCGCAGCGCTTGCGCCGAACCGAACTGCAGAACGAGAGGACATCCCCCGTGAGCAAGAAATTCGCCTCCCAGGGCGACATGGCCGAGAAGAAGATCTCCTTCACCGAGATCGGCGAGGGCCTGTGGGCCTTCACCGCCGAGGGCGATCCGAACACCGGCGTCATCATCGGCGACGACAGCGTCATGATCGTCGAGGCGCAGGCCACCCCGCGCCTTGCCGGCAAGGTCATCGAGAAGGTGCGCGAAGTCACCGACAAGCCGATCAGCCATCTGGTGCTGACCCACTACCACGCCGTGCGCGTGCTTGGCGCGGCCGCCTATCAGGCACCGACGATCATCATGAGCGACAAGGCCCGCTCGATGGTCGCCGAGCGCGGCGCCGAGGACCGCGAGTCCGAGTTCATGCGCTTCCCGCGCCTGTTCCAGGGTTACGAGAATGTCGCCGAGATTCCGCCGCTGACGTGGCCGACGACCACCTTCACCGACAAGATGAGCGTCTTCCTCGGCAAGCGCCGCGTCGACCTCAGCTTCCTGGGCCGCGCCCATACGGCCGGGGATATCGTCATCCACGTGCCGGACCAGAACGTCATGTTCACCGGCGATATCGTCGAGTACCACTCCGCCTGCTATTGCGGCGACGGGCATTTCCGCGACTGGCCGGGCACGCTCGAGCGCATCCGCGCCTTCGACGTCGACGCCATCGCGCCGGGCCGGGGCGATGCGCTGGTCGGCAAGGAGATGGTCAACGCGGCGCTCGACGCCACCGCCGATTTCGTCACCTCGACCTTCCGTCCGGTGGCCCAGGTGGCAACGCGCGGCGGCTCGCTGAAGGAAGCCTGGGACGCGGCCCGCGCCTCCTGCGACCCGAAGTTCTCGTCCTACGCCATCTACGAGCACTGCCTGCCGTTCAACGTGGCGCGCGCCTATGACGAGGCGCTCGGCATCGACACGCCGCGCATCTGGACGGCCCAGCGCGACAAGGACATGTGGGAGGCCCTGCAGGGCTGACGACCCCGCCGCCGCGGGTGCGCGCCTGGAGGGGCGCTGCCTGCGGCGGCCGTTTTTCGATGCAAGGCCGCCCCGGGAGGTCACATGACGAAGATCTTCGAAACGCCGCTCTACCCTTATGTCCGCTGCGCCGACCAGGACGCGGCAGAGCCGACGCGCCATCCGGTGGTGGTGATCGGCGCGGGGCCGGTCGGCCTGGCACTGGCCATCGACCTTGCCCAGCAGGGTATCGCCGTCACAGTGCTCGACGAGAACGACAAGGTGAGCTGGGGCTCGCGGGCAATCTGCTTCGCCAAGCGGCCGCTGGAGATCCTCGACCGGCTCGGCTGCGGCCAGAAGATGGTCGACAAGGGCGTCGTGTGGAACCTCGGCAAGGTCTTCTTCGACGAGCGCAAGGTCTACGATTTCAACCTGCTGCCCGAGGACGGGCACAAGCGGCCGGCCTTCATCAACCTGCAGCAGTATTATCTGGAACAGTATCTGGTCGAGCGGGCGCTGGAAATCGGCCGCGACACCGGGCTGCTGGAGCTGCGCGGCGGCAACAAGGTGAGCGCGGTCGCGCAGCGTGCCGATGGCGTCGAGCTTACCGTGGAAACGCCCGAGGGGCCGTACCGGCTGATCGCCGACTGGCTGGTCGCCTGCGACGGTGCCGGCTCGCCGACCCGCGCCATGATGGATCTCGACTTCCGCGGCCGGGTGTTCGAGGACAACTTCCTGATCGCCGACGTGGTGATGAAGGCGGACTTTCCCACCGAACGCTGGTTCTGGTTCGACCCGCCGTTCAACCGCGGCCAGTCGGCGCTGCTGCACCGGCAGCCGGACGACGTCTGGCGCATCGACCTGCAGCTCGGCTGGAACATCGACCGCGAGGCGGAAAAGCAGCCGGAGCGCATCGCGCCGAAGCTGAAGGCGATGCTGGGCGAGGATATCGAGTACGAGCTGGAATGGGTGTCGATCTACACGTTCCAGTGCCGGCGGATGGAGAAGTTCCGCCACGGCCGGGTGATCTTCGCCGGCGACAGCGCGCATCAGGTTTCGCCTTTCGGCGCGCGCGGCGCCAATTCCGGCCTGCAGGACACGGATAACCTGGCCTGGAAGCTGAAGCTCGTGGTCGAGGGTACCGCGCCCGAGGCCCTGCTCGACAGCTACGATGCCGAGCGCGTCTTCGCCGCAGACGAGAACATCCTCAACTCGTCGCGCTCGACCGACTTCATTACGCCGAAAAGCCACGCAAGCCGGGTGTTCCGCGATGCGGTGCTGGAGCTGGCCGAGCATCACGCCTTTGCGCGGCCGCTGGTCAATTCCGGCCGCCTGTCGCTGCCGGCGACCTATGACGGCTCGCCGCTCAACGGCCCGGACTGCGCGGCGATGCCGGCCCGACCCGGCCGGGCGCCCCGGCGAGCGATGCGCCGGTCGTGGGCGGCTGGCTGATCGACCGGCTCGGCGACCGCTTCCAACTGGTGACCATCGACGTGGAGGCACCTGGCACGCTGACGATCGACGGCATCCCGGTCGAGCGGGTGGCACTGTCGGCCGCCGACGATCCGACCGGCGCGCTGGCCGCGCGCTATCTCGGCGAGGCGAAGAGCGCCGTCTACCTGATGCGCCCGGACCAGCATGTGGCGGCGCGCTGGGAAACGTTCAATGCCGGCGAAGTGACGAAGGCGCTGCGGATCGCCACCGCCCGAAGCGACAACGCCGGGCGGGGATAACGGCCCGAACCGCCGGAACGCAAGGAAACGCGAGATGAGCGAAACCACCCACGAGACGGGCCTGCGGCTTGGCCCCAACCTTCCCGATCCCGACGGCTTCTATGCCGAACTGATCGCACTGCACGAAGGGCTGTCGCGCGAGGACAGCGAGGCGCTGAATGCCCGGCTGGTTCTGGTGCTGGCCAACCATATCGGCGACCGGGACGTGCTGCGCGAGGCCTTCGCCGCCGCCAGACTGCAAGGCGCGCCAACGACTTGAGCCTTGCCGCAGCGGCCGGCGGCTGAGGGGCCCGTGGCTGCTGCGACCCTGCCGAACGCGGACGGGGCGTTCCGTTTCAACGATGAAAACGGGAGTGCCCGCAATGACTGTCCAACCGGAGCTGAAGATCGACCGATCCACCACGTCGCCTATCGCTGCAAGGACGCGAAGGAGACGGTGAACTGGTATGTCGACAACCTGAACATGGGGTTCGTGCTGGCCATCGCCGAGGACAAGGTGCCCTCGACCCATGAGCCGGACCCTTACATGCACGTGTTTCTCGATGCCGGCGCGGGCAACGTTCTCGCCTTTTTCGAGCTTCCCACCAAGCCGGAGATGGGCCGGGATCCGAACACGCCGGTCTGGGTGCAGCACATCGCGTTCAAGGTGAAGGACCGCGACACGCTGGTCGCCTACAAGGAGCGACTGGAGGCAAACGGCATCGAGGTGCTCGGCGTCACCGATCACTCGATCTTCCATTCGATCTATTTCTTCGATCCGAACGGCCACCGTATCGAGCTGGCCTGCCCGGATCCGGCCGAGGAAAAGATGCTGGAGAAGCTCGACGCGGTGAAGTGGGAGATGCTCGAGGAGTGGTCGAAGACCAAGCGGGCACCCCAGCATGCCGCCTGGCTGCATGCAAAGGAACTCGGCAAGGCCTGAGGATAACTCGGCTCTTTCTCCGGATCGCCGCCTTGCACGGCGGTCCGGTTTGACGGGCGCGCCGGGCGCCCTAACTGCTGGGTCTGGCGCAAGGTATCCCCCTTCGCCGGACCGACAGCGGACCGGATGATGCTTCACCTGTTCCCGTTTACGACCTCCCGCGCGACAGGCCTGCGCCACCGGCTTGTCCTTGCGCTCCTTGCCCTGCTGGCGTTGCCCGGCCCCGCCATCGAGGCGGCGCAGGCGAGCGGCGAGGCGGAGGCCTGGGCGGCGCTCTCTTCGAACCGCGGTGCCATCGCCGTGATGCGGCATGCGCTCGCTCCCGGCACCGGCGATCCCGCCGGTTTCCGGCTCGGCGACTGCAGCACCCAGCGCAATCTCGACGACCGCGGCCGGGCGCAGGCCCAAGCCATCGGCGACGCCTTTCGCGAACGCGGCATCGCGGTCGACCAGGTCCTGACCTCGCAGTGGTGCCGCGCGCGGGAAACGGCCGCGCTTCTCGGCCTCGGCGAAGTGCAGGAGATGCCGGACCTCAACTCCTTCTTCGCCGACAGGCGCGAAGCGGAAAGCCAGACGCAGCGCCTTGCGGCCGCGATCCGCGGCCTGCCGGACGGGACCGTCGCTGTCCTCGTGACCCATCAGGTCAACATAACGGCCCTGACCAGCGTTTATCCCTCGTCCGGCGAGATCATCGTCGGCCGACCGGAGGGCGAGTTGTTCACGGTGATCGGCCGCATTGCGCTTCCGCCCCGGGCGGGGGATCATGACGAGGAGAACCCCATGAGCTTGAGCACAACGACCCGCGCGCCCTCACCGCCGCCCTTTGCCTCGGCGTTGCCGCGACCCTTGCTATCCCCGCGCTCGCCCATCACGGCTGGCGCTGGACGACGGGGAAGAACATCGAGCTGACCGGCGTGATCCGCGAGGCGCGGCTCGGCAACCCCCACGGCGTGCTGACGGTCGATGCGGAGGGCGAGAGCTGGCAGGTCGAGGTCGGCCAGCCCTGGCGCAACGAGCGCGCCGGGCTGAAGGACGCGGACCTTGCGCCCGGCGTCGAGGCGACCTTCATCGGCGACCCTCGGCCAATATCGAGGACCGGTTGATGAAGGCGGAGCGGATCAGCATCTCCGGACGCAGCTACGACCTCTATCCCGGCCGCGACTAGCGCGCCGCGATGCAGGGGCTGGTGGACCTGCTGGCGGGGCTGCCGCTGGCCGAGTGGATGCGGGTCTCGCGCTGGGGCTATGCCGGCGCCAATACGCTGCATGTGATTGGCCTGTCGCTGCTTTTCGGCGCAATCGTGCCGCTCGACCTGCGGCTTCTGGGCCTGTGGCAGGGCCGTATCCCGCTGGCCGCGCTCGCCCGCGCGCTGGTGCCTGTTGCCGCCACGGGACTGGTGCTGGCGCTCGTCTCCGGCACGCTGCTGTTCCTCTCGGCGCCCGCCGACTACGCCGCGGCGCCGCTGTTCCTTGCAAAGATCGGCCTCGTCCTGCTGGGAGCGGGTTCGGCCCTCCTCACCCACATGGCCGCGCCAAAGGGTGCGGCGGACGGCGACATGGCCGACCGGCTGGCACAGCTTTCGCCGGCCCGGCTGAGGCTTGCCGGGGCGCTGTCGCTGGTCGTCTGGACCGCGGCGCTGGTCTGCGGGCGGATGCTCGCCTTCACCGGGGATTGATCCGGCCGGCGCCGAGCCAGAAGGGCCCGGAAATCCCCGCCGCCGCGAGGGAAACGCCGCAACTGACAATTGCCTTGAGCCCTGCCGTCGTGACACAGATGGTGCGTTGCGCCCGGACGGGGCAGGGGGACAGATGCAGGACGAGAAGAACGGCGCCCGCACGGGCGGACGAGGTCGCGCGGTCGGCCGGTGGCTGGGCGGGCTCGGCCTGCTGGTCGTGATCGCCGTCGCGGCAGCCTGGTGGCTGACCCTGCCGGACGAGCCGGGCGCGTTCTACACGCCGCCGCCGAGCCCGCCCGCCGAACCGGGCGTCCCTGCTGCGCAGCGAAGCCTATAACACCGACATTCCGGCCGGGGCGAAGGGCTGGCGTATCCTCTATACCAGCCGCCTGGAAGACGGCTCGCCGACGGTCGCCAGCGCGATCGTCGTGCTGCCGGATATCCCCGCCCAAGGCCCGCGGCCGGTGATCGCCTGGGCCCATGGCACCACCGGCATCGCGCGGGGCTGCGCGCCCTCCCTGTCGCCGGCGCCCTTCGGCGGCACGCCGGGCATGGACGAGGTGGTCAAGCGCGGCTGGGCGATGGTGGCGACCGACTATGCGGGGATGGGGACGCCGGGCCATCACGCCTATCTGGTCGGTCAGGTCGCCGCCTATTCGGTGCTCGATTCCGTCAATGCCGCCAGACAGATGGAGGACTGGCAGCTCGGCGAGCGCGTCGTCGTCTGGGGCCATTCCCAGGGCGGCCACGCGGCACTGTGGACCGGCATGCGGGCCGGAGCGGACGCGCCGGAGCTGGAGATCGCCGGGGTCGCCGCGATGGCGCCCGCGACCGAGCTTGCCGCGATGATCGGCTACGGCGCCCGCAGCAGCTTCGGCGAGATCATCACGGCCTATCTCTACACCGCCTATCACCGGCTCTATCCGGAGATCGGCGAGGCCTATATCAGCCCCTTTCACGCGATGGTCGCCACGGACATATCCCGCCGCTGCATCCTCGACTGGCGCGCGGCCTGGTCGCTGGCGCTGACCCGGCTGCTGCCCGATGAGGGGCTGTTCCTGAAGCCGATTTCTGAAGGACCGTTCGGGGACGGCGCACAGAACGACCCGAACGGGCCATCGACGCGCCGGTGCTGCTGCGCAGGGACTGGCCGACGAGGTGATCGATCCGAAGCTGCAGGAGGGCTATGTCGGGCGGCGCTGCGCCGCCGGCCAGGCGATCGACTACCGGGAATATCCTGGCCTCACGCATGTCAGCCTGGTCGGACCGGGCTCGTCGATGACGCC
>JACADM010000028.1_pt1 | contig 30342 bp, 27 predicted proteins | sample 7512371 | NCBI WGS metagenome assembly JACADM01 (sample SAMN14389041, study PRJNA612141) | algae metagenome | isolation source: non-axenic algae culture | place: India: Navi Mumbai | collected 2017-01
TTTATTTGATATTCTGCTTTATCTAACTTTAATAAATCTACTTGAAATATTCCAAGATATGCAGTAAATATTGTTTTTACTCCCAATATCCCATATGCAGGGTGTTGTTTAAATAGGTTTAAAATATGTTGTTCGGTTTCTACTTGATTGGTATTCCAACCGTGCCTAATACCATTTTCAAAGAAATTCATTGAGAAACGATAATTAGGTGTAGTGTTAAACAATCTCATCATTATATCAAATATGTACGCAGGGTTATTGAAATAGCCGAAAAACCTCTTAATAACTTCAAAGTTTCCTGTTTTTGATAAGTATAAATGTAGGAGGTTATATTTCTCCGCTTCATATCCTTTAACAAAATAAATATCTTGAAAAACTCTATTTATAACCTCCTCCGTTCCGTTTTTCAAAAACGTAACATAAAGTTTAAAGGCATTTTTTCGTATAGTTTCTTTTGCGTGTTCGCACTCAATTATGTTACGAATAAGGTAAGATTGTTGATTTGCAACCTTTATATTTTCAAACTCTAATTCTCCAATTTGGCTAAAGGCTTTTTCTACATCTTGCTCATTATCATATTTAATCCTGCCTAAAACCCCTAAGCAAGCAACTACATCTTTATCTTTTAGTTCAACTATTCTTTCTATTGATGAGGTTTCCCCTGCATTATAAAGCCCTATTAACAACTCTGAAATGAAATGTAAAGGAACATTGTTTTTATACGCATATTCCAACAAGTCTTTGCTTTTTTCGGTATTTCTACTGGGTAACTTACGTAACCCAGTAATTACATCATGCCTTTTCATATCATTACCCCATAACTCTATAAGTATTTCAAATATTTCTGTCTCGGAATAATCAAAAAACGGCAAGAAGTTGAAAAACTACGTTCAAGAGAATATAAATGATTTTCCCTATTTTCTTCGTCAAGAAACAACAAAAATGATTTTATATCTAAACCTCGCTTGTGTAAAACATAAAGTACATATCCTCGTAGCCCCCTTATGAGCATACTAAAGGAGTTTATAACTCTTTCACAATTATACTCTTTTCTTAAAGTATCGTCAAATTCATTGACAAACTTGAATGCTTCCGAAATATCGTTAGGTAATTCCCGTTTTAATTTTTTAGTCGCTATTTCAAGCAAAACATCTTGTAAAATAATTGAGTTTCCCTCTATTTCTAAAATTTGTTTATTATTCTCAACTTCGTATAAAATACCATTCTCAATCAATACTTTGTGTTGAGGTATTTCTGTCTTTAAATATTGAGATTTTCGACTTTGGAAATAGTTGTTTAAAAAATCCTTAATAATCTGTTTTTCTGTGTCCTTTGCCATTTAACGAAAATACAAAATATTAAAATTTTCTAAATAATTTAGCTAGTTTCTATTTCAGTGTAATTCAATTCTTTTTATTTCATTTTTTTTGTCTATTTCAGTATCAGTTTAAAATTTTTATTTAGATATAGTTGAAATCATCCTCTTCTTTTTATTCATTTGATTCAATAAATTATGAATATCCTCACTAATCTTAGTCTCCACAACCCTTGCATATAACTGTGTGGTAGTAAGCTTGGAATGCCCCAATAATTTTGACACCGTTTCAATAGGAACGCCATTGGAAAGCATTACCGTCGTCGCAAATGTATGTCGAGCAACATGAAATGTAATATTCTTATGAATTTTACACATTCCAGCTATTTCTTTCAGGTATTTATTGGTTTTTTGGTTAGAACTTATGGGTAATAGACCATCTGCTGAGTCCTCTTTTTGCAAAGCTCTATATTTTTCAATGATTTCTAATGCTTTAGGAAGCAGTGGTACTTTAACACGCTCATCTGTCTTCTCTCTTTTGGTAAATATCCAATACCTACCATCGATACCCTTTACGATATTGTCTTCGGTAAGCTCCTTTACATCTACATAAGACAGTCCCGTATAGCAGGAAAACACAAAACAATCCTTTACCCGTTGTAAACGTTCACTTGTAAACTCTGTACTTTCTAACAATTCCAGTTCCCTTTCGCTCAGGTAAGCCCTATCGTATTTCTGATACTTTAACTGAAATTGGTTGAACGGATTTTTATGCATCCATTCCAGTTTAACAGCAAGGTTTACCATTTTCTTGAACCGCTCCAGATGTTTCATAACCCCATTATTACTTAACCTGAGTTGCTTCTTGGAGTTCCTGTAATTACGAAGGAAGTGTTCAAAATCGGTTACAAATTCGTAATTCAATTGTTTCAGGTAGATGTCCTTTAACCTTCTTTTCTTTAGCAAGAATTTATACAGGTATTTTTCAGTAGTATAATAATTTTTCATTGTCCCCCTTTTCAGAACGTATGCCATATTTCCGTGATGGTAGGCAACGAGTTCCCGTAGGGTCTTACTGTTATTGTCTTCTCCTAAATATCGGGATTTAATGGCTTCCGAAGATATAAACTTATCTTCTGCCAAAAGTTCTTTATGGCATTCCAAAAGCCTGCTATATACCTCGTCCAAATAGGCGTTTAAGGTTCTTACTTTTTGCGAACTGCCTCTGCCTCTGCTTTTGTTGCTGTCCCAATCTTTGACTGGAACAACTCGCTTTAAACTAATTTCTGCACGTTTTCCGTTAATGGTAATCCGTACATAGATGGAAAGTTGCTTTGGATTGCTTCTTGATTTTCTGGTAAATAAAATTACCGTAAAAGTGTGTTTTGTCTTCATTTTCAATGACTTTGAGTTAAACAATATTGTTAAATCGAAAGTCAAATCATACTCGAAAGTCCTTTAAAGATAGTACAATTTTGAAGAAACATTGCACACCGAATTGCACACCTATTATATGATTTTAAATGAAATCAAACAAATGCATAAAAAACAAAAAACACTGAAAATCAAAAGATTAACAGTGTTTTGTTGTAACCTATTTCTAGGTTCGTCGGGGTGGCAGGATTCGAACCTACGACCTCGTCGTCCCGAACGACGCGCGCTACCGGGCTGCGCTACACCCCGAGAAGTAAACCGATGTGTTTACAAGCGCGCAAATATATGACTTTTTTGTTAAATACATAAAGATCGTATTTTTTAGAAACAAAACTTTGTAAATTGTTCTGATCAAGTCCCGTAGAACGATTGTTTTATCTTTTTAACCACACCATTTTTAGCAAAACCCCATGAGAAACACACATGTACTTCCATTACTACTCCTGATTTCCCTGATAGCCTGCGGACAACAAAAAGACACCACCATTCACGAACCCGAAACTGCCAGTTACACCGTCGAGACCGTTCTGGACGGTCTGAGTGTACCCTGGAGTATAGCGTTTCTTCCCGACGGCGGGATGCTCATTACCGAACGTTCGGGCGAACTGATCCGGTTCAGGGACGGTAAAAAAACAGCTATTACCAATGTTCCCGAAGTATATGCCCGCGGTCAGGGCGGATTGCTCGATATTATCCTGCATCCCGATTTTGAAAACAACCGGCAGGTGTACCTCTCCTATTCCGCTACAGAAGGCAAGGAAAACGGGGCACATACCGCTATCATGAGGGCCACTCTCGAGGGGAACAGCCTCACGGACAAGAAAGTACTATACAAAGGCACTCCCAATACCCGAAAATCACACCATTTCGGATCGAGAATGGTTTTTGACCGGGACGGACACCTCTATTTCTCTATCGGCGAACGTGGTGATCACGATATCAATCCGCAGGATATCACGCGCGACGGTGGAAAAATATACCGCATCTACGATGACGGCAGAATTCCGGAAGACAACCCTTTTCGGAACATCCCGGAAGCAAAATCTGCGATATACAGTTACGGACACCGCAATCCCCAGGGCATGGTCATCCATCCCCAAACCGGGCGGGTATGGGTACACGAACACGGTCCGCGGGGCGGGGATGAGATCAATATCATAAAGAAGGGTGCCAATTACGGCTGGCCTGAGATCACCTATGGTATCGATTATGACGGCACGGTCATCTCAGACGAAACCGCCAGGGAGGGCATGGAACAGCCCCTTTATTACTGGGTTCCTTCCATTGCCCCAAGTGGTATGGCCTTTATCACTTCCGATATTTACCCCGACTGGAAAGGAAATCTGCTTGCCGGTTCCCTGGCTTTCCAGTACCTCGAAAGGCTGGTTATCGAGGATAATAAGGTCACGTATCGCGAAAAACTACTTCCGGGAACAGGGCGGGTACGAGACGTCAGGCAGGGGCCCGACGGTTATATCTATGCGGCTGTCGAGGGCAAGGGAATCGTAAAGATCGTTCCGAGCCGGTCCTGAAAACCGCATAACATGCCAGCAGAAAATCTGCGTTTTCGGAACATACATAACATTTGTCATTGTTTACGGTCAAAATGTTATACAGACCATAATATGAAACACCGATCCCGGAATTTTAAAACTAATTGCGTACCTTCGTAACCGAATTTTTTGGTCATAAAAAACGATTAAAATGAGTAAATACGATATCATAGTTGTGGGCAGTGGCCCCGGAGGATATGTTACTGCCATCAGAGCCTCACAATTGGGCTTTAAAACTGCTATTGTAGAAAAAGAAAACCTTGGAGGCGTATGTCTGAACTGGGGATGTATACCTACCAAGGCCTTACTCAAAAGCGCACAGGTATTCGAATACCTGAAACACGCCGAAGACTACGGACTTAGTGTAAAAGAATATGACAAGGATTTCGGAGCCGTGGTTAAACGAAGCAGAGGTGTTGCCGAAGGCATGAGCAAAGGGGTACAGTTCCTGATGAAAAAAATAAAATTGATGTCATCAATGGTTTCGGTAAAATCAAATCCGGTAAAAAAGTAGAAGTTACAGGAAGTGATGATAAAAAGACCGAATATCAGGCCGATCACATCATTATTGCTACCGGTGCACGCTCCAGGGAATTACCGAGCCTGCCACAGGACGGTAAGAAAGTAATCGGTTACCGCGAAGCCATGAACCTTCCGGAACAACCCAAAAAGCTTATCGTTGTCGGTTCCGGGGCCATAGGTATCGAATTCGCTTACTTCTACAATGCCATGGCTACCGAAGTAACCGTAGTGGAATATCTGCCCAATATTGTTCCCGTAGAAGATGAAGACGTTTCCAAACAGCTGGAAAGAAGCTTTAAAAAAGCGGGAGTAAAAGTTATGACCTCTGCCGAAGTCACCAAAGTAGATACTTCCGGTAAAGGCGTAAAAGCAACGATAAAAACCAAAAAAGGCGAAGAGGTTCTCGAAGCGGATATCGTCCTCTCTGCCGTAGGTATAAAAACCAATATCGAAAACATAGGACTGGAAGACGTAGGTATAGCTACCGACAGGGACAAAATCCTTGTTAACGATTACTACCAGACCAATATCCCGGATATTATGCCATTGGTGATGTTACTCCGGGCCAGGCCCTTGCACATGTCGCTTCTGCCGAGGGAATACTGTGTGTAGAAAAGATAGCAGGTATGCATGTAGAAGCCCTGGACTATGGTAATATTCCCGGATGTACGTATTGTATGCCGGAAGTAGCCTCGGTAGGACTAACTGAAAAGCAGGCCAGGGAAAAAGGATACGAGATCAAAGTAGGTAAATTCCCGTTCTCTGCATCCGGTAAGGCAAAAGCCAGCGGAACTCCTGACGGTTTCGTCAAGGTTATATTCGACGCCAAATACGGAGAATGGCTGGGTTGCCACATGATAGGTGCCGGTGTTACGGATATGATCGCAGAAGCTGTCGTGGCCCGTAAACTCGAAACTACCGGACATGAGGTTCTCAAAGCTGTCCATCCTCACCCGACCATGAGTGAGGCCGTAATGGAAGCCGTAGCCGATGCCTACGACGAAGTTATACACCTGTAACAGCAAACCGTATAATACTACTGTAAAGCTTCCGTGGACTACCATAACACGGAAGCTTTCTAATATAGACTGACATGCTAAAAAGTTTTCGTATCACAGCTATTCTCGAAGGGATCTCGTACCTGCTCCTGTTTTTTGTAGGAATGCCGTTAAAGTACCTCCTGGACCATACTCAGACTAATATGGCCGTAGGCTATGCACACGGACTGTTGTTTATCCTCTATGTAATCCTTGCGGTAGCAGTATGCTATGACAGGGCATGGGGATTGAAACGCTTTGCAATCCTGTTCGTAGCAGCCCTTTTACCCTTCGGAACATTTTATGCGGAAAAAAAATACCTCCGGGGACAAGAAGAACACTAAAAAAAACGCTGCTTTTTATCGGCAAAATCCGTCACAACACCCGTATTTTAATACTTTTTAACGGAAAGATATTACCCGGAAGGGTGATAAATCTTATTTTTGCCCCATAACATTTAATTATGATAAAAATGAAAAAGTTAGTTTTATTTGCTGCCGCTGTACTGTTCAGTACCGCAGGATTATTTGCTCAGGAAGATCAGGAACCCCTTAAAGGGAAATGGCTGGTAGGAGGATCTTTTGGTTTTTCCAAGGACAAAACTTCCGGAACAGAGACCACTGATTTTTCATTACTCCCCTCTGTTGGTATTTTTCTCGAAAACGATATTGCCGTAGGTCTTCGTGCAGGATATGAGCAAACCAAGATCGAAAGTGCGGGAGTTACGTCCAAAAAAGAATTTTACGGTGTTATTCCCTACGCGAGAAAATACTGGTTCCCGGCTTCCAAGCTGATGCCTTTTGCACAGGGAGATGTAAGGCTCGGATGGGCCAAAGACAGCGTGGATGATACTTTTGCATGGGGTATCAATGTGCGTCCGGGTCTTACCTACAGACTCAACGAAAGTATTGCTTTCGATGCTACAGTAGGCCGTTTCGGATATGATAACCAGGGAAAAGACTCCGACAATTACGGTGTAGGTCTTAACCTCGATGACGTATCGCTCGGGATCATCATATTCCTGTAGTATCAGGGAATTACTAAAAAACCAATTTATCCCTTTTATAGATTAGAATAATGCAACTAACTGAATTGAATGCCATATCACCCATAGACGGGAGATACAGAAGCAAAACCACGAACTGGCTCCTTTTTTCTCGGAAGAAGCACTCATCAGGTACAGGGTAAGAGTAGAGATCGAATATTTTATCGCATTGTGTAACGTACCATTACCACAACTAAGTACATTCGACAAGAGTACTTTCGGAGATCTCAGAACTGTTTATGAAGCATTCTCTTCAGAAGATGCACTGGCTATAAAAGAGATAGAAAAAACCACCAATCACGATGTGAAAGCGGTGGAATATTTTATAAAACAGAAATTCGACACCCTCGGGCTATCGGATTATAAGGAGTTTATACATTTCGGACTCACTTCCCAGGACATCAACAATACTTCCATTCCGTTGTCCCTCAAGGAAGCGGTGTCCGAAGTGTATATTCCTTACCTCACACAACTCATAGAAAAACTTGCCGAACTCGCCTCGGAATGGACCGATATCCCCATGCTGGCAAGAACACACGGCCAGCCTGCATCACCTACCCGCCTCGGGAAGGAAATACAGGTATTCATTACGCGGGTCGAAGAACAGCTCGCCGTATTGAAAACCATCCCTTATGCCGCCAAGTTCGGTGGCGCAACAGGTAATTACAACGCACATCACGTAGCGTATCCCGAAACGGACTGGAAAGCCTTCGGGACTCATTTTGTAGAAGAAATGCTCGGGTTGAGCCACTCCTTCCCCACAACACAAATAGAGCACTACGATCACATGGCAGCGCTGTTCGATGCACTCAAACGCATCAACACCATCCTGATTGACCTGGACAGGGATATCTGGACTTACATTTCCATGGATTATTTCAAACAAAAGATCAAAGAAGGAGAAGTAGGTTCTTCGGCCATGCCTCATAAAGTAAACCCGATAGACTTCGAAAACTCCGAAGGAAACCTCGGCATTGCCAATGCCATATTCGAACACCTGTCCGCCAAACTCCCCTTATCCCGCCTGCAACGCGACCTTACGGACAGTACGGTACTGCGGAATATAGGAGTTCCGTTCGGACATACGATAATAGGTTTTTTATCGACTTTAAAAGGACTCCATAAGCTGCTGCTCAACAAAGATAAATTTGCCGAAGACCTGGAAAACAATTGGGCCGTGGTTGCAGAAGCCATTCAGACCATACTCCGCCGTGAAGCCTATCCGAACCCTTATGAAGCACTGAAGGGACTCACCAGGACCAATGAAAAAATAAACCGGCAGTCCATTGCAAAATTCATTGACACTCTGGAGGTTTCCGATGCCATAAAAAGCGAACTGAAAAATATTACCCCTTCGAATTATACAGGCCTGTAAAATTGTCAGCATTTTCTACAGCCTGTTTTTAAAGAGACTTAACAATTTTTATTTCTGTCAAACCGTTATTACTCCCCGTAATAGCGGTTTTTGCCTTTTAATACTATAATTGGAATGAAAATTGTACATAAATTTCAAAAAGGGTATATACGATAACAACATATACAGACTAATAAATATCGTCCCGAGTTAACAAAATATTAGCAGCAAAGAACTTTTTTTTTAATAAATTTGTATATCCCTAATAATGTGGCCAATGAAAAAAATTTACCTCCTTATTCTCGCTTTCGGTTTTTTATCTTTGGGACATTCCCAGGAAAAGCAAACAAAAAAAACATATCGTACCAACTACAGGGCTCTCGTATCCAGGCCTAAACAGGATACCATTCCGAAGCAGGATGTGGAAGAATTGCGTTTGTTCCCTAACCCCGTAACCAACGGTACGGTGGCCATACATACCAGGAAAAACCTACCTAAAAATGTATCGATATACGATGTACTTGGTAAAGAGGTTCTCCGGACTAAAATCAACGGAAAAACCCTGAACGTATCATCTCTGAACGCCGGAGTCTACATTATAAAAGTAACTGAAACCAACAGCATTTCCACCAGAAAGCTGGTTATTAAATAAGCTGCGGACAAGGCTTAAGCCCCACACTACGTAAAAATTATACAGCCTTGAAAATCTTGTGTAACTTTTACACATACTCTTCTATTCCCAATGGTCAATGATTCTATTATATCTTTCATAATGCTTCTCGGACCGCTCTACATCGCTTTTTAACGGTCGTGACAGCCACCTCATTTTTTCCGGATACCCGGAAACCAATATTTTTATTATATTTAACCTGCTCATACGTAGTTATATACACCCAAAATTTCACCTTATGAAAATATTCATACTATTATGCTTGTTTTCGTTTGTCGCTACCCATGCACAACACACCTTATCACTTCAGGAAAACGACAGCACTCCCATAGCATCCATAACCGATATTTCCTGGATTTCAGGTTCCTGGAAAGGAAAAGTGCCGGAAGGTACCATAGAGGAATTATGGAGCATTCCCTCTGCAGGTTCCATGATGGGATCTTTCAAACTTATAGTAGACGGCAAGATAAAGTTTTACGAATTCTGCACTATTACCCAGGAAGACGAAAGCCTGCTCCTTCGCATCAAACATTTTGGCAATACACTCCATGGGTGGGAAGAGAAAGAAGAATCCGAAACATTCAGGTTGGTAAACCTCACGGAAGACAAAGTCTACTTTGACGGGCTTACCTTCGAGCGGATCAATGAAAGTGAAATGAACATTCACGTCCTTTTTAAAGAATCGGGTAAAGAAATGACATTTCCTTATAAACGCATGCAGTAATGGAAAGAAATTGCCTGGAATGCGGAGTACAGATCTCGGGGCGCACCGACAAGAAATTCTGCTGCGATCACTGCAGAAACACCTATAATAACCGCCTTAATAAAGACAGTAAAAACCTTATTCGTAATATCAACAACAAACTCCGGAAAAATTATCGCATACTTTCTGAACTGGATCCGGGAGGGAAAACAAAAATCTCAAAAATGAAACTTATGCAAAAGGGATTCGACTTTGAGTACTTCACGAATATATACACCACGAGAAGTGGCAGCACCTATTACTTCATCTATGACCTGGGCTATCTCCCACTCGACAATGATTATTACATGCTTGTCGTAAAACACTAAATGATGTACAGTACAGGATAGGTGCAATTACCCTCTCCAGTTGTGTCCGCTGAGTTTCAGCGTAGCCAGCATGACATCCTTACGGCTTATCTGACCGATGAGAAACCCGTTTTCCACCACGGGAAATCTTCTGTGCCTCGTCCGGTGAAATCGGGTCGCCGCATCAAAAATAGTCGTGTCTCCCTGAATCGTCATAACCTCCGTAGACATATACCTGGCGACGGTCATATCTCCTATAGGCATATTAAAATAACGACCTTCTGATATTTGCTTCATACAATCGCTATCCGAAATTATCCCGATGAGCTTTCCGTTTTCGTCAACCACAGGTGCCCCCGTAATTCTATAACGCATAAAAGTCTCCATAACCTCCAATAAGGTCTGCTCTGGTGTAAAAGTCACCAATTTCCTGCTCATATAATCTGCAACGGCTATGGGGCGGTGATACGTCCTCGTAATCTCCACTCTCGCCCCCTGAAAACTTTTTATTCCCATGGCTTATCATTTTTTAAGTTCCTTTACAATTTAATGATTTAAAAATTAAAATCATAATTTTTACGTGTTAAAATTAACATATAACCAAAATAAAAACTTAAAAACAAACAATCCCAGTATTAAATTAACGTTTTAAACAAGGAATTCACAGAAACCATCACCTGAATTATATTTTTCCCGCATATCTGAAGATATTTGTATTTTGTAGTGGAATTTTGTTCCGTTAAACCTTTGAAATATGAAACGTTTCGCCGCAACACTATCCCTGCTGCTCATTGCAGGAACCGTTTACTGGTCTTTCTATGCCATTATGCCGCATACCTTTACCAAGGAAAATGCTCCCGAAAATACATTTTCAACGGAAAGAGCCCTGATACAGGTACGTGCCATATCGCAGCAGCCCCATTATGTCGGTGCACCTGCGCATGAAGAAGTCCGGAAATACCTGATTACCGAATTGCGCAAAATGGGTTTAACACCGGAAATACAGGAAGGTTATACTTCCGGAAACTGGGGGAATGTAAGCAAAGCACGTAATATATTGGCCCGTATCGAAGGCAGTGGTAACGGCAACGCCCTGATGCTGCTCTCTCATTACGACAGCAGTCCGCACTCCTCTTACGGTGCAAGCGATGCCGGAAGTGGGGTAGCCACTATACTGGAAGGCATAAGAGCTTTTCTCTCTGAAAACAAAACTCCCGAAAACGATATTATCATTCTGTTCTCGGATGGGGAAGAACTCGGGCTTAACGGGGCCAGGCTCTTCGTTAAAGAACACCCCTGGGCAAAAAATGTCCGGCTTGTCCTCAATTTTGAAGCCCGCGGAAGCGGTGGACCGAGTTTTATGCTTGTAGAAACCAACGGGGGAAACTCCCGTATGATCCGCGAATTCACCAAAGCCCACCCCCAATATCCCGTCAGCAATTCATTTATGTACAGCGTGTACAAAATGCTTCCGAACGACACGGATCTGACGGTATTCCGGGAAGATGCGGATATCGACGGGTTCAACTTCGCTTTTATCGACGACCATTTCGATTACCATACCGCACTCGACACCGAAAAAAGACTCGACCGCAATACCCTGGAGCACCAGGGCAGTTACCTTATGCCCCTGCTCCATTACTTCAGCAGTACTGATATCTCCAACCTCAAAAGCCATGAGGATTATGTATTCTTCAATGCCCCGTTTTCCGCACTTATCTCCTACCCTTTCTCGCTGATATCCGCCATGAATCTCCTGGCTGTCGTATTGTTTATCGTGCTCCTGACCCTGGGAATCTGGAAAAAAAAGTTCCGGATCCGGGAAATACTCCTCGGGATCGTTCCGTTCCTGATCAGTCTGATCGTATGCGGACTTGCCGGCTATTACAGCTGGCCGCTGCTGTTAAGGATATATCCGCAGTACGGTGACATACTCCAGGGGTTCACCTATAACGGCTACTATTACATCGCTGCATTTGCCCTGTTCAGTCTCACCGTTTGTTTTATCACCTATCATATATTCCGCCATGTACGGCCCGTAAACCTTTTTGTGTTTCCGCTCCTTTTATGGATCGTATTATGCATAGCTCTCGGTATATACCTCAAGGGAGCAGCCTTTTTTATTATTCCGGTATACGCCGGGCTCCTTTCCCTGGCCCTGCTGTTGCTCATGGAAAAGTCAGCTCTTGTCCTGATGGCTGTGCTGACCATACCTGCCATCTGGATATTTACACCATTCCTACAGATGTTTCCCGTCGGACTCGGATTAAAAATGATGGTAGCCTCCACACTTTTTGTCGTATTGATGTTCGGCCTATTACTCCCCGTTTTCGGGTTTTACAGGCAACAGGACAAGCTGGCACTGTTTACCGGGGTCGTAACCCTTGTGCTGCTGTTTTCCGCTCATCTGCAATCCGGTTTTGCCGAAGACCGTCCGAAACCCGATAGCCTGCTGTATGTGCTGGATGCCGATACCGGCCAGGCCGAATGGGCAACCTATGACAAAGTCGCTGATATATGGACTTCAGCTTACCTTGGTGAAAACAAAACAGCTCCGGATACAAGCCGGGAAAAAAACATTGCAAGCAAGTATAACACCAGCTTCTCCTACACCGCCAAAGCTCCCGTCAAGGATATCCCCGCTCCCCTGGTACAGGTATTACAAGATACCACAACCGGTACCGACAGGGTATTAGAGCTCTGTATCATGCCGCAGCGCGATGTGACGCGACTGGATATCTTTACGACATTACAACACGTTATTTCCTGTACGATCAACGGCACCTCCCTGCCTGAGAATTATCTCCGGGAACCGAAACGCGGAAACCGACTGCTTTCCCATTTCATCAGTGAAAACGATTATACCGAGATCACCATTCGTTTTCCCACGGATGAGATTCCCGAATTCATCTTGTACGAAGCCTCTAACGATCTGCTGGACAATCCGCTCTTTACTGTACCACCCAGACCCAAAGATCATATCCCCATGCCTTTTGTACTCAACGATGCGGTAGTGGTTAAAAAAACCGTTACTTTTAGCCCTAATTAAAGTTGATCTGTATGCAAATCGCTCTTCTGGGCTGCGGATGGCTTGGCCTTCCGCTTGCCGAAGCATGTATCGCCGAAGGATATAAGGTTTATGGCACCACTACTTCACCCGAAAAAGAAAACATATTGGAAAAAGCGGGTATCCGTCCCTTTCGTATCGAAATTTTGGAAAATGGAATCCAAGGTCCCATAAACAAACTACTGAAAGGTACGGACGTACTCATCGTAAATATTCCCCCGAAGCTACGTCGTTCGAATGCCGGAAATTTCGTAGAAAAAACCAGGCACATTGCAGATGCAGCCGAAAAAAACGGTATTGAAAAAATACTGTTCGTAAGCAGCACATCCGTCTTCGGAAACAAGCAGTCCGAAGTCACCGAAAATACGGTACCTCATCCGGAAACAGAAAGCGGAAAACAGTTACTGGCTTCAGAACAACTACTGTACAATTCCCGGAAATTCCGGACTACCATACTTCGGTTTGCCGGACTTATCGGTGAAGACCGGCACCCCGTACATCACCTTGCCGGAAAAAAGAGCTAAAAAATCCCGATGCCCCCGTAAATCTGATCCACCGGGACGATTGTATCGGTATCATAACAACGATCCTGAAGCAGGAAAAATGGGGAGAAACCTATAATGCCGCCTATCCCGATCACCCTGCCCGGAAAGATTATTACACCCGTAAAGCAAAGGCATGCGGACTTCCCCTGCCAGAGTTCGACGAGTCACCTTCAGGCGGAAAGATCATTACCTCCGGAAAACTGGTCCGTGATCTGGGGTATACATTCCGTTTCCCCATCGCCTAAGAATGCTGTACGTATCTGACCTATCCATAGCGCGGGCATCGCATTTTACAGGCTGTCTGGCAAAACCGGCTTTACACCTTCCGGAGGTTTTCCGTAAGAAGAACCTTATTTTCCCGAAGTACACGGTGATTTCTTTGTACTCCCCCCTTAATTAAAGTTAATTATTCCGCTTTAAAAACTATTTTTTTTTAGTTTTGAAAACCTTAAAACACATTCTGATAAAATGAAGAAAATTGTTATCCTGGCTTTCTTTGCATCATTCTTTACGATGCATGGCCAAACCGACCTTAAAAAACACTACGAAGCCTTCTATAAGCAAATGAGAACCCAGGGAGATATCAGGGGCGCTATTAATGCCCTGACCCATCTGTATGTCATAGAACCATCCGATGCCAGGAAAGATACCCTGGCTTTTCTCTATGCCAATTCGGGACAATATGTGCAGGCCATTAACCTGCTCGGTACCGATAAGGACGTATCTGCTTCTGATATGGCTGTAGATATCAAGGCTATATCGCTGAAATCACTCGACCAGCCTCAGCTCGCCGTGCAACAGTACGAGATCCTGTTTGACCGTAAGCCCGACGCGTTTCTGGCTTATGAACTTGCCGACCTCAATTTACAGATCGGAAAAATCGAAGAGGCCAAAAAACACATTGCCTACGGACTGGCCAATGCCAAAGACGACATGAAGGTTCCGTTCTACGAAAGCAAACCGGCTTATGAAGTTCCGCTGAAAGCCGCCCTGACCTACGAAAAAGGGCTGCTCACCTATAACGAAGACAAAGGTAAAATAGATGAAGCATTACAGCTTATTGACGAAGCGATAACCCTGGCTCCGAATTTCAACCTGGCCAAACAAATACGACAGGCACTGGACAACCAGAAGACCAAAGCTGCCGCAACAAAAGAAGAAGAAAAATAGCCTTTCGAGGGCTATTTTCTTTTTAACGGGATATGCTGTTGTCTCCGGGCAATAGTAAGCCCCTGCCATACGTTATATATATAGAATCCCGAGCTAAAATGGAATGTATCCTAATGAGAAAAATTACGTTTTTTTTAGTACTTTCCCTCTTTCTGGCAAGTTGCACGACCCCTAAGAAAACCGATCAGGATCTCATATCACATATTCCGGAAAACACATCGGTCATTGTTAAGATATCCAACCCGAGAGCTTTTTTCAATGCGGTCAGGAACAACGATTTTCTGAAGACCTCCACAATAATCCCTTCCGGACTTTCGGGTAAACTGGAAGCTCTTCAGGTACTGGACAAGAAAAGTGAGGCTTTGTTGTGTATCGTACAACACTCCGACAGTCTCTACGATTTTGCCTATATTTCCGGAGATACGGAAAACTATGTAAAACTGGATTCCCTGAAAGACTGGAAAACAGAAACTTCAACCCGTGACGGACTCTCTGTCAAACAGGTTTCTTCAAAAAACACTAAACTCCTCAGTACCGTTAAAGACAGCATATTCGTAGCTTCCTCCTCCGGAACGGTTCTGGAACAAAGCATTCTCGGCGGGGGCACCGCATACCGTGCAGCTTTTCGCAAAGTATATGCCCTGGCCGACACGGATAAACAGGCTTCCCTGTTTCTGAGAGACCATCCCTTCGATCCGGGAAACCTGGCACTGGCCGACAGCATGACCAAAACAACTTCCGGCTGGGCCATGTTTGATATTTCCCTGTCACCGGCCGAACTCCTGCTAACGGGGATTGTCCCGGAGAACGATTCGGTTACGGCCTACGATACTGCCCCCGTAACTCTGAGAAAGGTTACCGCGATCACACCGGCCGATGTCCGCGGAATGATCTCCCTGGCACCGGCCGATTTCAGCCTTTCAAAAGATACACTAAGCGACTCTCCCGTAAAAGATCTGCTCACCGCCACCGATGAGATCGGGGTCATATATGGCAAGGATCACGATATTATAGCCTTTCATACTTTCGATGCGAGTGTCGCGGAAAAGGCATTTTCCAATTCCGCCGTATTGCACAGTACATTCCGGGAACATCCTATCTACGAGATCGATAGTCTGAGTCCTTTTACCGAAACCTCGCCTCCCTTTGGCCGTGGGAAAAATATCCGGTTCTACACTGCACTCGAAGATTATATCCTCCTCGGAAGTACGCCCGACGCACTTTCGGAGATTATCACCAATTACCAGAACCAATCTACACTTTCTAAAAAGTCTTCTTTTACAGCAGTGATGAAAAGTCTACCCGATGCCTCTTCCATGCTTGCTGTCGGACAGGCTGCAGCATACAAAAAGGGCTTTCTCCGAAAATTATTATCCGCATATCACCAGGACATGCGACTTCAGGCCCCGGATGATTTTCCTTATCTCATTGTTCAGGGGATAGCTGACAAGCATTTTACCCATACCAACATCCTTCTTCAAAACCTGGTAAAATCAGTGCCTCCGGTGAAATTTCGGAAAAATTCAACATTGCACTCGACGCCGATATTGCTACCGCACCACAACTGGTTACCAATCACCTTACCAAAGAAAAGGAAATCATCGTTCAGGATGTAGAACACAATCTATACCTGATCTCCGGAGACGGTAAAGTATTGTGGAAACGAAAACTCGATGCACAAATTCTCGGAAAAACAGAACAACTGGATATTTTCCGCAACGGCAAACTGCAACTTGCCTTTACCCTTCCGGACGGCATCTACGTAATAGATCGTAACGGTAAAGACGTTAAACCCTTTCCGGTAAAAGTACAGCATCCCATAACACAGGGACTTGCATTATTTGATTATGACAATAACAAAAAATACAGGTTGTTCATCACCCAGGACAAGGTTATCATTCCTTTTAATACCGACGGAAAAAGTGTGAAGGGATTCAATTTCAAAGGAACACAAAGCCCCATTATACATCCGCCCCGGCATCTGCGAACAGGGACACGGGATTATATTGCTGTTCAGGAGGCCAACGGGACACTTCACCTGCTGCATCGCACAGGAAAGACCAGGGTCAATGTCAGAGGAAAAATCGATTTCTCGGGAAACAACGTCTATCTGTACGAAAATAAGTTCGCAACCACCAACAAAGAAGGCGACCTGATCCAGGTTGACGAACGCGGTGGACTCAATAAGATTGCGCTCGGTCTGGCCAAAGACCACCGCATAGCTACGACCTCCAGGACACTGGCTACACTATCGGATAACAAGTTTACGGTAAAGCAGAACGAGTATGAGCTGGATTATGGAATCTATACCGGTCCCGATATTTTTTATATCAATAATAAGATCTATGTTGCCCTGACCGATATCCAGGCCAAAAAAGTATATATCTTTGACAGCAACGCCCTTTTACTTGGCAATTTCCCCGTTTACGGCACTTCGCCCATTGATCTGGGGGATATGGACGGAGACGGCAGGCTGGAATTTGTGGTCCAGGGAGAAAAAGACAAGATCATCGTTTATCAGATGTAATACCCCATACTTGTTGCTTTTAGAATATTTCATTTCCGGATATTGCTGACACATAGAAAACCCGGTAATTACAAAAGACCAAACACATGCAGAAATTATACTCGAAAATAACAGGAGAAGGAAAACCACTTCTTATACTACACGGTTTCCTCGGGATGTCCGACAACTGGAATACCCTCGGAAATCAATATGCGGAAAACGGATTTGAAGTACACCTGATCGATCAGAGAAATCACGGGAGAAGTTTTCATTCCGACAACTTTTCCTATGAACTTCTCGCCGAAGACCTTTACCGATATTGCCAAAACCACAGGCTGGAAAAAATCAGTATCATAGGGCATTCCATGGGAGGAAAAACTGCGATGCTCTTTGCAGTAACGCATCCCGAAATGGTGGATAAACTCATCGTGGCCGATATTGCACCGAAATACTACCCGGTACATCACCAAACCATCCTCAACGGTTTGCTGTCGGTAGATTTTAACGTAACCAAAAGCCGTAAAGAAGCCGATGAACAACTGGAGCGCTATATCCCGGAACCGGGCGTAAGACAGTTTTTATTGAAGAATATTTACCGGAAAGAAAAAGATCAGCTGGCTTTCCGCTTTAACCTTACCGCACTTAACGATCATATTGAAGAAATCGGTAAAGCACTTCCCGACGATTCCGTATTTGACGGAGAAACACTATTTGTAAAAGGAGGAAGGTCCGAATACATTACCCCTGCCGACGAACCGGCGATCAGAAAACACTTCCCTAAAGCTTCGATATCCGAGATCCCGAAAGCAGGACATTGGCTCCAGGCCGAAAATCCTAAAATGTTTTTTGAGATCACTTCCGGATTCTTAAAATGTTAAATTTTAAGTCAAAATTACTATGCACGCATAATTTAATGTCGTAAAAATTGCATATTTCATATTTTATCACAAAATTTGCTTAAAGTCCTGTAAAACGGAAAGCAGGTGTTCCTCTTTTACCGCTGTCGGGTAACAAAGACCCGGAATGTAATTGAAATAGAAATTCCTGTGGCTCTTCCCAAAAAGAGCCGGTATCCGCCGGTAAAGCAGACACTCCCATTATTGCAATTCGGTGAGAAAATCCGCTTCAAAATTATTTAACAAGTAATATCTGATATTTTGACATTAAAAACACAAAAACCAAAGTAGACAATGATAAGAAAAACCTACATTTCAGCAATTGTGGTACTGATGACTACCTTTGCCTATGCGGGAGGTTACCGCGTGGCCTTGCAGGGACAGAAACAGCTTGGTATGGGACATACGGGAGTCGCCGTGATCAACAGTGCAGAGGCCGTCTTTTTCAACCCCGGAGGTTTATCCTTTATGGACAAGAAAGTCACGCTGAGCGCAGGGGTCAGCCCCACCTTTTCGCACATTCACTTTCAGAATTCCGAATACGGGTGGAGTACCAAATCGGATAATCCGGTGGCTACTCCGTTTAACGTATATGCCGCAGTAAAATTAAATGACTGGATGAGCGCAGGGATAGGGGTTTATACCCCTTATGGTAGCGGTGTAGAGTATCCGGACAACTGGGAGGGTTCTCACCTGGTGAACAATATCGAATTGTCCGCCATATACATCAAACCGGTAGTATCCTTTAAAATTACGGATAAACTTAGCATAGGAGGTGGTCCGATCCTCGCCATCGGTAGTGTGAATTTCAACAGGAATATAGACCGCTCCACTACAAATGCTTCGGGAGAACGGGCAAACGTTACTATCGATGACAGCGGCGTCGTGGCCTGGGGATATTCCTTGGGTCTGGCATTCCGGCCGATCGAAGACCTCACCCTTGGATTTACCTACAAATCGGAAATGAAAATGAAAGCCGAAGACGGTAAAGCCGATTTTCGTAATGTTCCCTCTACAGCGCCCGGCGTCTACGATGGTGTTACTTTCGATGCCACACTGCCTCTGCCTGCAGAGCTCGCCGTAGGAGCTTCCTATACCATCAATGAAAAATGGCTCGTGGCATTCGATTACAACCGCGTGTACTGGGATGCATACGAATCGCTCAACGTATATTTCAGCAACGGGACCGAATCGCACAACCCGAGAAACTATAAAAACTCTTCCGTATACCGTTTCGGTTTGCAATATATGGCCAGTGAACGGTTCACCATTCGAGGCGGATATTATTTTGATGAGTCTCCGGTACAAGCCGGTTACTTTGCACCGGAAACACCGCGAAACGACTCCAATAACTTTACAGGAGGACTTACATTCCAGGTTTCCGAAAGATTCGCCATTGACGCTGCATTTCTCTTCGTCCATTTTGACGAAGTCGATGCCAGTTATGATCACTACCAGGAAAACGGGCAAAATGTACCTTTTGGGGGAACTTATAAAAACAATGCCTTTATTCCGAGTATCGGGGTTTCCTATGGCTTTTAATCTTATTTCCTAATCTTCACTAAAGAACCGATAGCAATGAAAAAAAATATAAAACTATTAGCACTCATAGCATTAGGATTAGCTGCCTGCGAACCCGAGTTCGACAAAGAAGTAAGCGATTCCGGGTTTTACTCCGCAGGAGATGCGGATTTCTCCACCTACGTGGCCGTAGGCAACTCGCTTACCGCAGGATATGCGGATAATGCACTCTACGTACAGGGACAGCGAAATTCCTACCCGAACATGATGGCAGAACAGTTTGCTCATGTAGGAGGAGGCACTTTTACGCAGCCGCTCGTCGATGACAATTTCGGCGGACTTCTACTGAACGGTACACAAATCGCAGATACCCGGATGATCCTTGAATTCGATGCCGACGGAAATCCTTCTCCCATAAATCTCGATGAAACCCCCACTACGGAAATAACAAATACTCTGGAAGGACCGTTTAACAACATGGGGGTTCCCGGAGCCAAGATATTTCATCTGGCCGCCGAGGGTTACGGTAATGTTGCGGGGGTAGGAAGTACGGCCAATCCGTATTTCGTCAGGTTTGCCTCTTCGGCCGGTACATCGGTCATCGCCGATGCCGCGGCACAGAATCCGACTTTCTTTACGTTATGGATAGGTAATAATGATATCCTGGCTTTTGCCACGTCCGGAGGCGTCGGTGAAGACCAGGCGGGAAATATCAATCCGGCTACCTATGGCAGTAATGATATTACCGATCCCAACGTATTTGCATCCGTGTACAACAGCCTCCTTTCCGCCCTTACTGCAAATGGAGCCAAAGGGGCTGTAGCTAATATTCCGGACGTCACTTCTATCCCGTATTTTACTACCGTGCCCTATGCCCCGATCCCTATGGATCAGGCTACAGCCGACCAGGTAAACCAGGGCTATGCCGAATACAATCAGGCTTTATCCCTGTTTGTCTTCCTCGGAGCCATAGACCAGGAAGAAGCACAGAGGAGAACAATCAATTTCCAGGCGAGCGCCAATAACCCCGCAGTGATCGAAGATGAAGATCTTACGCCATTGCAAAACCCTTTAACCGGGGAAGACATTCCGAACCTGAGACAAACTACAGCAGAAGACCTGATCGTGTTGACTGCCTCTTCCTTTATCGGTACAACCGTAGGAGGTGACCCGACAAAAGTAAACGGCGTTTCCGTTCCCCTGGGAGATCAATGGGTACTCACCCCGGAAGAACAGGAACTCGTTGCCAACGCACAAACACAATTCAACGCTGCTATAAAAGGACTTGCCGACCAGTACGGACTCGCTTTTGTTGATGCCAGGGCCATGCTGACACAGGTTGCAGAAACCGGTATTCCGTATGACGGGGGGATGCTTACCTCCACCTACGCCACGGGAAAAGCATTTTCTCTGGACGGGGTGCACCCGACAGCCAAAGGATATGCCATGATAGCTAATGCTTTTATAGAAGCTATCAACCAAACCTATAATTCCACAATTCCGATCGTGAATCCGGGAACCTATCCGGATGTATTCGTCAAATAATCGTGTGATACAGTGCAAAACAAAATGCCCGTTCCGGCCGGAACGGGCATTTTGTTTTGCAGATCGGACTGTTTCTCTATTCACAATCCCACCGGAAATTTGCCACTTTGCCATTGGAAGCGCTACTCAGATTGTAATGCCACCATTCGGTTCGAATCCCCCAGAAACCGTGCTTTTCCATAGTTTCTTTCAATAGTTTTCTGTTGTTCAGTATATCTTCGGAATGCCCGGTATAATCGTGATGTGCTTCTTTTCCGAAAAAATCAAAACCGGTTCCCATGTCAAGTTCATTGCCATTGTTATCCACCAGGGTGATATCCACAGCACCTCCCTTATTGTGAATGGACCCCCTGGCCGGGTTGGCCACATACTGCGGATTAGGGACTATTTTCCACATTCTTTTCTGCACATCATGAGGACGGTAACAGTCGAAAAACTTAATCCGGTATCCCTGTTTCCTGAATTCCGCATTTGCAGCTACTAATGCCCTGGCCGTTACGGCACGCACATAGCACTCCGCACAATCGTACACTGCGGTTTTCAGGAAATTATCATCCGTTGCATACTTCAGATCGTATACAAAATCTGTGCTGTAGTCCCGCAAACGAACAAAAGTCGTATCTGCCACACCATCCAGTGATAACATCCGCCGTTCCGGTTCTTTTTTCTCCTCCGGTTCTGGAACCGTATCTTCAGGGACCTCCTGTACTTCAACCGGCTTTTCGGGCATGCGTTGTTTCTCCTGTTTCTCTTTACAGGCGGCAAAAAAGATGATCAGTATGGGTATAATAATTTTCTTCATCCCACAAACTTACACTGAAATTTTATCAGGAACAAGAGCCAGACCGGTATGCAAGAACGGATTTCATTAAAAATAATAACCGCTTTCACCCGTTTCTTCATCTAATTTAGTATCTTGAATACAATTAAAACACGGCAATCTCACAACAGGCCCAAGCCATAACCAGGTAACGGCACCCCAGCAGCGAAGCACTAAAAACTCTATCCTATGAAACTACTCTTTTCTCTGTATGGTATCGGCATCATTTCCGCCTTTATTTTCCTGAAACAGGAAAAAACCTTTGAAGAAAGCATAGCAAGCGGTAAAGAACTGTATGCGGATTTTTGTACCAACTGTCATCTGCCTGACGGTAAAGGGGTCGAAGGGGTTTATCCTCCGCTGGCCGGTTCGGACTATCTTTTGCAAAACCGGAAGGCTGCAATCCACGCCGTGAAGTACGGACAAAGCGGGGAGATCACCGTAAACGGCACCACGTATAACAACTTTATGGCCCCTCTCGGCCTTACCGATGAAGAAGTTGCAGATGTTATGAACTATATTCTCAATTCCTGGAGCAACACAGCCGAAGAACAGGTTACCCTGTCCGAAGTTTCACAGATAAAGAACTAAAGACCGTTTGAAACAACTATCTTTTTACAATGATAAATGAAGATCTTCGATTCAGCTGATGCTCTTCTTCGGTGCAATCGACTCCGTTTGCACAATGGTTCAGCAGTCTTTTTTCGCCGTAACCGATGGCACTTTCTATACGGTCTTCGGCAATTCCCCTGGAATAAATATAATCACGGGTAGCCTTGGCCCTGTTATCCGAAAGTTTTTCATTGTACATATCATTTCCGCGGGAGTCGGTATGGGCTTCGATCTTAATGACCATCTCCGGATGGGCATTCATAACGTTTACGATATGTTCGAGCTCATACCCGGCATCAGGACGTATTGCCCATTGGTTATAATCAAAGTATATGGGATTGATCACTATTTCATCGGCTATAATAAGGGGGGTCAGCGCAATATCGGCTTTTGTTTCTTCTTTACCGTTAACATCAACTTCCTTTTGCCCGGAACGGTAATCTTCCTGTTCTGCGATAACGGTATAGGAGCCTTCCAGGCAGTCTCCCTTCAGCACATACCTCCCGTCCACATCAGTCAGGGTCCTGCCCACTACACCACCTCCGGGCTCTATAAGACGAACAGCAGCATCGATCAGGGGCTCTTCTGTACGACTGTCGGTAATGCTACCGCTTATGCGCACCATACATTCCCTGGCCGTAAAATGGTAGATATCATCATCGCCTTTCCCACCCAGCCTGTTGGAGGAAAGGTAGCCTTCGGTCTTATCATTGTTCATGACAAAAGCAAAGTCGTCAAGAGCACTGTTTATGGGTACTCCGGGGTTCTCCACGCTGCCAAATCCGCCCTCGAGGGGTTCACTCTTCAGAATATCGAGCCCTCCCAGTCCCGGGTGACCGTTGGAAGCAAAATAAAGTGTCCCGTCTTTATCAATAAAAGGAAACATTTCCCTGCCCCTGGTATTAATCGTCTTCCCCAGGTTTTCAGGTTCTCCATAACTGCCGTCATCCCGTATGTCCACTACATAAATATCCGTAACACCATAGCCGCCGGGCATATCGGAAACAAAATACAGCTTTTTTTCATCCGGGCTCAGTGCCGGGTGCCCTACGGAATAGCTAACGTCATTAAAAGGTAATTCTGTTATGTTTCCCCACTCCCCGTCTTCGTTACGTGAAGCTTTATATAATTGCAGGTGCACGGTACCCTCCTCATCTTTCTTCGATTTCTTCCCGTTGTCCGAATTATCCCTGGTGAAATATATCGTCTGCCCATCTGAAGTAATGGCTATCGTTGCTTCATGATACTGTGTATTGATCTCTCCTTCCAGTTTACGGACTTCATCCACCTCATTACCGATCCGGTTACCGATGTATATATTCAGAAAAGGTTGTTTATTCCAGTCATAGAGTTTGGTCCGTCCTTTTGAAGGCCGTGTCGAAGCAAAATAGAACGTATTTCCTTGGATAAAACCTCCGAAATCCGAATACTCCGTATTCAGACTGAGATTGTGCAGATTTCCGAAAAGCCTTGCTTTGGGATTATTCAGGCGGGTGTAGTAATCCCCCTCTTCCAGCAACCTCAGCATTTCCGGGTCACTCCCTCCTCTTTCGGCAGAAGCCCGCATCCATCGTAAAGCTTCATCATATTTTTCGTTCCCCTTCAGGGCCTGGGCGTAACGAAAGAGATAATCGGGTTTTACTTCATTACCGTATTTTGCAAGTAATATGTCATACCACTTCGCTGCTTCTTTCATGTTGGTATTATAGTAATACGAGTCTCCCACCGCTTAACACATGCATGGAAGAATCTCCCTTCTTGACCAGATTTCCATAAAGTTCTGCTGATTTCACATAAGCCAGTTTCTCAAAATAACGATCGGCAACCGTATATTGCTGTCCGTAAGACCAGCTTACCCCAAAAAGCAGTAACAGTAGTATTTTTTTATGCATAATATCACATTTTATCCCAAAAAATATATCTTATCGGTTTTTATATTCTCCAAAGACACTTTTAAAAGCACTAATATACCTATAAAGTTTCAAAATGCGATTTTACCGAAGTGTTTTTTAGGCTTCCCATGCGTAAGTACAGATACAGTAAGACCGGCGGTGGAGTATTTATCCTGTAGCAACCGGACAAAAGAATATACTTGGCTTGAAATTTCAGGCATAAAACTTTAAAATGGTATGATCGCGGAATACTTTAGGCAATATTGTACAAAAACATCTTCCCTTCACTTTTACCTATATGCATTATAATGTTATTTTTGCAACCGCAATACGAGATTTATGAGTTTAGTTAAAGAGATCAATAAGAGGAGAACCTTCGGAATCATTTCACACCCCGATGCGGGAAAAACACATTAACAGAAAAGTTACTGCTTTTCGGGGGAGCGATACAGGAAGCCGGTGCCGTAAAAGTAACAAGATCAAGAAGGGAGCGACGAGTGACTTTATGGAAATAGAAAGGCAGAGAGGTATCTCCGTAGCCACCTCCGTACTGGCCTTTAACTACAGGGATAAAAAAATAAATATTCTCGATACGCCCGGCACAAGGATTTCGCTGAAGATACGTTCCGTACCCTCACTGCTGTAGACAGTGTGATCGTGGTGATCGATGTGGCAAAAGGGGTCGAGGAACAAACGAAAACTGGTCCAGGTGTGCCGTATGCGAAATATTCCCATGATCGTTTTTATCACAAGCTTGACCGGGAAGGAAAAGACGCTTTGACCTCCTCGACGAGGTCGAACAGAAACTCGGATTACAGGTTACCCCACTCAGCTTCCCATAGGTATGGGCTATGATTTCAAAGGGATTTACAATATCTGGGAAAAGAATATCAACCTCTTTAGCGGGGACAGTAAAAAGAATATCGAAGAGACCATCGCTTTTGACCATGTAGAAGACCCGGAACTCGATCAGATTATCGGGGCACATGCTGCCGGGCACTCCGCGAAAACCTGGAACTCGTACATGGTGTATATCCGGAATTCGATCGCGAAGCTTATCTTAAAGGAGAATTACAACCTGTTTTTTTCGGATCTGCTCTGAACAATTTCGGAGTGCGGGAACTGCTGGACTGCTTTATCGAAATAGCGCCTTTTCCAAGGCCAAAACAAAGTGAAGAACGTCTGGTAAAACCGGAAGAAGAAACTTTTTCAGGATTCGTTTTTTAAATTCACGCGAACATGGATCCCAAACACGGGACCGGCTTGCTTTTATCAAAATCGTTTCCGGAACCTTCGAAAGGAATACCCTTATCTACATGTAAGACACAACAAAAAACTCAAGTTTTCCAGTCCGAATGCTTTTTTTGCGGAAAAAAAGGAAATCGTGGATATCTCCTACGCCGGGGATATCGTGGGATTGCACGACACGGGAAACTTCAAGATCGGGGACACACTTACCGAAGGTGAAATCCTTAATTTCAAGGGTATCCCGAGTTTTTCCCGGAACACTTCCGCTACATCAACAATGCCGACCCGATGAAAGCCAAAACAACTGCCAAAGGAATAGATCAGCTTATGGACGAAGGAGTCGCCCAGTTATTCACACTCCAACTCAACGCCGTAAAGTGATAGGTACTGTAGGCGCACTGCAATACGAGGTTATACAATACCGGCTGGAGCACGAATACGGTGCAAAATGTACGTATGAAAACTTTCCCGTCCACAAGGCATGCTGGATAGAACCGGATGATCCCAAAAGCGAGGAATACGCGGAATTCAAAAGAGTAAAGCAAAATTCCTGGCTACGGACAAACAGGGACAACTGGTATTTCTGGCCGATTCCTCCTTTTCCATACAGATGACACAACAGAAATACCCGTCCGTAAAACTGCATTTTTCATCGGAATATTAACGGGTAGAATAAACGAGTGACACATTTCCGAGTCGCAAAAATCGATTCGGGATATAAGTTAAGAGCTTTCGGGACTATACCGGAATTCCGGTATAGCTCTGAAATTTCAGTGCGAATTCGCTATAATATTTTCAGGGGACCATCGCGCTCAAGACTCAATCTTCTTATAATTCCTCTCTTTTTCATATGTCAAAACCTGTTTTTATTCCTTAAATATCTGGGCAGTTTCCGTTTAACTTCAAATGAAAATATTATAAGTTCAATAAATCTGGATAGGTTTCAATAATCATTTCAGTAATATTATTTTCATGAACCTTTAAATCCCCACCAATATTCCGGTTCAGTAAAAGATAGGAACTTGTATCCACAAACGATTTATGCATAAAAGTCTTGTTACCAATTAATTGTGGAATATGATATCGATATAACCTATATCGTTGATTATTTCTATAACTTTCAACTTTTTGAGCCCTTACATCTATTGTCCTAGATCCGATAAAACCGAATGAAGCATATGGAAAATCCTTCAGGAGTATAGGGATTACCTTGGCGCATGTCACTAATATATTATTCACATCTCCTTTATTGACAACATTTGAGAACTTCCCTTCACTTCTTCTATCTTTTTTCGCATAGAATTTTACTGCAAAAAAATCATACTTATGATAATCGGCATTGATTATATAATGCAATTGGGTTCTCGGAGAATGAAATTTATAAACATATCTTTTGCAGTGATATGTATTTTCAGGGTGAGTTTGGATAAATTTAAAAGAAACCGGATACAGTTAATTTCATTACGGAAGTAAAAGAGGAGTATTCTTACTGTCACAATTTTCTTCTTGTCCCTCTTTTAAATGATCCTTTAGGTTTATTTCATTCTCATTACAGCCTTTAAAGATCGCCATCGAAGTCTTTCTCCTTTGGATTTTGAGAAATCAAAAGATGTTTTTTTCGATCTTATGGAGGTGTTCTTAGCATTTCAGGTATTTTACATCAACAAAAATATAAAAGATTATATTCCTGGTGTCCTTACATCTATACTTTTAAATTATAAAAATCTACTAATCAATAGACTACAACTATTAACAAGATAACATTTCCCAAAAATCAAAGCCTTCCTACGCGCAACATAATAGGGAAAGTCACCGTCTTGGTATCAAAGCCTTCCCAACTTTGTTTGAGTGCCTCGCTGATCAGGGTTATCGGGTTCTCTCCCCGTCACGCATATAATGTTTTACGGCAGACCAGGTTTCCAGATACCCCATGAGTTGCTCCAGGGTCCATTGATATTCATCGTGGAATACGGGTGTCTTTTCTTCATGAAAAGGAAAGGGATGGTTTTATAAAGGTCTTCGATATATTTTCTTTCCGGGTCCCAGTACGGGCCTACAATATCCGAATACAGTTTTTGTATCACTTTATCCGTGCTTTCATCCACCTGTAAAAGTGCATTCCCACTACGGCCAGTACCCCCATCTTCACGAAGCGTACGTCCTGACTTCGGCATAAAACGCGTCAAAATCGAACCAGTGTATAGCCTGTGCCACAGTGATCAGATCGAACTGCGAGGCATCGAAAGAAGTTTTCTCGGCCTGCTCCGTTCTATACTGTATATTGTTTTTGGGCGTGGCATTTCTGAGCTGGTTCTCACTGAGATCCGTAGCATAGACTTCATCGAAATATGCGGCCAGTTTCACAGCAAGCTGTCCGTTGCCTGTACCGCAATCCCAGGCACATTGCTGTCTTTTCGTCAGAGATACGAGATAGGATATCAGTTCCGAGCGGTATCCAGGGCGGAATTTCGAATAACTATCGAATGTCCGGAAAAATTATCTTTCATAACACTTTCCCAAAATTTTGTTATACTTTCTTTGTTCAAAGATTCAAAAATTATCCCTGTACCAGCTCACTTGTTTTGCCAGGCCTTCTTCAAAAGACGTAGAAGGGTTATATTCCCAGCAATTTACGGGCCTTATCGATCAGGGCTGTTGTTCGCAACTGGTCGCCAGGACGCGGAGGAGTTTTTTCGATCTTTGCCTTTTTCCCGGTGATCCGCTCGATCAGGGCAATTCTTCTCCTGTGGTGTATTCCTTATCCGAGCCAATATTTATAATTTCGCCCGACACCTGCGCTTCCCTGCCGATACGGCAGCAATTCCATCGATAATATCCCCGACATAGGTAAAACTTCTGGAGTGTTTTTCACTCCCCTTCGAAAAGCGGAAAATATTTTTCTTCATAAATCGATTTAATAAGCTTGGTGTACAACTTTTCCGGCCGTTCTCTCGGGCCGTATACGGAGTATAAACGAAGGGAACAAGCCCTGAGTTTACCGACACGCTGTTCTCCCAAACCAATTGTTCCGCTGCAAGTTTGGTGGTCCCGTAAAAGATATGGGTTCGGGGACGGCAGATTCGGGCAGTGTAGCTTCCTTTCCGTAAACAGAAGACGTCGCTATATTGACAAACAACTCTATATCCCTGTTTTCCGAAATCACCCAATTCAACAGGTTCTGGGTTGCAAAAATATTATTCCTCACATATTCTTCGAGGGAAACATCAGAGATATTCCCGGTTGTGCTGCAAAATGAAATACATATCCATCCCTCCTTTCAGTGTTCCCGTAAGCGAACCGGTAAGATCGGCTTCCGTAAAATGTACTCCTGCAGCAGTTATAGCTTCCACATTTCTCTTTTTGAGCGTAACATCGTAATAATCCGAAAAATTATCTACTCCGTAAACTTCATGACCTTCGGCAGACAAACGCTCCGAAGATGCGAACCTATAAATCCGGCAGCACCGGTTACCAAATATTCTTTTTTACCATCTGTTATGCTTCTTTCCTGATACCAAAATTTGTCCATATACACTTACTCTCCCTGGTATGTTTCCGGATAGCCTGATTTTTTGCTATGGATTCCGGGGTTTTATATCCCCGGGCATGATCCAGGTGTACACATATGGCATGTAACGTATCTGTTTCCCCTGATCCCGTAATTCATCAATCGCTCTCCCAACTCGCGATCCTGTCCGCCATACTGCATACGTTCGTCAAAACCGTTCACAGCCACAATATCCTTTTTCCATCCGGAAGCATTATGTCCGTTCCAGGTAGCTCCCGTCGGAGTAACCTTATTCAGTAACCTGGCCTTGAAGCCCGCCGAGGTCAGCTTGTTATTCTTAAAAGAAGATTTCAATCCGTTTGCTTTGAGCCATTGCACATCAAAAACAACGTCCGGCTTCGATGTCTTCCCGGGAGATCGCTTCGGATATCGGCATCGGTAACATAAAATATCCGCCCGAAAGAAAATATCCTTCCTCCATATATTCCGCATGAACTTCCAGAAATCTTTCCTCGGAACACAATCCCCGTCACTCATAACGATATATTCCGCAGCACATCGTTCTACAGCTTTATTAAGTATTCTCGACTTCTGAAACCTCATCTTCCTGCCATACTGGATTATCGGGTAAAAAACCTCCGCCTGCATACGATCGAGCAGCGCTTTGGGTGGAAGGCCGTGACCCGTCATCGGCAATGACCATTTCAAAATCTCTGAATGTCTGTGCATTATATCCCCACAAGACTTTTTCGAGCCAGGCTTCTGCATTGTAGGTACTTATGATTACCGAAATCTTCTTGTCGCGCATCCTTGGATTATCTAAATAATGGCAAAAGTATGAATACAGATATATATCTTTGCCCGGAACTGTTTTTAAAATTTATTTTTTTATCGTTTCCGAACATCAAAATACGTATTTTATTTTAATATGTCATGGCCGGACTTACCATAATCATACCTACATTAAATGAAGAGGAGTTTATTGAACAAGCCATCATGTCCGCTTCTTTTGCCGATGAAATATTGATTATC
>JACADM010000162.1_pt1 | contig 30327 bp, 54 predicted proteins | sample 7512371 | NCBI WGS metagenome assembly JACADM01 (sample SAMN14389041, study PRJNA612141) | algae metagenome | isolation source: non-axenic algae culture | place: India: Navi Mumbai | collected 2017-01
CGGCGGCTGATTGGTGTTTGATTCTGACGAAGTGAGCCTGAGGATCAGAGCTTGAGATCGCCCAGCCCGATGCCGCCGAAGCGGTCGAGATCGAGCCGCCCTTGTCCTTGGCGGCCTTGGCCTTGGCCTTCCTCTCGCGCGCGACGGCGCTTGCCGGGGTTTCCTTGAGGATCTCCTCGGGTGAGCGGTCGTCGCGTTCGACCTTGCCGCCCCGGCTTCTGCCACGACCCTTGCCGTCGCTTCTTCTCGCCCTTGGGCGCCTCCTTGGTCTGCTTGATCGAGGCTGCATCCGCCGCGAATCCGGGTCGACCTTGAGCACCTTCACGCTCACGACCTCGTCGGGCTTGAGCACGTCGGCGGGGAGTTGATCCGCTTTGTAATCAATCTCCGAGACGTGCACGAGGCCCTCGAGACCACCGGGCAGCTCGATGAACGCGCCGAAGTCGGCGGTTCTTCACCTTGCCCGTGACGATCTCGCCTTCCTTGATCTCTTCCGCAGCCACCGAAGGGTCGTCCTGAAGCTGCTTGAGCCCGAGGCTGATGCGGTTCTCGTCCCAGTCGAGCTTGAGAACCTGGACCTGCACCTCGGCCTTCTGGACGTGCCGCGTTCTTCGCCCATGTTGACCCGCTCGTGGGAGAGGTCGGAGACATGCACGAGGCCGTCGACACCGCCGATGTCCACGAACGCGAACGGCATGATCTTCTTGACCTTGCCCTTAACGGTCTGGCCCTCGGCAGTCGCGCAGCTCACTGGAGCTTGGCCTTCTGCTCCTGCAGAATCTGGCGTCGGCTCAGCACGATGTTGCCCGAGCCGCGGCGATCGACACGCTGCACGTGGCACTCAACTTCTCGCCCTTGAAGATCGAAGATCGGCACGCGATCGAGCGAGACGGCTGGCCGGCATGAACGCGGTGACCGGCAACCTCAAGCTCGAGACCGCCCTTGTTCACGTCCACCACGCGGGCCTCGACGATCTGGCCCGGCTCGAGCATCTCCCAGTCGGCCTTCTTGACCGCGCCCGGACGCGAGCAGACGTACAGACCCTCGCTCGCCTGGCGATCGACCGTCACCTCACTCGGGCCCACCTTTGCGGGGCCTCACCGCCTTCCTTCCACTGGTTCCGGTCAACGACGCCAAGCTCCTTGGGCCCGAACTCCACGAACAGATCGCTCGGCCCGACGCTGACGACGATGCCCGTGCGGTGCTCGCGGCCGGCATGCACGACACGCGGACCACGCAGGCCCTTCTTCGGGTTGAGGCCGCGGCCTGCTGGCTGGTCGATCTCCTGCGGGTTGTGCGGGTGGGCGTCCCCGGTCAGCTTTGAGGTCCGCCATCGCTGATCCAGTTCGCCACGGATCTCGGCGTCCGTGCCGTGGGTCTGGCTCTTGCCGGTTTCCGGCGCGGGCGAGATGTTCTGTGGGGCTGCTGATCGGGTGTTGGCGTGTCCATGGGGTGACAGATCCGGATAATTGACGAAGGAAATGGGTTCATGCCGGGGCGGCGCAGCTGCGCCGAACCACCTCCCGGCGGGAGGCGAGTCTACCACAGTCGCTGCGGCTGTGCCGGGGTCATCTAGCGAAAGCCATGGATTTCGGCAGGCTTTCACGAATCGCCTCGACGATCCGCTGGGCCGTGCGCACGTTGGCCAGACCCGCCTCGGCGTCGATGATCGGGCGGCGACCGGAGCGGACCGAGTCCAGAAACGACTCGATCTCCTTCACGATCGGCTCGCCGTCGTCGACGATCAGGTCCTCGATGTTGACCAGTTCGTCCCACTTCAGGCTCGTCAGATCGAGCCCCAGCCGCCGCTCGCGGACCTCGCCCATCTGGGCCCTCGTTGGCGACGCGCCTGATCAGGGTGCCCGTCTTCTTACCGTAGTCGATCTTGATGTACGCGTCCTCGGACGTGATCCGCGTCACACGCTCGGTCTTGAGCGCAAGCCTGTTGAACGTCAGGTTGGCGACGCACGCTGGTCCTCGCCCACCCCGGGTCAGTCGCGTTGCGGAGGTCCTCGTGCTCGGTGATGACCGACGCGCCGAAGACCTCGATCCGGTCCGGCCGCGGCCGCCCATCAGGCTGATCACCACGTCCGGTCGTGGATGCCCATGTCGTACACCACGCCGATGTCGACCGAGCGGAACGTCATCGAGGCTGACACTGCACCTCCATGAAGCGGTGATCGTCAGGCCCGGCCGTCGCCCGGCCAACGCCCGCATGATCGGGTTGAACCGCTCGATGGCGGCCCCACCATCAGGATCGCGCCCGATTCGTCGGCGATCTTCTTGATCGCCTCGGCCTCGTCCGGTCCTGCGCCAGCGCGGCTTCTCGATCAGGCACGCCACACCCGCACGAAGGAAGGGGCTCGGCCATCTCCTTGTGATAGATCGTCCGGGACCGCGATACTCGCCGCGTCGATGCCCGCCTCCACAGCCGCCTCGAGCGTCGGGAAGACCTCGCACTCGAACTTGTCGGCGATCTCTGCGCCCGCTCAGGGTTCGCGTCGTACACCCCACCAGCTTCAACGCGTCCGGCAGCTGCGCGTTTCGCGTGGTGCTGACCCATCCGACCCACGCCGATCGCGGCAACGGAGTTCCTGCCTTCGGGCTTGCTCTCGATCATCTGCACTCCGTGCTTCCTGTCCGCTGTCGTTACGTGTCCCTCAGCCGGCCGGCGCCGGCCTCATTCATCTTTGGAACGGGTGTCAGGCCCGGTTATGCCCCGCCCGAAGCCGCATCGTTCCGCGGGGCGTGATCGTTGATCGCCCGCGCCAGTCGCTCGAACGACATCAATCCCGAGAACCGACGCACCACCTCGCCGTCGCATCAGCAGCATCGTCGGAACGTCCACCTCGAACCGCTCGGTAGCGCCCGGCTGCTTGTCCGTGTCCACGCTCATCACCCGGAGCCGACCCGCGAAGCTCTGAGCCAGTGGTGCATCACAGGCTCAAGCATCCGGCAGGGCATGCACCACTGCGGCGAGAACTCAACAAGGACGGCTCCGTCCGACACCGCGGTATCAAACGTCTCAGCCGTCAGAATCTCGATCCGTGTGCGTCATCCAGTCTCCATTCCCGCGGGCAAACACAAGCCCTGGGAGCCACACTCGTCGGCAGCATAAGTCTACACCCGCCCAGCCCGCATCCCAACCGGTTCAAGGTCCGGGAATACCCCCATCTGCGGAAGAAATCCAGGTGTACACGCCCGCTCTGGCCCACCCCGCCCAGGGCAGGGCCTGCGGCGTATCGAACGTCGTGCACCCGGAACAGCCTCGCACCGGCCTCGGCGTGCAGCACGCTCACGCCACCGACCCGCCGGAGCCGCTCCGAAGGCTCGCTGTCGCGCTTCGAGCCCCACGCAGCCCCACGAAGCTCTTGCGGCTGGCCGCGGCATCACCGCCCGCCGATCGAGCACAACTCCGAGGTGCCGGATCAGTTCCAGATTCTGCGCGCAAACCCGGCCCCGGATCAGCACCACCGCGTCCGCGCATCCGGCGTCCACCGCCCGCGCCAGTGCCATCCAGATACGTGCACATCCGTGACCGTCCGCGTACGTCGGCTCGCCTTCGTACCGATCGCTGAACGAGTCCTCGCCGGCGGCAGAGCCGGTGCATCGGTACAAGCCCCGCCCGTCTTGGCCGCCGGGCGAGCATCGCGTCGTCTCCGCCCGCCGACACGTCGTTGATGATGTGCCCCCGCACCGATCGCTAGCCGCGCCACCTCGCTCTGCGTGGTGTCGATGCTGATCGGGATCTCTGGCAACGCTCGCGGATGCCCTCGATCACGAACGCGGGCAACTAAGCTGTTCGTCCGCGCCCGATCCGCTCGGCACCGGGGCGTCGATTCGCCCTCCAGCACATGAGCACCCTCGGCGACGCAGCTTCGCCCGCTCGATCGCCGCGCGCAGGCGTGTTGTACTCGCCCCGTCGGAAAAGCTGTCGGGCGTGATGTTCAGGATCGCCACGATCCGCGGCTCAGGCTGGGTCGACGCCCTGCGTGCGAGTTGCCGGTGGTGATGGGGCATGGTCAAACGTTAGGAGTCATGACGAGCCCGAAGCGCAAGCGAGGGAAAGCGAAAGGGATTGGTGTTCTGGAGGCGGGACGCGCCCACCGAGGGATTGAGGTCCAAGAGGCGGAGGCCGAAGCGCCTCGCCGTGTGGGACTGGATGGATTCAGGTGTGTTTTAGAAGCTGGGGGGTGCTCCTCGCCGCCGCCCGGGCCGCCCATGCCGCCGCCCTGCTCGAACGCGGCCCCGGTCTCTTCATCGCTCGATGAGGTCCGCGGGCACCACGGTGCGGATGCCAACGCCGCCGCCCGACGACGACATCGACATCGCCGGGGCGTGACGTTCTCGGGGATATCCACGTTCACCGGGCCGGCGAACATCGCCACGGTCGGGAGGACCGCGAGGATCGTGCCCATGTCGACGTAGACGTAGCCGAACGCCTCGTCGTGCAGGCAGCGTTCTGAGCCATGACCATCTCGTTCTTGGCGAGTTCGCCGCCGTTCCTGAGCCGCGCGGCCTTCTCGAGCAGCGAAGCGGCTGGTGCTGTAGGTGACGACAACGGTGTTCTCGTCGGCAGCGGCGGCGGCAGCTGTTCGGGGCCGCCCGAGGGGCCAAAGAGCATGGGCATCATCATCTGCATCTGCATCGCGCCCGGGGTGTTCATGTCGGGCAGCATCTGCATGGACCACTTGTACGCGTCGACGCCGCCGATCTGCTCGGGCGCGTCGGCGAATGTGGTCATGCTCAGGCCGCTGGCGACCTGCCCGTTGGTGGCCTGATCTGCTCACCGAACATCTCGACCAGTCCGTTGGCGTCGGGCGATCGATGACCGCCCGGTCGTGTTCACAAAGAGCCTGCCATCAGGCCGGCCGGGTTCAGGCCGATCGACTGAAACCATGCCGCGGGCCTTGCCGAAGCCAGCCGGGTTCAGGCCGGGGGATGTTGTTAGCTTCGCCGCCATCGGCCATCTTCGTGATCATGGCCTGTATGCCCGGGGCCGAAACTGTCGATCGCGTACGCGACGAGTAGGAGCCGCCAGGGCTTGTCGACGAGCTTGGCCGCGTTGCCCGACTGGGCGAACGTGCCCGCCAATCGCTGCCGCCCTTGAGCTGGCACCGATCTCGAAGCTGAAGCCGTAGTCACCGCCCGACATGCCCATCAGCCCGCGCTGCGTCGCGGCTGAAGGCCTCCATGAGCCCGTCAACCATGTCGATCGTGGCCTCGGCCTGCTCGGGGTCCTGCCGCCCATGGCCATCATTTCGCATGTTCTGCGAGGTTTCCTGCCAGCCCTGCATCATGGGCTCGCGGAGGTGATCCATGTTGGCAATGACCAGCACGGTGTTCTCGTCCGACATGACGTCGCCCCATCGTCTCGTGCTCAACCGCGTTGCCCTCGGAGGCGTCGAAGCCCTCGAGCACGTCCTGCTGGGGCCGACCATCGCGTACCCGCCGCCGACGTTCTGGATGAAGACCTCGTTGCCCTCGATGTTGAGCATCTCGAGGCCTTCGCCCGTGCCGCCGAAGTTCCCGACCAAAGCGGCGTAATCGCTCACGGGCATCAGCACAACCATCGGAGGCTCCAGAGCCTTCTCGTTCATGCCCTCGAGCGAGGTGATCGCGATCGCAGCCGAGCCGTCGGCGTTGATGCCCGGCATCGAAAGCATCGCCTTGGCCATCTGCACGCCGGCCTGAGCCTCGTCCTGCTTGAGCGCTGGTGATCGCCTCGGCCTGCGCAGAACGCGTTCACGTTCCCGATCGAGACCACCACGGGCGTGCTTGCCGGCACGCGGTCGAGCACCTCGGGCGTCCGCGCTGCCAGACCAAGGAAGCCCGGCGATACACACCGCAGCCAGCGTTCTGCTCAGAACCGTCTTCATCAGTCGTCCTTTCATGCACGTCAACCGAGTGGCCCGCTCCGGGCACCACCCGCCTGACGCAAAACAGCGAGGCTCGTTTCAGTTCGACGACCCCGCTGGTTGTTTCTTGGTCCTCACGAACCCTCCGTTGCAACACTAGGGAGGGATCACCCTCATCGGGTACTCACCTGACTTCACCAATTTGACATCCACATGAACACAGCATGAAAGAAGCCCCGAAACTCGCGGTTTCGAGGGCCTTGTCACTTCTTACATTGGAATCGTTCCGGATCAGCCGGCCCGGGCGTGACGAGGACGGGGCTCGTCCTCTTCCTCGTCTTCTTCCTCTTCCTCGGCCTCATCCTCAAGCTCGTACTCGTCGGCCTCGTCAGATCGATCTCGTTGCCCTCTTCGTCGACCAGCACGTACTCGTACTCGTCCTCGTCTTCCTCCTCGTCGTACTCGTCTTCCTCTTCGTCGCCTTCCTCGTCGTCCTCGTACTCGTCCGATTCCTCGGCTTCGTCCTCGGGTTCGACATCGGCCTCGGCCTCGGCTTCAACCTCATCGGGTTCCTCGGCCTCGTCCGTTTCGAAGGGCTTCCTCTTCTTCCTCAGCGGTCTCCACCGCCTGAGCCTCGGCCTGCTTGACAGAAGCCGTCGCCGTCGTGCCCTGCACCGCAAGTTGGCCTTGGCTTCTCTGGTCCATCGCGTACTCGTCGTCCGAGCGATCGTCGCCGTCGGCCTTGCATCTGCTGCTCGTTGTACGCCTTCATCGCTTCCCACTCCTCGAGCGAGATCACGACCTCGCATACCGAGCCCTTGTGCTCGCCGATGATCCAGCGATGCCCATCAGGTCGATGAGTCGGCTGGCCGCGTGTACCCGATCGCCAGTCGCCGCTGCAGGGCGACACCGAGCCGCAGCTGGTCTCCAGCACGATCTCCACCGCACGGTCAAAGGCGGGTCTTCCTGCGCGCCTCAGGCGAGGCGCTCGAGTTGTTCTCGCTCATCTCGAGGCGTGCTCGTCCGGATCGCCCGAGCAGCTGCATGGTGGCGCTCGTACGTCGGGCCCGCGATGTCGCGCATGAACTTGACGACGTGGCGGATCTCCGCATCCTCGACGAGCGTGCCACGGGCCCAGTGCAGCTTGTGGTTCCGCGGGCTCAGGATCAGCATGTCGCCTTGGCCCAGCAGGCTCGCCGCCCTTCTGGTCCAGCACGATCCGCGAGTCCATGCCCGACGCGACCTTGAACGCGATCCGGCAGGGCATGTTCGACGATCAGGCCCGTCACGACGTTCGCCTGCGGCCTCTGCGTCGCCGGGATCAGGTGGATGCCCACCGCACGCGCCTTCTGGGCGATGCGGATGATCGAGCCCTCGACCTCCTTGTTCGTCATCATGAGGTCGGCCAGGCGTCGATGATGAACACCATGTAGGGCATCTGCCGCGGTACGCGCGCTGCTGCTCGGTGTGTGCACCCAGACGATCGCACAGCTCCTCGAACTCGAGGCTGTTGTACGAGTGATATCCCGGCAGCCGGCCTCGGCGATGTCGTACCGCTCGTCCATCTTCTTGACCGCCCACTCGGGATCGCAGCCGCCCGGTTCATTTCGGTCACCACCGGGCACATCAAGTGCGGGATGTCCTTGAACTGGCTCATCTCGACCATCTTGGGGTCGACCAGCACCAGCTTCAGGCTCGTTGGGCTTCTTCGTGTAGAGAGCTCATGATGATCGTGTTCATGCACACCGACTTGCCCGAGCCCGTCGTGCCCGCGATCAGCATGTGCGGCATCTTGGTCAGGTCCTCGATGAGGGTCGCCCGCCGAGTCCTTGCCAAGGAACATGGGCAGCTTCATCTTGGCGAACTTCTCGCGCTTCGACATCAGGCTCACGCAGACGCACGCAGCTCCTTCGTCGGGTTGGGCACCTCGACACCCACCGTGTCGCGCTGACCTGATTGGCGACGATGCGGATGTTGACGGCCTTGAGCGAACGCGCGGTCGCTGGCGATGCTCGTCAGCTTGCTCACCTTCGTGCCCGGCGCAGCTTGATGTCGTAGAGCGTGATCACCGGGCCCGACTCGATACCCACGACCTCGCCGGCGATGCGGTACTCACGCAGCGCGCTCTCGAGCGCCTCGGCCTGCTCACGCACCAACGTCTCGAGCGTCCCCGAGAAGTCGTCGTCCGGCTCCTCGAGCAGATCCAGACCAGGAACTGGTAGCCCTCGAACTCCCGCGAAGTTCTGCAGATCAGAGAGATCGTCGTCCGTCGCCACCTCGCGGTTGGCGGGCAAACCGCAGCGGCAGCTTGGCGACCTTCTCGCGGATCGACTCCTCCGTGAACACCTGCGGTGCCCCGGCAACGTCGTCCTCGTCCTCTTCCTCTGCCTCCTCGTCGTCCTCGTCCTCGTACTCGTCTTCTTCCTCGTAGTCCTCGTACTCGTCCTCTTCGTACTCGGCGTCCTCGTCCTCGTCGATCGTCTGGGCGACCTCGATCTCGTCCTCGTCCACCTCGACGACCTTGATCGCCTTCTCCTTCTTCTTGCGCGCGAGCATCTTCTTCCGCTCGGCCTCGGTGAACGTCTGCTCCTCGGCGTCGTCGGATCGGTCACCCGAGCCGCCGGCACGCACGCGCTCGTACGCGCCGCCCAGCGCTGCGGATCAGATCGCCCGCGATCGTCCCCTTCTCGGCGACATACCCAAGGTGCGCCATCGCCCACACGGGAGTTGCCAGCAACCAGCGGTCCATCGCTACCACAAGCCCGAGCGCATCGTCGACCGGGCAGAGCACCGTGCCCAGTCCGCCGAAACGCAGCCTCACGTGCGACATCACCAGCCCGACCGTGCCACCCGGCAGACCGGATCGGGCCGGTCCTCGGCATCAGGTACCCCTGCATGCCCGCCAGCCAGCGCCCGGCGATCACGATCCCCGCCGCCCGCATCACGGGTGCGTCACGATGTACCCCTGAGGCACACCACCACCACCCGACCATGCCAAACAGCATGGGCCAGATCCTAGGCCGAACGTGCGGTACCCCGCCCACGCGACCCACGCCCCGACCGACCCGCACCAGTTCCGGGCGGGGTCATTCGTGAGCCAGACCGAGTGCGACGGCGTCGGCAGCGTTGTAGCTGATCAGGCTCGCAGCCACGAACAACAACATAATCGCCCCGAGCACCGGTGCCGCCCGCCAGAGCAATCCCTCGTCGAACTCGTCCTGACGAGCCTTGCTCTTGCCCGTCCCGGCTTTCTTGGTGGTAGTACCCATCGCAGACGGCTATCGGCGGTCCGCGGCTTTGGGGATTCAGGAATGACACACCCTGTCTAGGCTGTTGGCTTCGCAGGAGGTATCAGGTATGGATCAGGCACTCGTCTCCGCGGTCGACGGCTACATCGAAGCCCTCTTTCACGAACACGACCCGATCCTCAGAATCCGCACTCAAAGCCAGTGACGAGGCGGGTTTACCGAGATCCAGATCTCGCCAAGCCGGGGCGGTACATCTACCTCCTCGCCAAGCTCATCGGCGCCCGCCGCATCCTCGAGATCGGCACCACGGGTGGGTACTCGACCATCTGGCTCGCCGGGCCCTGCCAACGGTGGCCGCCTCGTCTCGAAAGCGAGAAGAAGCACGCCGATGTCGCCCGGCGGAATATCGCCCACGCCAAGCTCGATGACAAGGTCGAAGTCCGTGTCGGGGCTGCACTGAAGACACTCACCGAATTTCAGGGCAGGCCCTCTTCGACATGGTGTTTATTGACGCCGACAAGAACAACTACCCGGCTACCTCGACTGGGCCCTCAAACTGACCGGGCCCGGCGGGCTGATCCTTACTGACAACGTCGTCCGCGAAGGCAACGTGATCGACATCAACTCCGATGACCCCAATGTCCTCGGCGTGCGCGGTTCAACGAAACTCAGCAAGGACCCCGCGTGAGGCTGTCATCCAGCAACAGGTCGGTTCCAAGGGCTACGACGGCCTCGCGGCGCGGGTCAAATAGGTATCCACACCGGGTCTGTGTCGTAACTCTCGGTCACGAAACCGGTTGCGCGGGGCAAGCGTCAGATTCCACATGATCGGTATCCGATCTCGTTTCGTTTGGCATTTGGACTATTCTGATTGTACGCTGTTCGGATGCTTGCACGTATCAATCTGCTTTGCTGCAAGGCATCGACGCCATCGGGTGCGAGGTCGAGGTGGACCACGACGGCGTAGGGCTCGACAAGTCGCTGATTGTCGGGCTTCCTGACGCGGCGGTGCGTGAATCACTCGAGCGGGTGAAGGCCGCGATCTCCAACGGCGGGTACTCGTACCCGAAGGGCAGCACGCTGATCAATCTGGCCCCGGCTGACCTCCGCAAGGAGGGCCGGTGTACGACCTCCCGATCGCGGTGGGGCTGCTCATTGCGGGGCTCATCCCCGAGGTGGCGGGTCGGGGCTTGACCATCGCCGGTTCCTCTTTGCGGGCGAGCTCGCGCTCGACGGGCGACTACGCCCCATCAAGGGGCGATTGCGGCAACGCTCGCCGCCGAGAAAGGGCTCGACGGTGTGGTGCTGCCTGCGGAGAACAGGGTCGAGGCGGCGGTCGCCGCGAACCTGCCCGGTCGGCGGCTTGAGATCTTCGGCGTGCGCACGCTGAGCGGAGTCGTGGGCATGCTGACCGGGCACCTGACGCCCGAGCCGCTCCGCCGACGGATGTGGCCGGTCTGATCTCGAGTGCCCCGGCCCCGATCGACTTTGCGGAGGTGAAGGGTCAGGAGGCGGTCAGCGCGTCACGGTGGCCGCGGCGGGGGCACAATCTCTTCAAATAGTGTTCAAGTGCTGGTCACGGTCCCCATCAAAGCGAGTTGTGCGATGCCCCGTAACTCTACTCTTCTCACTCGAGCGCCCAAGCTCAATAACGTGAAGGGTCTGTTGTTCCAGACCATCACACTTGCCAAATTACCGGGCGCAAAGCCTAATAACCCTCAAGTAAACCTTTACCTTGATCATGCTTTTGTGGGCAATCCTGTGAATCCAATGACGTATCTACGCTGAAGCACCAACTTAATGCAAAGTAAATTACCTATAGATATTCCTTTCGGTTATTGGTAGCGAAGATCTGCGAGACGTGCTTTAGCTGTGTCGGCTTTGATGATGAGGCATCCGCACAGCATCAGGCTGCACTGAAAGCCGGATCATCGAGTTTGCAATGGGCAGGGCTTGAATGGCAGGGTGGGGATCTACCGGATCTTCATCCGCGTCATAGATCTCTGCAGCAAAGGCGACACGTTGCCTTGGATCAAAGTCCATACCCGGGGGATACGGAGCGATGTTGTCGTAGGCCATTTCTAGGAGCCACATGTCTCCAGTGGCTTCCTTCTTCTCTCCGGCTTGTTCGGATTCAAGCTATATTCGCACCAAGAGCGGGTATGAACGATGCTCACCGCGAGGCGCTGGCGACGTGTGCCATCAGGGCCGAGGTACAGAACCGTGCACTTTGCGGCAAGCCCATGTCTCCTTCGCGGCGGCATTGACCGGAGGGTCATAGCAGATCACCAAACGAAGCACGGGTTTCGCGGCCTCGTCGAGCCATCCGATCGGGATCGGGCTGGACTCTGATCTTGTCATCCGGCGACTCGATCACGCCCTGCCACAGAATCACCGCGTTTACTGATTGCGGAGTCACGAGTCGTTCGTGGCTTGCAGTACCGAGCCCAGTGTTCGAGCGCAAGTTCAGCGACCGGGTGTCGTTCGTGCTCCGACGAGCCGTAAGGGCCATGAATGCCCTTGCCAGAATGGCGAACGGTTGAGTGCCCGCGACGCAGAACTTGGCGAGGCTCATGGGTGTGAATGCGGATTCTCGTGCCAAGAGGTGCCGCGAACGAGGTTCCGGATCTGTCTTCGGGGAGTCCGGCACTCGAGTATCCCCAAACGCCGAGCCCGCTGACCGGTTGTAGTCCTCGTTGATGTTCCCGCCAGCCGCGCGAAAGTCGGGACGGGGGCATTGCACAGCCCGGGCCGACCCGAGAGAATGGGCTCGGCCACAACATTCTGGACTAGCCCCGCCGCGGACAACCGCGATACATACGAGCCGCATACTAGTGTGTTGAATCCACAAGCCCACGGACCCAACGCCCATTGCCCGTTCTCGTAGTGGTCCGGGTACTCGGGCGTTGGAACAACTCCAGTGCGGGAGTTACCTGCGGCGACGACGACAATCGAATCGTTGACGAAGGAAGTTGTCAAGGTCTTGCAGCAACAGCCGCTTTTCGCGTTGCTCCACTTCGGGAGCGCTCCAGCGGGCGCGAGTCGCCAGCTCAGGTTGAACACGCGAACATCGGGCGATGCTCCTCGAACGCCAGTGATTGCTGGCAGCACAGCTTTGTCATTGACTCGATCGGCTTGCCCAGCCCGCCGGAAATCGCCAACCATCGCATCATAAAACGCAGAGCCCTCTCCCGGCCACGAGGCGCTCGTCGGAGTCATGATCCCCGAACACCACACGCGAAGCCACGAACGAACCGTGATCACCGACCGGTGGGCGAGCTACATCTTGGGGCACAAACTGGCCCCGTCTAAAATCAGCAAGCCTCTGATGATCTGCGGGGACACCAAGATCAACGACGGCCACACAGGGGCTCAGACGGATCAACGGCCGGAACAGTTGTCGCTACTCGACTCCGCACCGCAGAGTCGGGCGACGCAGCCGCGATAGAGAACAGCGGCGAATGGATCGACTCCACCGAGTAGAAATCGCGTGCGATCTCTCGCACGGACGCTAGTAGCTTTGCCCCGGAACCAGTGCCGTCCTGAAAAATCGGTGCCGGACCCGGTCAGTCGCTCGCCCTTCCGCCGTGTGAGGATATCGGAAATGACCCGCAACACGCGATCGGCTTCGACGCGTAAGCACCGGCTGTAGCTCGAACACCACGTCAGATGCTTCTTCACGATGAAGTGACTGGAGCCACTCGCCATCTACTCGCAGTTGCAGCGGGATCGTCTCGAAAGAGTCAATATTGGCCCACCGGGCCTGCTCACGCGGCCCAAGATCCTTGAGCGACGAAGTCCTTTGTAGAAGCTGCTTCAGCCGCTCGTGCTCTGCGTGAACGATTGCCTTGCCATCGTCGGTGACGTGCAGAAGCTCAAGGCCGAGACGGTCAAAGACCTTCCCATGCAGCCCCAAAGTCCGTCTTCTCACGGACAATGCCGTCGGGGCTTTCTTCTTGTCCTTCGACTTCTTCTTCGTCTCCGGGACGGGCGCCGCCAGCACGAAGTACCGATCTTCCTTCAGGGGTCGGCTGAAGCCTCGACTTCCTCCGAAACCTCATTCAAGCTGCGAGTCAGCTTGCGGCCCTAGCGCCCACGAGATTCCTTCGTACTGAATAGGTCTTCCACCGCCGCTCTTCTCTACCGGAGAAAGCTCATGCGTTTCATTCAGGAAGTAGGTCTTGGGTTCCACATGTTCGCGACGAGTTGCCATTGTGCTTAGGCGCCTCTATCAACCGCCTGCGTGCCTCCCGTGTCACGAGGGCTTCGGCATCCGCAAAGCTCTTCAACCTTCCGAGCTTCTGGGTAAGCGAGCTCCCCAGCGATACCCTTCTGTTTCGCCGACTGCCTTCCAAACGCGACGAGTGCCGTCTGTGAAGGAGCCTTGAACTCCAGCGTGAGGTCGAATCTACGCCACAGCGCTATCGAGATGGCGAGGCAGGTTCGATGTCCCAATGATAAGCCCTTTGGGGTTGAGTGCTCTAGCTCTTGCATCATCGCGATGACAATTCGATCCAGTTCACCGACATCCAACGGATTGCCGCGTTGTTTGCCGAGCATCGAGCTCATCCATGAGAAGAATCGCAGCCGTGCTCTCCGCGAAATGGAACAGTTGTCTCAGGTGAATCGCGGTTTGGCCCAAGTACGCGCCGATGACTGCGTCGAAACGAACCGGTACACAGGAATCCCGAGTTCGTGCCCGAGTGCTCGTGCCGTCAGGCTCTTTCCCGCAGCCGGGCGGGCCATGAAAGAGCAACTTGGAACGAGGCGTGATTCCCTTGGCGATGAGGCGTTGGCGATGCTTCCACTCAGAACGAGCGAGTTCAGGCTCTTTGCGTTGGCGACAGAACAACATCCGCCAGTGTCGCCTCGGTATCAGACGTACCAATGCGGTAGAAGGCGGGGAGAGAGTGCCCGTTGCCGTTGATATGCTCGAGTCCAGCTTTCTTGCTGACACCGTTGTTCGACAATGCTCCGCGGAGTTGACGTGCCGCCTGCCGGTGCCCCTTCTTTTCTTCGCTGCGACAGATCTGTTCCGCAACACCCGCCGCGACGTTCAGGTCGTGGGCCCCGATCGCTCGGAATAGATCGGCGAGTTGCTTGGTTGTGGGCATTGGGACAGGCGCTCCGCGATAGGGTAATGTACGGCGAACATCGCTCTTGATGTGTATCTATAGATGATCAGAGTGTAATGTACTAATCCCTGAGTTCTATAAATGGCCTGTACACCCGATTGGGGCATTTGTGGTGCCAGATCGCGATACAACGAGATCTGGGCATGACTTCTAGATCGGTGTGGCCTCAGCTGTCGGCGTGGTCTGAGGTCAGTAGGCAACGGGCGGGAGCCTAGATGGCCGTAAGCCTTAACGGAGAAATTCAACTAGAGAGCCCAGTCACCCCGGAAGACTTCTTGTCTAGCTGCTCTGTATCAAAGTCTTCCGATCAAATTAGACGAGGTCATCATGTTATCGAGTAAACAGCTAACCACTTATTGCTTGGAGCCTTCCCCAATTTGCTGTATCCATCTCGTATTGTTGAGATAGTGTGCTTAAGTTTCGAGCTAGTTCTTGCCTCGACCCATTCGAGTTCCTACCAGAATGCCATTGGGCAGCCTAAGCATAGGCTTAGTAACTTCGCTCCAAACCACGACTAATACATGTGGGTAATCTGGTAGATTAGAATAAACACTAACAGTTGGCATGACATGGTCGACGGGTTCAAATTGTAGTTCATAAAATATAATATATTATTCAAATTAAATATGCAAGATATTTTTAATATTGCGAACTACTTCGCCAGCAGTTCCCCACGAGGCGTGTAGCCTGCCCCTCCGTGTCCATAATTGTGGAATACGGGGCAATCGCGAAAACGCTTTGAGCTTCCTTGTCGTACTCGCACACCATCGGGTTTCTCATTATCCAGCCCTCCTCTTTGCAAACATACCATTGTTCATAAAAGCAGGACGGTACCCTCGTTTGGATTCAATGACGGTCATGTTATCCATTTCTGGGAAGATGGCTAGTAAACGATCAATGATCAGCTGCTCGATATTGCGGTCCACGCCCGAACTTCCGCTGGGTACGTCCTCAAGATCGTTTATATCTGACAGCGAACCTCCGACTATATACATTTTCTCCGTTGTAGTTTGCAGATTCGAGAGGTCGCGGAACAACATAGAATGGATAACTATTAAACAATGGCGATTTCAATGAATGTGAGAATATTAGAGGTAATTTAATCGGATGCCTTACTTTGATCACCGGCAATAGGTTTGGCGTAGCGTTGTTCCGATCGCCATTCTGGTGTTTGATCTGGGATTAATAAGCCTGCCCGAGCAGCGGTGCAATTTACGAGTAGGTCTGTACGTAAGCCAGTTTGCTTTGCAACAATATCGACCGCTTCTTCATACGAGCCAAGCTCATGTGGTATGTAATATATTTTGTTCGATCAGAATTTCTAATCTCGTTTTCCAGCCAAGCGAGGTATAATGGCGGTTCGATGACAGGTAATTTGCACCTTGTTCCCACCGTAAATGCAAGTGTGTCGTACTCTGTTTTTCTCAATTACCTTTTCGAAATTTATATATAGGCGTATTTAAGGGAATTGGTCTTGTTGCACCACTGTTGAGAGGTTTAAAGGCGACTTCCGGCAGGCCACTCCACCACAGATCTCCACCGCTCAGATTGGCTGCTAGCTCAGCATTCAGGGCATGCTTTAGATGACTGTCTTTCTCAAAATACTCATAGCAATCAACAAGTGAAACACCTGAATTGTCGATTGTGGAACACCAGATAAAATGATGCAAGGTATCTGTAGCCCAAGATCTCCGGTAGAACCCGCCAATTGAGTATGGGTACCAAAAGCTGCGGCTGTATAGGATGTGGTTTGTGGTGGGATTTGTAGAGATTATGGCTATATCGCAATCCAAACCCTGCTTTAATACTCTATAAGCAGTCGTCAGGCCGACACGCCCGATCAACGGTTGTAATCTGCATTATATTCTCAAAGATCTAATTAGGCAGAACGTGGCCGTGACCAATTCATGGGATCAAGCTGTTGTTTATCAGCTTCATATAATAGGAGCTGATTGAGTTTTCGCTTAGGGCCTTGCCATGTTACCAGCAACTCGCCATTGGGAGATCAACGACCTCTTCTCCCTCGCGGTCCCAAACTGCTACCAGAATATGTGGATACTCGCTAACGTTATGGAATACCCGAAGTCGCATTAGCTCAGTATCCATAAAGCTTCCTTGCTCATTTGTACTGATAAGGTCTTTATGATTAGCCGGATCAACTCCGGCATCATCGGCTGGAGATGGGGTATTGCCTTCGGTTCCGGTGGGGTCAATCGCAGGCCATTTGATCTACAGGCATTTCGACACTCCGTTCGTTCTGCTTGATAAAACCGATGATGGTAACACGATGATGGGTAGTAAGCAGGCAATATAAATACCCACATACACTGGACCGCACGGGGCCTTAATAGGGATATGCGGCCGGGCCCGTCTCGCGTTGCCAATACCGAAGGCAAGCCAATCGCGCGAAGCCTTCGCTCGATGACCAAGTTGTTTTATGCCCTTTGAGACAATCGATCCCGTCATGTAAATCTCGTCTCAAGCCTTCTGTGGAAAGAATTCTATCCACGCGATAATACAGCCTGCGATAGCCGAATATTTAATATCAAGGGGCGATTTGATTATCAATGCTGAAGACGCGAAAAGACCTAGGTTGGTATAGAGGAATGTATAAATTACCCCAATTGTGCTTGTCCTCGTGAATAATAAGATCAATTAGTATTTTGGTAAAACTCAGAAGATCTTGTTCTTTGTCCGATTGGGGTGGGAGGTCGTGGGAATCTGGATTAATCGATTGATCACTCACTGCAATTGAACCCTTATGCTCCGAATCAAATGATCCACACGTGCTGGTCTACGATGGATTGTACCAGATGCCCTCTCATTGCTCACGCAAATGCTGTGATTGTATACAGCAACCCCGTTGCTTGTTGTCATCGTACTGAGATTGACTCTCAATTGTCGTCCGGCGTATCGTCACATGATGGCAGTTCTAGCGGAAAGCACGGCTGAGGGCTACTTGTAGGACGGTGGCAATCTGGTCCTCGAATTGTGCCATTCCAAGCGAATCCCCGTTGGGGGCCGCACAAGGGCCTCTTTGACGAATCACCGTGGCGAATTCGTCTTGCGATCGGATGGCGAGGCTCCAGAGCGCGTGTGACCTCGCTGCCATTGACCTTGGCCCCGAGGTGGGACGAGAGGGTCTGGTCAGCCTTTCCATCTCCTCAGCCTCGCTTTGCGAGACTCTTGTCTTGATCTGGACCTTGGTCTCGCGCTTCCTGCGAGCCACTTGTTCGGTCGAGCAGAGTTTCCCCTCCTCCGACGGGTGTACGGCGTCGATGGTTTGTTCCTTTGATAGCGATGTTGTAACCGCTTTCGGCTCGACCCTCGCCACGATCGCGGCCACGATCCTTGAGCAACGGGTTCTCGGCGGGCCGGTCTCTGCGTTTAGCCATTTGATTCTGCGACCGATGCGCCTCCCCTGCCCCGGCCTCCGCTTGCTGTGACGCCGCTAATCGGCTGATCACCTCCCGTGCCAGCATCCGGTACTCCTCGGCAACCTTGTGTGCGGGTTCGGTCTGGAATATCGTCTTGCCGTGCTGCTGGGCCGTTGGCACAGCGACGGTGCTACTGATGCGGGTCTTGAAGTCCCCGTACAGCCCCGCTCCTTGAACGTCTCCTCGAACCGAGGATCTCGAGGAAGCCTCGTGCGACGGTTGACGCACGAAAGTACGACCCCGAGGAGCCTGAGGCCCGGGTTATTGTGCTGGCGGACCGTGTCGATGTCACTCATCGCGTCGTTGAGCCCTCGATCGCCAGACGCTCGGGCGTCGCCGTCAGGATAAACCCTCCGCCACGCAGTGGGCCGCGGCCGTCGGCGTGTTGATGTTCGGTGCTGTGTCCGGGAAGACGAAGTCCCATCGCCCCGGGCGACGACCTTCTGGATGGGCTTCCGCAGGCAGTCGCGGTAGTCGGTCAGCCGGTGCTTCTGGATGAGCTCGCCGTCGATGCGGCTCAAGGTCCCGGCTCGACGGGATCAGGCTGACGCCAGGGCATCTCGATCCCCTCCTCCGCATCGGTCGTGAGCACGACCGAGATCGGATCCTCGTCGCCGAGGAGCACCTCGTAGCTGCCACAGTAGCTCTCCGACGGGATGCCGAAGCAGCGTGGCGCCGCAGTTGGCGTCGGGTCGACAATAAGAGATCGCTTGCCGAGCGTCCCGAGCGCCGCGGCGAGGTTCACGGCGGTCGTCGTCTTGCCCACGCCCCCTTCTGGTTGCCGACGGCGATCACGTATGTAGTCGTTGCTGTAGTCATGACTTCTCCACAGATTTGTTGTGCGTTGCTCGATTGCCCAACTTGAGACCGATAGGGACCGGTCGCCCGGGGGCGGACAAGGGGACCAGCCGACATGGACCGTTCGAGAAGGACCGGTCGATCGGTCCCATTCCCACATTGCCACAAGCGGTCGGCGAGTGTCAACGGCGGATCCGGGTTGTCCACAGCTTCGGGACCGCATGAGGACCGGTCGCGTGGTCCCGGTTGATCGGTCCCGCCGAGGTGACGGTCGTGCGGGACCGATCGGGTGGTCCCACTCGTCTTCAGATCTGAGAGCTGCTGCTTCGTGCGCGTCTTGACGCATCTCCGCGACTCGCACGTGTGGATCCAGCGTAACCGGCCCCGCGTGCCGAGCCGCGTCCGCGGCGAGAGCGGGGCCACTCCATGCAGAGCACGGCCCAGAAGCCAAGGAGGCCACTCCGCGCTGGAATAGCCCTGCCGCCGGCGAAGCCTTGCGGCCCAACCGAAACGTACATCACACGTTGATATCTGAAGATATCGCGAACGGTCGGGCTCGTCAACGGCGAAGCCAGCCCGGCCGACGTGTCCGAGCGGGAAGGACACCGCGATGACCACACACACCAACACATATCACGCCGAACCGCGATAGCAACACCAAGGGCGTCTGGACGCACCAAATCGCGGGCCGGTATAGGGCGATCCCGGTCCACCAGTACGCGATGGCACGGTGGTGCTACCGGAGAGCCACATCTCGTTCAGACAGCTCCGTGTCTACATGGCTGCCCACGAGATGGCCGAGCGGCGGCGATACACCAAACCCGGTGGGCGCACCAAGCCGTCGTACTCGATGGGCGAGCTCAAGGCGCTCGTCGGGGGCAGGGAACGGACTCGGCCGATGCAGCTCTCGCCGCCGATATCAGACGACTGACGAACCTCAGGCTAGTCTCGATTGCTGGACAGGCAATCGGTTTCGCCGAAGCCATCGACGATATTGAGCTTAATGATGTTTCGGGCTTTCGCGCCATGATGGGCAAGCTCCCGCACCGGATCGCACGGTGCCCGTGCCGAGCGGTGCTTCGCTTGCGATGGCGGCAGGCTTCACACGCGGGATGACGGCGGTGGTCACGACGCTGATCCGCTCGCTCTTCTGGCACAGGGACCGAGGCGCGTTCCGCGTCGACGGGCGGACCAAGCGAGTGGATCGCGGACGTGTTCGGGGTCTCGCTCGGAGCGTGACCGAGGGCAGGGCGCGGCTCATCGGCCTCGGGTGGCTCGTGCCCCGCGAGACCTCGCAGTTTCTCCTCAACCGCTACGGCGCTTTGATCAGATCAACACCGAGTGGTCAACCGCGGATGTTGATGGCAGAGCAGTGGAGGGCGATGTCGAGCAAGGCGGATCTGCCAGCCCATCGGGCGTATTTCAGAGTGAATCTGCCAGCCCATTAAACAGGTCGCTTCCCCAGGGGAATCATTTAAACAACAGAACCTCCGCCCGCTCGCGGGCAGGACCACTGGGGTATCGACAAGCTCGACTCGGGAAAGGCCAAAGAGCCGGCAACTGAGAAAACTCGAAGCCCCGGGCCAACCGAATCTCCGCGACGTGCGGTTCGAGGATCTGGTCAGCACCGAGGCGGCTGCTCGCGTCTACAGGCAGGCGACCGGGCTCAGGCTGATCAGCAGGCGGGCAGGCTCGCCTTCTTCAGCGGCAGGCGCGCAGATCCCGAGGCCATCGGGCCGGGGCGCTCTTCTTCTGGATGCTCAGGGGCAGGTTCTCGTACATCACCCAGCACGACAGCGAGGCGGCCCGCCGCATCCGGGAACTCTTGAACGGCCCGAGCGTCCAACAAGGCCAGCAGCAGTGGGGAGGCCGGGGCAGGAGTGCCCTGAGCCTGCAGAGGCTGAGTTCACCGAAGACGAGCAGGTCGCCGTCGCGATGCATCCGCGCGGCCAGCAAGTCACGCACCGGGACGCGTTCTGCGCTTCGCAAGGAGCTGGCAAGGGGTGGACGCGGGACCGGTGGGACGAGGCCGTCAGGGCGCTCGAAGAACGCGAGGCGGCGAGACTGCGCGCGACCACAACAGCCACGAATCTGGGCGGCACCGTGAATGATCGTTCCAATATGCAGCGGTGCGGCGACTTCACCGCTTCATCAACGAGCGCGGTCACACCGAGAGGTAGGTTTGCAAAGCGGGCGGGCAGCCACAACCGCCAGATCGGACCGGGCGGCGGAGAGGAGGCGGCCGATGCCGCGCCGACCTCTTCTCCGCGGCGGCACCGGCGTTCCTCGATCATCGCGGCCGAAAGGGCCGCCATCTGGTCATTGTCCCAGTCGAGCGCGAGCATCTCGGGCGGCAGGTTCGGGCTCGATGGGCCCGGACGCGGCGGAGCTCGGTGAGCATCGAGCCGTCGACACGGTCAGAGCAGCACTCAAAGGTCGCGACCTCGCCCTCGTACATCACGGAGCGATTGCACGCTCATCCATGCGGCACCGGCCGCCTGCTGACGTCAGTATCGCCCGGGTCTTTCGAGCCACATCCTTGCATCAAGACACGCGCTCTGCGCGGCGGCAGAACGCCTGGCACTCGAGCACATCGCTCCGGCGTCGACGACGTCTGGTCGTCCAGCCGGGCGGACGAGACCGGTGCTGGTCGAGAAATCCAGATACAACAAGTTCTTGCGCGGGATTAGTCTTGCTTCTGTGGCGTCTGCATCGACCGGGCGGAAGCATTCCAAAGAACGTGATGAACGCGATTGGAAGTGTTCGTTTCATATGGTCCATCCTTGTGTCGTGACGCGGAACGCCGTGTCAGGCTCGGATCATACCGAAAACTTCGCGCATCTGCGATGTGCGCAAAGTTACGAATTTTGTTGGAAGCTGGGCAGTCGGTCGGGCCACAATCGAGGTAATCTGCACTCGAACAATTATTTTTCGGTCTTCTTGCCCGAGGGCCCCGCGATGCAAACGCGATCTGGATCGGCTTGGACGTCCGCTGCATCCCGATGGGGCTGCTACTCATGGCGGCCGCGGTCGGAGTGACTTTACATCTCCCTCGCACGATGAAGTCCTCACCGTGAGCGGAGAGGCAATCACAACCAGTCGCGGTGCCGCCGGACGGAGAGGCTCCGTTCCATCCGGTGCACTCGATAGAGTATCCGACCAGTGACTTTGTCTCGATGATCCAGACGGTAATTTGTGCCCATGTCCCGACGATCTCCACCGCCTCCGGGCCCCGGTACGCCTCCAGGTGGACCTCCCGGCGGGCCTCGGTGGTGGTCCTCCCAGTAATGGTGGCGGCGGCGGGCAACGGCGGTGGGGAGCGGGGGCCGCCTCCGATCATCATGTACCCCGTCGATCTCAAACACTGGCCAAGACCGAGCGTGACCGACTTCTCGGTGTCGCTGCCGGGCGACGACTTCGTCTGGTCGCGTCAGTATTCGAGCTATGCGCTACGTGCCCGAGATGCGGCTTTCTGGTTCTCAACGCCTTCTACCGTGACCGGGAGCGATCCGTCGTGAAGGTGGTCAGCCAGACCTCCGGAAGCATCGAGTTCATCGATCAGACCCCATGAGTGGGACTGTCCTGCGGCCACGTGGACGCACAGGAGATGCATACGAGGTCAGTCTCTGGGCGGATTACCCCGGAGAATCCAGCTCTGTGACGACGTTCCGATTGGTCGATCCGGCAAGTGGGACATCGATTTCTACGACACCGGCAGCACCGGGCCAATCCCGAGCGGGGCTCGCGGGTACATGCTGCGGTACCGCGACGCCTACGGCAACACGCGGATCTACGAGTACGACGCTCAGCAACTTTGCTGGATCAGGGTCCGTCTCTCGAAGATCTACCTGAACGGGACGGGATTCGATGACGGACCCGAGCGACGCCGTGATTGTCTTGACTTGGTTCGATGTCGGCGGTGACTCGCCCCCGCTCCACGACGGTCACCTCGATCGGGTCGAGGTCAAACGCAACGACTCGGGCACCAACGTCGTGACGCAGTGGGTAGATTACGATTACGCGTCCGAGCTTTCTTTACCGATCTCGGCCGATGTCGCCGATTCGGGCACGAGGCAACCCTGCTTGGCGCAGGTCCGCAACCTGGTGCTGGTCGATCTGCCCCGTATTCGGTCTCGTCGTCCATCGGCGATTACTACGTCCGCTACACGCAGTACAGGTACCCAACGGCGACCTCGCGTAGGGACGATTACTACCCGACCGACCCGTTCTATGCGAACGGGCCCGACGGCATACTGAAGTCTGTCATTATGCCCGAGCAGATCGAGTACGGCGCGCAACTCAACAGCAACGCGACCGGCGACGGGCCTCCGGCGACCTCGGCCCGATCGGCGGCCGCCGGTGGCCGCTGACCTGCCGAAACAAGACGATACTGTCGATGACTACAGCTACTCGAACGACTTTATCAATACCGGGATCACCCCGAACGGACTGGCCTCAAAGATCGTATCGTACAACGACGACGACACGGTGGCGGTCAGTGGCTCGAGCCGACTGCGGGTGCGGGGCGGCTCATCGGCGAGCTACCGCCGGCTCGAAGTACACGAAGTTCAAACCCGAGGGCATGCACATCGGCCCGGGATGGAAGACATTATTTACTATGTGGACGAGTACGCCACGGCCCCGACTGTGCGGATCGAGGAGTTCGAAGGGATAACCGAGTCGACAGTCTCGCGTGAACACAGGCTCGACCTCGTTCTTCCGCGGCGACGCGGGAGGTCGAGCGACGACGGTCCGGCTGCGCGTCGTCGCTCAGGCTCTGCGACCACTCGCTCTACGGCGCCGACGACCCGGAGGATCCGGATCACAGCTGGTGGGTCTGGTGGTACAACCACCACTTCGAGGATGACGAGACAGCCACGACTACGGCAAGCCAGGTGCCCTGTACGACCTCTACGCGCTCGGCGATGGCCGAATACCGCCGGCGACCTCGTCGGATCCCGCGGTACACGGCGGTCACGGCGGACGGCCTTGTGCATCGGTTCGGCTACAACAGGACAGATCGGCGCAGAATGAGATCCTGTACGGCACCTTTGGTGTCGAGCACGCTGACGTTCACGCCGTACAGAAGATCACATACTTGACAACGAATGATACTGCGAAGAGGACATACCTGCCTGAGAAGATCGAGCGGAACCGGACCGGGACGGCTTGGGGCTCGGCGACGGCCGACGAGATCGAGACGACATCGTTCACTTACTCGTTTCCGGATTCGACATCGATGGCGATGGGTTCCGGACGGTCTCAGTCGAGGCCGAACCGTGGCCGAGAACGGCCCGGGTGTGCAGACCTACGACTCGAAGGCGATGTACGACGACCGCGGGCAGGCTCGCGTGGACGCTCGACGCGAGCGGAGCGGGCTACCGCGGATACGACGCGACGACCAGCTCTCACGACCATCATACGGAACGCCGATCCGACTGGTTCCGGACTCGTCGAACTCCGCCTTCCCTTATGCCGCTTACGGGTACGGGTCACAGATCGCGGGGACGTACACAGCAGCGGGGATCTCGAGTCGACCATGACGGTCGATCTTCTCGGTCGGCACGTGACGAGCACGACCAGGTGGTGTGACCACGACGATTCAGCGCGAGGTCGTCGCGGACTCCGAACGCAAAGGGTGGCATACCAGAGGCATCGTTGTATTGCCACATAAATTGACCGGGACGAACCAGTACCGATGGGCCGGCGTCTCAATTGTGGCGGGACGGAGCGAACAAACCGATCCGGTCAAGTGAGTTGGAGATTGATGGCACAGACCTATACACCGGCATCCGGGACGTACACGCTGAGCACGGAACTAACCCGTACCACGACTATCCACGACATCAACGGCCGGGATGTGGACACGCGGCGCTGGCACGACATCGCGAGAGACCAATTTTATGGGCAGCGATGCCTATGACAAATGGACTTCCACATACGACGCATTCGGCCGACTGGAATCCAGAATGGATCCGAGTGGGACGATTACGTTCTATGACTACGACGCTCTTAATCGTCCCATAGCGATGAAAGTGAGTTCGACCGCGGGCGGGGCTACCGAGGTGACCGTCTCGGAAACCTTCTACGACAGCAATATGCCCTCACAGGGATCGGCAGCAGGAACATAGGCACAAGCTGCACACGCAGGAGCACGGCAGTGGAGGGCTGTCCAGCGACGAGAACCTTTGAGCACACCACGACTACCGCGATCGACTCATTGGCAGCGAGAACCCGGAAGCGCCGCACTACGCGTACACCTACGACAACCTGAACCGCCTGACTGGCTCGGCGACCTTCTCCGCGGCATCGACCGACGTGAACCCTCGACGAACAGGGGCTGGCTGAGATACAACTCGTACTCGCAGCGTGGGATGCTCTACCGCGTCTCGGCTGCGACGGACGCGACGTCTTCCACGCCAGATTTTCTGCAGTCGGACATGTGGTTCGACGGTGAGGGCCGAGTCATCAAGTATCATTCGCACTCGTCGCCTGCGATAAATACGTCTACGACGGTCTCAATCGGTTGACGACTGACTACCTCACCGACGCCAAGGGCGACGCGAAGCCGGCAACAGCGGAAACCACGCCGCTGCGGACGATGTGACGGGCGACACCGTCTTCGAGCAGACGAGCTACGTACGCATCTTCACCGGATGAAGAGGACGGGAACCTCGATCTCGTCGAGCACCGCGTTAGGAGCCACGACTCGACGGCGACCGGGCGATCAGCGGCTCGGACGCGGTGGCGAGTTGGATCGGCTACTTTACGACGACGCGGATCGGCAGACACACGGTCGACTTCAGGACGACCGAGGACGTGTTCGAGACGGGCGGGACGGCCCCATGGCCGCCGGGCTCGGCCCCGAGCGCGACTAGCGGGACGTACAGCACCGACGACTACATCGTCACAGAAACGGTCTTCAACACGCGGGCTCGTGGACGGGAGATCGACCCTACGGGCGACGTTACGAAGTACCTCTACGACGACGCGAGCCGTGTGATTGCGGTGATCGAGGCGTACGACGACGCGGCACTACACTCACGCAGTACGCGAGGGCGGTGGCAGTTTGTCGACCTCGACGACGACGAGGACCGGGTGACGAGCTACGTCTACAACGGCATCGATCAGGTCGTCCGGATGGCCGCACTGCCCAGCGGTTCGGACGACGACGCGCGACAGAGTACACCTACGGCGTGATCGCGGCGACGACGCCGGACGCGGATGATTCGCTCGTCTATGACAACCGGTTGCTGCAGAAGGTGGCCTACCCGGACGAGTCGTCAGCGCTCCGGGCAGCGACTTCGTACGAGGTCAGCTACAGCTACAACGCAGCGGCGAGCGCGTTCAATAACGGACCAGAACGGACGCTGCGTCTACGAGCGTGATGACACCGGCCGCGTGGCGGCCGACCGCGTACGTTCGGCACGACGGACATCGACGACGCGGTGCAGCGGATCGAGATCGAATACGACAGCTTCAGCCGTGTGTCCACGATTGAGTCGCTCGACGACGAGACATCGGGCGTGGGCTCGGTCGTCAACAGCGTGACCTACAGTACACGACGCTCTGGCAGGTGTCCAAGATGCACCGGGGACATGGACGGCGTCGCGAGCACCAACGGCACCAGCAGGACCGAGACGGTCAGTACGTGTACAGCACAGCCGAATTTGACGATGACGGCATGTCGATCGCGGCATAACTTCTCGCGGCTCGACGACCTTGTCTACCCATCGGACTCGACGGGCTCGCCGACGGTGACGGTGAAATACGGGACCACCGGCTCAACAAATGACAAAGTCTCGCGTGACGGTTTCGACGCCGACGATATTGGTGTGCTCGTGCTCTACGAGCACGTCGGCTGGGACCGCGTGGCCGAGGTGGACTATGCGGCGCCCGGACGTGCAGAACTCGACCGGACCTTCTCGCACGAGGGCAAACGGAACACGCAGGGGTACTCGTCTCAGTCGGCGGGCTTGTACCCGGGCTGGGATCGATTCGGCCGTGTGCGTGTGCAGGCTGGGTCGACGGCGATCTCGACGAAGCGGAGCGGGCAGGGCACCGACGAACACGAGCGTGCCGGGCATCCCGCCGATTATCGAGGGCTGCATCTCTACGACCGCGCCTCGAACCGGCTGGAGCAAGATCGACGCGAGGCCCGGCGCGGCGTCCCAACCGCGACTGACACGGCCTATGACAGTCTCGACCGTCTGACCGAGGCGGGCGGGGCTCGTGGGGCGACGCCTACACCCAGACGACTGGACGCAGACCGGGACAGCCGTGGGCAACAGCGAGGCGTGGACGTACGACGCGGCTGGGCAACTGGGACGAAGCTCTGACCGACGGGAACTTCGACGACGACTTCGCGGACACAGGATGGCGCGCTATGTGGACTTGGCCGAGACCCGCACCCACAACATGGCCAACGCTCTCGGACATCGACGAGAACCAGAGCGTCGGCGGTGTAGACATGTCGTTCGTCTACGACCACGCGGGAAATAGAACGGAAGACCTACGTCTCCGGCGTCGGATACGACACCTTCGTCTACGACGCACGGAACCGGCTCGTGAAGATCGAGCGGACGGACGAGGCCGATCCGCCGGTGACGACCGATGTATCGGTCTACACCTACAACGGCCAGCACTTCCGCATCACGGAGACATCAGGCGATCAGACGCGGATGTACTACAGCTGGGTTTGGCAGCTCATCGAGGAGCACATCGACGAGTCAGGCGGAACGCCCGACCGCGAAGTGCAGCACTTCTGGGGCAAGCGGTACATCGACGACGCGATCATGCACCGCACGCGTGAGGCGACCGAGGAGACATGGGCCTCTTCGTACAGCTTCACCACCTGACCGACCCGATGTACTCGACGCTGGCGATCTTGGACGCGACAGACCAGGTCAGGGCGGTGTACTACTCCAGCTATGGCGTGCCGACGGCGACGAGGCCGGGTGATGTGGATGGTGACGGAGACTTGGACACCACGGACTCGGGGTACTTCATTGCATCCGACATCGCCGACGTGGGCACGAACACCAACTACACGGTCGAGCTCGACATGGATCGGAGCGGCACGCTCAGTCCCGCGGACTTTCGGATAGCAACTTTGGATGGCTCGCCGAGCAGGCAGTCAACGCTTGGGCCGGGTGTGCTCTCGGATGGAGTCTGTCGTCGACAGCCGCACGGGGTGACGACGGGTATCGTTGGGAACCCGAGACGCAGCTTTGGCATGTGAGGCACAGGGGCCTACGACTCATATGCAGGTAAATGGCTGAGCAGGGGATCCGATAGGGTACGAAGCGGGATCTTCCAATATTTATATTTACACAGTAGCACACCACATGGGTGGATCCGAGCGGTCTTGACTTTTGATCAAATGATCCTAACTGGGTTTATCGTCCCGGTGAAAACTTTGGTCGTAGAATTATTGCACCTGTCATCGATACACGCGACAGGGTGCCAGTTTTGAAACAGACGACGATTATCGCGGGCTGCTGCCTCACAAACACCGTCGGACAACAGGCCGGTCATATGGTCACCAAGAGACATTCAGAGACCAACTTGAAGCATTTAAAATAAATATGGTGGTTACCCATCACACTTTGTTGTGACTTGTCACGGTGATGATATCACCGGCAAATGGAGACGATCCATTTCTTCGTGACCCTGACGATACTTCCAACGATGTTATCGGGGCTTGTGAGTGATGATTTTGGGCTTGTAATGTGACAACCCAAATGATGAAGAGTCGCCGTTGGATGAGCTTCGGGACGATTATCCAGGGTTATTATCAGAGGTCCTTGTTTCCATGGCATGTGCCAATACTTCGAGCCGAATCATATCGAAGAGCGGAAAACAGTTGATCCAGAATGGGAATGGGAAAAAGTATCCCAAGTATTGGAAGAGAACCACCAATAGACATTCTATATTGTGTGCACTGGAGATAATATGAAGAATCACACACTCATTGTATTCTGGTTCTTGGTAGCTATGTGTGTAACAGGCTGTAACAGTAAGCTATTTATACCAACTACACCACGTCCCATTGGAACATTGCTTGATGACATGCAACGTATGTAAATAGTGGAGATATCCCGCAGTCGTTATGTAGCGACGATCTTGGTGAAATCAACACAATGTTGCTAAACCACAAGTTATTCGATTCAAAACGATGTCGATGTAATAGAAGTTGGTCTCGTGACAACAATTAAGACAGAATTTGAAATTTTAATCAAAGACTCTTCGGCTCGATCTCCAACTACAAGGTTGCAATCGGTTTTGTCTTATTCGAAAAGAGATCTACTAGTAGTTGCTGGAACTTAATTAGATATCGATCGGGCATCTCCTGAAATGCTGTTCTCCAGTATTGCATTTGTTTGTAATGCAGTGCTACACAGCTATTGTACATGAGTTGGCATCTTGCATTATCAATTATAATTAATCATTGTGTACTAATTTGTTTCTTGTTATTTCGGGATGCATGTTGTCTAATCGGGCAGTAAGCAGGCGAAGAGCGAGCTGAGGTCACTATTTGCAGACCTCTTAGTACCTCACCCTTGAATGTCGGCGAGTCTTCGGGCCTTGATCTCCTGCGGTCGTAGAGCCTTGTCGTCGGATGTTGGCGTGCCCAAGCCACTTCTGGACGTAGGCGATGTCGGCGGTGCTCAAGGCGTTTGTGGCTGCCGTGGCTCGCAGCGAGTGCAGGCAGAGCCCGTCGACGGTGATCCCAGCCTTGGCCGCGTACTTCCCTGACGAGCTTGTAGATCCCGTCGCCTGTGATTGCCTCTTCGAGCGTGCCCTTCGGGTTCCGGACAGGGCGGAAGGGGCTCCGTGGCGGTCCTCGCCGTGCCCGGCTAGGTCGAAGGTATTCGCGGATCGCAGAGAGCAGCGGGGTGGACGGGCACGTAGCGGGTCTTTGAGCCGCCAAAGATGGTCAGGTGCATCACGCCGCCGCGGCTCGCGGAGGTTCGAAGCGCGCTCGGCCAGGCTCGAGCGACGCAGCGCGAACAGGTACGTCGCCGGAGATCGCCCGGTCGCGCCGCCTTGAGCGAATCCCCTCAGGTGCCTGCAAGAGCGCCCCGGGCCTGATCGTCCGAGCGGGGGTCTTGCCCTCGCCGACGTCGTCGATCGAGGGCGCTCACCCCGGTCACGGGGTTGTGAAGAACGGCGTTCTCGTTGCAGAGGTGCGCGAAGAGCAGTGACCAGAGGCTTGCGCCGGATCGTCGCGGCCGAGCCCGCTCCTCGAGCGTCATCCGCCGAGCCAGCACGTGGGCCCGCGTGACCAGCCGGAACTCCTCCGGGTCGATGTCGCAGAACGAGGTGAACTCGCCCACGTCGCCCGCGTACGCGCGTCAGGTGTTCTCGTTGTCGATGTTGTGGAGCCAGACCGGGCCGCCGGGACTGGAGCCAACCGATGGAACTGCTCGGCCGTCAGCGATGCGGACGGGCTCGCGCTGACGGCAACTCCGATCCTCGTTTCGATCACCCGACCGGGCGATGGCGCGCCTTCGATATCAGTCGGTTCGGTTGCCATTTGTGCTCGCGTGCCTCCGGATGGTGTCAATCATGAGATCGGCCGTAGAGGCCGCACTGTCTCGATCCGCCGTGCTCACGCCGGACGCGTTGGATTGCAGCACACTCGTCACCATGCTCTTGGTGAGGATCCTGAGTGCTTGTTCTTGAACTTGGAGTCGTGTCTTCATCGGGTCATTATACTATGATAATGTATTTTATCAATAGTATAAACCGCGTCAGAACCTGAAAAATCCTGCGATCAGATTCCGTATTATCGGAACCATGCCAGCATCGACGTTCACTCCTGTTGATCTCGATCTCTCAGCCCTGC
>JACADM010000037.1_pt1 | contig 30284 bp, 30 predicted proteins | sample 7512371 | NCBI WGS metagenome assembly JACADM01 (sample SAMN14389041, study PRJNA612141) | algae metagenome | isolation source: non-axenic algae culture | place: India: Navi Mumbai | collected 2017-01
TCCCCCCATTTTTTCAAATAAGGTTCTAACCTTAATATTTATCTTCTCAACCTGTACCGCTGTAAATCCTTTTTTTCGGATATATTCCTAACGAGTTCATTATCTTAATCCTTTCATCAGTCCAATCTTGTGCTATATGATACATTATTTTCATAATCCTAAAGCTTTTAATATATCGGGATAATTTTTATAAATTTCTTGGCAGCGGCATAAATTTGTTCCTCTGTTGCATTTGATGTTCTAATAATTGCTGTAGAATTGTTATATCCAATTCTACTTCGCCAAGCATTCGTAAAAGCTTGGTGCTCTTCGACAGTTAGCACAATACTTTTCATGCTATTTGAATTAACTCCGAGTTTCGTGGCAAACCTCTGTTCAATCAAATGATGATTTGTACTCCCAGTTCAGAACGTTTAATTTTTATTGCATCAAAAAAAGCACATGTTCAGCATACGTTTTAAACCCAAACTTTTGAGCATATTTAAACTTAGATAGCGAATTTACGATTTTTACATTATTAAGGATTTCGGTTATTTGTATGTTCTGGCTACAGCAGGCAGCTTACCCAGTAATTTTATAGCCAATGTACCCCCGGCTTCAAAAAGAGCAAATTCAACAGCTGGCTTTATCCCATCTACAAAAGCATTAACCAAACTCAATAACATATTGTTATTGTATTGTATAGTAATTTCTTTGCTATATGATAGAAGTCTGTTACTTCTCCTACTGTCATTTTAGGAAACTCTTCTACTACGTTTTCAAAGTAGGAAGCCATGAGTTCTCCTCCTCTCCATGGAATTTACGTAACCCCGCCGCCATTTTTAAAACAGCCTGTTCATAGTCATTTATAGTATTGGATTCAATATCGGGTTGTGATAATCGAATTATAGCTTCTTGGGCAAATGCTTTGGCTTCTTCGGAAAGGTTATTCTTTTCAAGATAAGCATATATTCTTTTCACTTCTTCTTCATTACTCTCGTCTAATATCCATTCCTTTTGGGTCTGAGTTAGATTTAAAACCATAAAAAGCAAAGGAAGATTATCTTCTGATGTTCCCTGTAAATCTGGGTGGGGGCAGGTATAGGTATAGGTTGACGTTCGGTAGTAGTACAAAGCGGTGGAGTACATGTGCCATCACTATAACAACGTTCTTTTTTCACCTTCACCAAGACAAATAGGACCTGGAGAAGCACCACCACCTGCGCCACCGCCACCGCCACCACTACTGGAAATAGTAAAGTTAACACTCACCTCTTCATCGGAATTATCATCACAAAAATCTATAACATCGTAACTTGAATTTACTTTTGGAGGGGTTGAACAACTACATATTTTTGGGTCTATATGTCCTTTACAGGGACATGGAGTGATTTGTGTTACTGCTTCCACACACTTAGGTACTTCCCCGCCACCGATACTTGATACTTGTTCTGGTCTCGGAATATTAAATGTATGTATTCGCTTTATTGACTGTAATTTACTATCCAATCCATATCTGAAAATATACCCGGTAATCCTCTTAGGTTTTTTTCAACAACCAAGTTTTCAAAATAATCAACATCATCGATACCTTTTTCTTTGATATATACTACATATACAGTTTGTTCTTCCTGATATAAAGTCCGGACTCCGCCAAGCATACTATAATCCTTTTTGGGTATGGTGTTCTTTCGGGATTCTGTGGTCAAACCGTTATTCTTATTGGCAAATGGGCTAAAAACCTCGTTGCTCATAAATTTTTCCAAGGATATAACCTCCATGGCTTTGGCATCATCCGATTCTTGTTCTCCTACAAGCGTAATGGCCTCTTCCTGCTGCTGACATTGGGAGAATAGTAATAGAAGCCCCAAAATGATTCCCAGTCTTGAGTAAAGCTTTTTCATTATTTAAATTTTATGGGGATATGGTTATACAAAATCAGATGCTCTTGTTCCTTAGATATAGGGATTTAATAGGAGTGACGGATAAAAATGAATATTCCCTTAAAAAAATGAAAAAAAGTCAAGTTTATTTAAAAATATACATCGAAGTGATTTAAACTTTTTTTAAAAATAAAAAAGGGTTGCAGATATTTGTGTTGCGAAACATACAATTATCAAAACCAACCCTTTATGTACTCTGTACTTGACAAAGATACAATAGCATTGGAAATAGTCCCTTACATACCAAAGACGAATCGAGGATTTGCCCCGACGGTTCCATTGGTAGAGATTGTTAACGCCATCCTTTACAAACTCAAAACGGGTGTTCAGTGGTATCAATAGCCTGTAAAAGCCCTTTTTGACAGTAAAGTACTCAGTTGGCAGTCGGTATATTACCAGTACCGGAAATGGTGCCTATGTGGTTTTTGGAAAGACTGTTGGGTGAACTTTCTCCACCGCCATAAATCAAAACTCGACCTTTCCAGCGTGGACTTGGATGGCAGTCACACCTCGGCCATCAAGGGCGGGGAACAAGTAGAATATCAAGCTCGTAAGAGGCGTAAAACTACTAATGCCCTGTATCTTAGCGAAAGGCAGGGGCTACCTTTGGCGATGTCTGAACCTCTGGCAGGCAACCATAATGACCTGTATGACATTGAGGTGCAGTTTGAAGTCGTTACTGGCACGCTGAAAGATGCTGACCTGAGTGTGGAGGGATTATTCCTCAATGCTGATGCGGGCTTTGATTCCAAAGATTTTCCACAGGCTTGTGCCCAAGAGCAAATCAATGCCAATATCTGCTTCAACAGACGCAACGGTGACAGGGACAGGGATGACTATTTTGACAAAGAACTTTATGACCAACGCTATGTCATCGAGCGTACCAATGCCTGGATGGACAGTTTCCGGTCGTTACTAAACAGGTTTGATACTACCGTGGCAAGCTGGACAGGGTTTAACTATCTTGCTTTTATTGTATTAGCCTTGAAAAAGTTCAAACCTTTCAAAAAGAAAAAAAAGTTTAAACGACGAGTTCATAAGGTAAAATTAGTACTGATGCGTAAATTTGAGTCATCAAATAAATTCAGTTGTTCTTTGATATTTTGATTGGTTTGATATTTCATTAACAGCTCTTTCAGGGATGTTTTGTCGAATACAGAAATGCCTAATATCTGCATGATCTCGTATATGGAGAGCTTGCTTTTCATCTCATGTTTGACACGTGCCACAATAAGATAAGAGCTTATGGCTATCCATATGTGAGTATTGACTGCATTTTCGGACGGCCTGTTTTTTTGGTGAACGGCCGTATTGCTGCGTAATTAGCGAAATTGTTTGTAACTTACCTTCGCTTAGTAAAATGATATTTTTTTGTATGATACCAAAGTCTATCTACCTTTTTTCGATCTTTGTTTTCGCCGGTTTTTGTATGCAGGCCCAGGAGGAGCTTCCGAACTGGGCATTAGGTCCCTTCGTAAGGCCGGCAGGTGCTAACCCTATTATCTCTCCCGATCCGGACCATACCTTTTTTGATCCGATGAGCACACAGGAAATTGCCTGGGAAGCGGTGACGTTTTCAATCCCGCGGCCGTCGTCAAGGACAATCGCATATTTGTCCTTTATCGCGGCGAAGACAAATCCGGTATGGGTATCGGCAAGCGTACCTCCCGTATCGGGATTGCCGAAAGTAAAGACGGTATCCGTATGAAGCGCTATGGGAAACCGGTCTTTTATCCGGATGAAGATGAACAGAAAGAAAACGAATGGCCCGGTGGCTGCGAGGATCCGCGTATCGCTGTTACAGCCGACGGTTTATATGTGATGCTCTATACGCAATGGAACCGCAAAGTAGCACGGCTGGCTGTAGCTACATCCCGTGACTTAAAGAACTGGACCAAACACGGCCCAGCCTTCCGAACGGCACATCAGGGCAAATTTAAAGACCTGTTTTGCAAATCGGGATCTGTCGTAACAAAGTTAAAACATGGCAGGCAGGTCATCACCAAAGTCAATGGAAAATACATGATGTACTGGGGAGAGCGCTATATGAATATCGCCACATCGGAAGATCTGATCCACTGGACTCCCACCCTGAATGAAAAAGGCGACCTGGATCTCATTGTCACACCGCGTAGAGGTTATTTTGATAGCGATATGACAGAATGCGGTCCGCCCGCGATTATGACCGATAAGGGAATTCTCGTTCTATACAACGGTAAAAATAAAGGTGGCGAAGGCAGAGACCCAAACTACACGGCCAATACCTATGCCGCGGGACAGGTACTATTTGACCTCGACAATCCTTCGAAGGTTATCGGCCGGTTGGACAAACCCTTCTTCGTACCTACCGAACCCTTTGAGAAAAATGGTCAGTATCCGGATGGCACGGTGTTCATCCAGGGGCTTACCTACTTTAAAAACAAATGGTTTCTGTACTACGGATGTGCCGATAGCCAGGTAGGCGTCGCCATTTATAATCCTAAAAACAGAAACTCCGATTAATTACGAATCCTTTTACCTAATCCTATATGATTCTTAAAAGAGTAACCCGTTATAGCCCTGAAGTTTACAGACAAGTGATCAAATCGTCGTCCAGGTCACCTGTTATCCAGGTCCTTAAATTATTCAGGCAACACCCCAATAACCCCATCCAGTCGAGCCATAACTTTTTTAGAAACTGAAGCGAGATGTTATAAAGCACACCAGGTGGACTCCGAAGGAGACCACTACACACATAGAACAGCATCTCCATGAAACGCATTATATGTATGCGTTTAGATCTTGGTAGAATCCTGTATGCAATAGACAACATATACACCTTTAATTCACTATGCTATGAATAAAAAATATTTCGTATCCCTGCTTTTGTGTTCGCAGGCCATTTTTGCCCAGATTTCGGACAAGCTGGAACCCATTGACATTTTTGATCTGGAATACATCTCGGATCCGGTAATTTCGCCTGATGGCAGGCATATCGTATACGCCCGTCATTTTTCGGATATAATGACCGATAAAAACCTGTCTAACTTATGGATTATCAATGCCGACGGAAGTAATAACCGCCCGCTGACCACAGGCAATCATCACGATGTGCAGCCCGTATGGTCTCACAACAGTAAAATGCTGGCTTACAAATCGGATAAAGACGGAAAAATGCAGCTATATCTGCACTGGCCCGATAATCAGCAGGAAATAAAACTGACCAACGGAGTCACATCTCCCGGAAGTGTAAGTTTCTCTCCGGACGACAGTTACCTGGCATTCACCATGTTTATTCCTTCCCGAAAGAAAAAGACAACCATTACGCTTCCCGAAAAGCCACAAGGAGCCCAATGGAACGATCCGCCCAAATACATAGACGACCTGAAATATCGTGCAGACGGAGCAGGATATCTCAAGGAAGGCTTCAATCATATTTTTACCTTGCCCGCAACAGGTGGAACACCGCGACAACTTACTTCCGGTGATCTCAGCTACGGAACACCGGTATGGGACCATGACGGCCGCCACCTGCTTTTTGCCGCTAACCTACACGGGAACCGGGAATACGAACCTAATAATAGCGAAATATACCGTATATCGGTCAGTAACGGGACTATAGATACCCTGACCACACGAAAAGGCCCGGACCGGAACCCTGTGGTGTCTCCAGACGGTAAAACCATTGCCTATCTCGGAAATGACGAAAGGTATATGGGCTACCAGATAACCCGGCTATACACCATGAATAGCGACGGTTCCTCCCAGACCCTGGTCTCCGGAGACTTTGATCGGGATATCCGTAATATCCGGTGGGCCAAAGACAGCAAATTGCTATACTTCCAGTACGACGATAAAGGCGATACCAAAATAGGAACTATCGATCTCCGGGGAGAGGTTAAGACTCTTCTCGAGGGTGCCGGAGGACTTACACTGGGCCGGCCTTATAATGCCGCCGATTATTCGGTGTCGGAAAACGGAACCGTAGCCTATACCCTCGGAGGTACGGCACACCCCGCAGATCTTGCGGTTTTTAAGGCAGGAAGTCTACGAGATTGACAGAGGTCAACAAAGATATTTTCGATTATAAGAAACTGGGAAATGTCGAGGAAATATGGTACAAATCCTCTTTTGACGGCCAGGACATCCAGGGGTGGATCGTTACGCCCCCCGACTTTGATCCCGCCAAAAAATACCCTTTGATCCTCGAGATCCACGGTGGCCCCTTTACCAGTTACGGCTCGGTGTTCTCCGCAGAGATCCAGATGTATGCCGCACAGGGCTATGTGGTGCTATATACCAATCCCAGGGCAGTACCAGTTATGGAGAGACATTCGGCAATCTTATTCATCACGATTACCCCAACCACGATTATGACGACCTGATGAGCGGTGTGGACGAAGTTATTAAAAAAGGATATATAGATACGGATAACCTCTTTGTCACCGGCGGAAGTGGCGGTGGGGTCCTGACCGCATGGATCGTAGGACATACCGACCGTTTTGCTGCTGCTGTAGTGGCCAAACCGGTTATCAACTGGTATAGCTTTGTCCTCTATGCCGATAACCCGGCTTATTTTGCAAAATACTGGTTCGGCGAATTTCCCTGGGACAACCCGGAGCCTTATCTGAAACGTTCCCCGCTGAGTTATGCAGGCCATGTAACTACGCCAACGATGCTCCTCACCGGCGAATCGGATTTCCGGACCCCTATTCCGGAATCGGAACAATTCTATACTGCGTTGAAACTTCGTAAAGTAGATGCTGCCATGGTTCGTATCCCGGGGCCTCACACGGTATTACCTCCAGGCCCAGCAACCTGATCGGAAAAGTAGCCGCTGTCTTGTCGTGGTTCGAAAAGTACAAACGGTAACATTTATACAAATAACCATAGCACAGTACTATACAACAAGACTTTTTATGACATTGTGATTAGCCACAGGCTATTCACACTTGCGGGATTCCCCTCCGGGTGGTATCATGGCCTTACCAATTGTAAATGTAAGAAAAATAGGGATATTTTTAGTGCCGGGCTCGGTGATGTACATCCAAGTCGTATATTTACGACCTTTAATAGGTAAAAACATGAACAAAGCACTGAAAAAACTTTTCTTTATCGCCACTTTTGCCCTTGGAATCACAACGGTAGGTGCGCAAAAAACATTTGATAACGGAATTGTCACTTATAAAATGACAACTACCGCCCAGGACCCCACCGCAGGAGAAATCAGCATGGACGCCGACATGACATTTCACATTTCTGGAAAGAAGCCAAGACGTCCATGAGCATGAATGCCATGGGAATGCAGATGGATGTAAAGAGCCTGATCAATTCCCAAAACAGAACGGGAGTGGTCCTGATGTCCTTTTTCGGGCAGAAAATGGCCGCCAAAGTCACCCCGGACGATTATGATGAGCTCGTAAAAAGCAATAACGATTTTGACATCGAAAAGGTAGAACCAACCAATGAAACCAAAGATATTCTGGGCTATTCCTGCAAAAAGGCGATAGCCACGACAAAGCAGGGCATGGAACTCGAAATCTATTATACCGAGGCCATAAAACCCATAGCCATAGAAGGTCTTGGTAATATCAATATGAAAGGTATAAACGGGCTTCCTCTGGCCTATTCCATGCAAACCCCTCAGGCCAAAGTTAGTTTCGAGGCCAAAAGTATCAAGGAAGGTGGCGTTAAAGCTTCCGATTTTAATTATACGATACCCGAAGGATACAAAGAAGTGAGTTTTTCGGAGCTCAGCCAGATGAGTGGTGGTATGTAACTCCTGAATAGCTGTAGGTTCAGTCGTCCGTAATCTTCATTTTCCGAAGCAAAAAGAAGCGTTCATGTTCCGACAGATCCCCTCTTTAAATGTATAGTCGAAATACAATTCGTCGTTTACGATTTCCGCATCGAAATAATGGTTTTTCACCTGGGGGATCTTATCTGCTACTTCACACAGGCTCAGGTCGTGAGTTGCAATGATACCCGTAGCATCAGAAGCCACCAGTTTTTCGACAAACTTCCTGGAACCAATAGCCTTATCCGTGCTGTTGGTTCCTTTTAATATTTCATCGAGTATAATGAAATATTCCTCCTTCCCTATCGCGTCCACAATATATTTTAACCGTCTCAGCTCCGCATAGAAATAGGAAGCTTCGTCAGCCAGGGAATCCACGGTGCGCATACTTGTGATGAGTTTTACGGGGTTGTATTCACAAGCTTCTGCACATACCGGTAGTCCCGCATTACCCATAACGATCTGCAGTGAAACCGTGCGTAAAAAGGTACTTTTCCCTGCCATATTAGCCCCTGTAACGATAAAAAATTCCTCCCGGCGGATGGCATAATCGTTTTTTACCACCTCCGCAGGATCGATAAGCGGGTGTGCTCCCCGAACTGTTTTCAGTATATAAGTACCAGAATTGATCACCGGAAATGTATAATCCGGGTGATTAAACCGGAAATTCCCCAGCGTGTTGAAGGCATCTGTAAAATGGATAACGTCAAACCAGTCTTCTACATGGTGCCGGTAGGCCATCATCCATTTTTCGAGCCTGTAAGACTGGTATAAATCCCATAACAGAAATCCGTTTCCGAGTGCACCGAAAATAAAATTATTCCGCTGCTCCAGGGCATCTATAATCTTCGAAAAACGTTTCAGGGTCGCCGAGGCCTGTAGCGAAGACTGCTTCACACGGCCCTGTGCTTCCCTTAGCATGGCCGAAGAAAACGTTTCTTCCTCGATATGCGCCAGCAAACGATGATACTGGCTGAACGTATCCTGAGCTTTACTGACCTGCACAGCCAGTGCATTAATTTTTTTCAACCGGACGGACGTCATGGCCAACCCTGTGAGAAAAAGAAGAAACAGGGCATAACCGGATACCATATCGGTAAAATACAAAACGGTCAGCACTACCGATCCCATCCAAAAGGCACGGTGAAGCCAGGGCATCAGACCGGAAACAAAAGGCTGATATGCTTGCAGCCAGTTTATAACCGTTTCCGGGTTCGTCTCCGTCCTGATCATCCGGGCCACCGCAGTAAACTCCTGTCGGAACCTGAGCTTTTCTGCCAGCTCGCGGACCGCTTCCTGCTTTTGGGGTATAGCCGAGGTATCGTTTGAAGTGAGAAAACCTGCGAGTTTTTGTCTTCCGGTAAAAGGGCCGTACGATTGAGGTATTGAAAAAACGAACGGTTCCCGAAGAGATCGGTATCCTGACTAAAGGCGTGTCCGGGATCGGCAAACTCTTCTCCGTCCGGCAAATCGCCATAACAACGGTCCAGTACTCGGATCTCGGTTTCATTCAAAGCGATGAGTTCTTCCAGTTGCCGCTTTTTCCATTGCAGATTGCTGTGACGGGAGACCAAAAAAGGAATAAGGCTATCCCGGCCAGTATACACGCCGTCAATAACTTCGTATTTCCTGCGGCCAGGTAGATCAGAACTCCAAAAACCAGGAACACCGTCAGCCGGAATATGCTCGATACCAGCAATTGTTTTTTAATTTTGCGCAGAGTTTCCTGATATTGAAGGATATTTTCACGATAAACCGATAAAGGTGTAGGCATGGCTGGAATTTTTAATGAAGCGACCAATGGCTAAAATACACAAACTTCGTAGATTTCACCTATAAACCCTGCCACCGCACCTCTTAAAAACATCATAAATTTCCGGTACGCTCATCCCCGGTTATTCGGGTCTTACCTCCTATCTTTGCACACGGCTTTTTAAAGTAACTACAACCAATCGGTATATGACCAATTTTATCCTTATTGCCGTATGTATACTCTCCGGTATCCTGGTAAAGCATTACAAGGCATTACCACAGGACAGTTTTAAATCGGTGAACGCCTGGCTTATCAATATTGCTCTCCCTGCGGTAGCCCTCAAATATCTGCCGCAAATGGAATGGTCGGAAGAGTTATTGCTTCCGCTCTTTATGCCTATGGTCGTATGGGGTGGTTCCTATGGCTGCATTTATATTTTCAACACGATATATCCGATGCATAAAGAAACCAGGGCCGTATTGTTACTTACTTCAGGGCTCGGAAATTCCTCTTTTATCGGCTTTCCGCTCACCCAGGCTTATTTCGGGGATGAAGGACTTCCGATCGCGGTTTTCTATGATCAGTCTACCTTTATCCTGATCGCTACTGCTGCCATTTTTACTGCGGTAAAGGCTTCCAACGGCGGAGCGTTTCATCCGGTGGCTACCCTTCGGAAAGTATTTTCCTTTCCGCCTTTCATCGCTTTTATACTGGCCCTGGTACTGCCGCATTTTGTATCGCTGGACCCGGCACTGCCGGTACTCGATGCCCTGGCCGTAACCCTTGTACCTCTGGCGCTGTTTTCGGTGGGTATGCAACTCCCGCTGAAAGACTGGAAAACCGACCGGGGACTGATGGCTTTTGCACTCTCCTATAAACTTCTGATCGCCCCTTTATTACTGTTCGGGATATGCCTGCTTTTTTCATTTCGCGGACTTACGGCGCAGGTCAGCGTTTTCGAGGCTTCCATGGCACCAATGGTTACGGGAGCCATCATTGCTATAGACCACAACCTGAATCCTCCCCTGGCCAACAAAATTCTCGGAATCGGGATCCTGGTTTCTTTCCTTACCACTTTTCTGTGGTCGCTTGTACTCCCGGCTATAGCCTGATCACTGTATGGCCCGGAAAACAAATTTGTGAAGGGTAAAGGTATCAGCTCCGGGTCTTATATTGATCAGGTTAACACCATCGGGGACAGGATAACATTGAAGCAGGGTGTTTTTTCGGACCCCGGACCGAAACGAAGAAAAATCCGGGCTATACAACGAAGCATACACCACAAAACGGTCAAATACGATATGATCGTACCCGGCATCCGAAGAACCGAACCGGGCGTAGAAACCGGCATACCTGTTCCGGTTTACCTGTAAACGGTAATTTTTGAAATTCCTGGAGTTTATGATACTGCCATCCCTTTTATCCGTGATATAAAAGTTACAGTACGACTTTCCGCGGGTGGAAAAAGCCGAAATACCTATAAAATACGGAGTAATATCTATGGTCAGATGCCTGTTGGCACTGTTGGCATAACCGAAATCAATCCCCTTGATCGTCTTGTACTGTTGCCATAACTGCTTACCGGAATCATCGTACTTACCGATCAGAAAACCGGAATCACCACTTTCGGGACGTACACCCGCATAGCAATAATACGCCTGTTCCGCTGCATCATAAACCACCGCTCCTTTGGCGTGTTCGGTCGGTATCCTGTGATCAGAAAATCGTCCGCCATGCCCGTTACCACCAGCCGGAGGATAGGCCGAAAAAGAATGCGGATTGAGACGGAGCACAGCAAATTTTTCCCGGTCCGGATGTTCCACTTCCATAACCAGTTTTACATCATGCCTCATCTGGCCCCGATAATCGAAAGTCATACAACGATATGCCCTTGACGTATCTCCGGAAGATTCAGGAAAAGCTAAAACAAAATCCTCCTCAGACACATGAAGCAAAGCCGGGTGTACGCCCTTATAATTCAACGGGACACTGTAGTTCTCTGTTCCGGACAGGCTCTCTATATATACGGACATCTTTTTGTTTTCTTCAAGAAGGTACACAAAATAGCTGTCGTTCGAAAACCATAATTTATTGGCATTTCGGTGCGAACGGATACGAAAACGGCTTGTATTTTCAGTACCATCATCATTCTTACCGGAAAACAGGCAAAGCGTATCCCGGTATATACGATATATATTTTTGTCTCTCATCATTCCGCCGTATTGAAACAGGAAATTCTCCCAGGTTTGTGACCCGGTTAGTAGATCATCCCCACTAATCCTTTCCTTGCTGCGAAAGCTATACAAATTCCGGAAATCGGCATCCAGTACCGTAAGCCGGGTTTTATCGGCCCCCTTACCATTTTCGAGGATAAATAGATTCCCCGTTTCCGTAACGTCGTAGTCACTGATGCTATTACCTGCGCCGATAGTAAATTCCGTTGTTTTCTGTTGGGCCTGCAAGCAGAGGGCAAGCAGACAAAAAACCGGGATAAAAATGTGTTTCATGGTCAATTAGGAAATTTAAAAATGAAGGTTTGTGTATCTTTTTCCCCGCTACAGCATATCTGAAGCTGTATTTGATCAGGAGGCATGAAAAATACGCAGCTATCCCTGTAATTCCGGACCAACAAGTATAGAACAAGTTCTAACAGTATGTAGAATTTATTCTACACCTCGCCCGCAGCAGAATCGGAAGACGGCATGTATTGCCCTGAACAATCAGATCGGCCATATTACGGAAGATCACATACATTTTACTTTAAGTTAATACACAGGACAACTTGTTTCTTTTCTTTTGTAAAAACCTTAATAGCCGGCTGCTATACTATGCGCCGGACCTGCAACAGGAGTAAATACGATAGCTATGATAAAATTACTTTTAACCCTCGGCGGGTTGGGCCTGTGCTTTACACTTTCGGGCCAGGTGAAGGGATATGTTTTTGAAGATAATAACCGTAACGGCAAAAAAGAACGTTCCGAAGCCGGAGTAGCCGGTGTTTCGGTGACCAACGGTGTCGATGTCGTGCAGACCGATGCCCGGGGGTATTACGAACTGCCCGAAAACGACGACCAGATTATTGCCGTCATAAAACCATCGGGCTATGCCTTACCGGTTAATGCCGATAATCTGCCTCAGTTCTATTATATCCATAAACCCGGTGGTTCCCCGAAACTCAAATACAAAGGGGTATCGCCCACGGGAAAACTTCGTAAAAACACAAACTTCCCCTTATATCGCTCCGAAGAACCGGATACGTTCACTGCCCTGGTATTCGGCGATCCGCAGGCATACACCAAAGAAGAGATACATTATTTTTACCGGGGAATAGTCGCCGAAGTGGAAGGTATCAGCGATATTCCGTTCGGAATAAGCCTCGGAGATCTGGTCGGAGACGATCTGGACCTGTTCGGGCCTTACACTGATGCCATTCGGAAAATAGGAATTCCGTGGTATAACGTTATGGGAAATCACGATATGAATTACGATGCCGGTGAAGACCGCTATTCCGACGAAACTTACGAATCCCGCTTCGGACCTAATAACTATGCTTTCAATTACGGAAAAGTTCACTTTATCATCCTCGACGATATTCTCTACCCCGATCCGAGAGATGGTAAAGGGTATTGGGGCGGGTTCCGTAAAGATCAACTGGATTTTGTAGAAAATGACCTGAAATACGTTCCTGAAGATCATCTTATTGTACTGGCCTTTCACATTCCGCTCAGCGAACCGGACGGTGATGCTTTCCGGGACAAAGACCGTCAACGGCTTTTCGATCTGCTCAGCAACTATCCCAATACCCTGTCGTTATCGGCTCATACCCATTTGCAGAAACAGGATGTCTTTACCCGGGCGGAAGGATGGAAAGGACCCCGACCCCATCACAGCTATAATGTAGGGACTACGTCGGGCGACTGGTATTCGGGGAAGCTCAACGACCAAGGTATTCCGGTATCTACCATGCGCGATGGCACCCCGAAAGGTTATGCTTTTATCCGTTTTGACGGAAACCGCTACGCTGTAGATTACAAAGTTGCGGGAGCGCCGGCCACTTACCAGATGAATATCTTTTCGCCGGAAGTCGTTGCCAGGGGACGCCGTACCCCGGCCGGTATTTATGTCAACTTTTTTTATGGGAAGTGCGGATGATGTGGTTGAATACTGTATAGATAACGGTTCATGGAAATCAATGAAACAGGTAGAAGAACCGGATCCTTCCTATGTCAGGGATGTTTTGGAATGGGACACCACGCCTTCCCTTTTCCCGGGAAGACGTTCTTCCAACCCTGTGATCAGCACACACCTGTGGCGCGGTACCATTCCCACAGATCTTGAAGCGGGTAAACACACCATAACGGTCAGGGCCACTGACCGCTACGGCAAAGTCCATTCGGCGACAAGCCATTATACGCTGGCCGATCCGGTAGACTAAGACTTGAATTACTCCATGTAGTCGTATATTACAGTTAACTACCCGGAAAACAGGAAAAATACCTCCCCTGTTTCCGGGTTTCTGTCTGCCTTTATGAGCCGTTTTCAAGAAACTCCCGTTCCATTTTTTGGTTTGCAGCTTTCCAGAACACATACAATGCTCTGGCTTGTCCGTAAGCCTGCTTATTTTCATCTCGGAGCTGAAGTTCCAGTGCTTTGACCGGCATAGGCGGGCTTATCCTCACCTGGGCAAACCTGGACGCCATCTTGTGTACCACATTGGCCAGGGCATCATAGTCCCGATCATCCAAAGCCTGTTTAAAGACCACCAGTTCCTTTTTATTTTCCCCGATCATCAATTCCACAATCTCCTGCAATGCCTCTTCATCATCTCCGGTATAAGCTTTGAGATCGGTAAGATCGTAAATGGCCTTCCCTTCCTCATCCCCTTTTTCGGAAACGTTTTCGAGTCCGAGCAGATCGGATATGGTTTTTAATACATTGGTCTTCCGCAACGGCTTAAAAAGTATCCTGTCAAAACTCTCCATCCTCGAAGCATCTTCCGGGGTGAGCATCACATTGGCCGTAGCTATGATCGTATTTCGCAGTACAATACCTTCTTTTTCGAGTTCCTTTTTGAGCGCATAACCGGAAAGGCCCGGCATTTTCATGTCAAAGATAACCAGATCGTACGATTCGGTTCGCAAATGCACCAGCGCTGCTTTCGGATCGTTTATGGCCTTAAAATCTGCTCCGTAAGGCACTACGAGTTTCTCATATAGCCGGGTAATCAGCGGATCGTCATCTACGGCCAGGATACGTACACCCTGAAGACCGTTGGCAGGCATCCGGAATTCTCCTTCGTGTTCCTCCTCTTTTCTTTCTCCTTTTGCAAAGGTGAACCCCACGGTAAACTTACTTCCTTCCTGCTCTTTGCTTTCCAATTTCAGTTTTCCTCCCATCTCTTTTACTACTCTTTTTACGATTCCAAGCCCCAGCCCTGTACCTTTAATTTTGTTTTTATGGGTTCCGGCCTGCTGATAGTCTTTGAATATCGTTTTTTGTTCTTCTTCACTGATCCCTATTCCGGAATCCTCAATACTAATCCTTACATCCAGTTTCTCCTTATCTTTTTCGTGTTCCCGGGTTTCCAGTTCCACCCTGATAAATCCTTCTTCTGTATATTTCAAAGCGTTGTGAGCCAGGTTGTAAATAATCTGTTGAATACGGTACTCATCGGAAATAATATATACCGGCTCCGAAGGCAATATAAATATGGGTTGTATGCCCCGGTTGATGATCAGCGGTTCAAAATTGCTTCTGATCTTTTCCATGACCACCAGCAGGTCGAAATTTTCCTCCTTAATCTCGATGATCCCTGCTTTGATCTTGGCCATATCCAGGATCTCATTGGTCATCTGGTAAAGGTAATTGGATGCCGACTGCAGGGCCTGTACATTCTCGTCCTTCTGATCGAGCATATCGGCATAACCGATAATGGAGGTCAGTGGTGTTCGCAGTTCATGACTCATCGTAGACAGAAAACGTTGCTTTTCTTCGGCCTCCCGTAATGCCCTGCGCTCACTTTGCTCCAGTTTTTTATGATAAAAGATTGACTTGTTTACATCCCTGAAGATAACAAAGGTGGCAACCAATCCCAGTATCAGAAAAATCAGGATGATAATCCCTGTTTCGTATATATACTTCCTGGAATCGCTCGAAAAATCATCGATATACCGGTTAAATTCGCTGAGCTCCTCAAAAAGGATCTCGTTGAGAATACCTTCTATATAATTATTGATCTCCGCATTCTTCTGAAAGATCTGTTTTTCTCTGTTCTCGATATTCTCCAGAATATCGCTTCGCCGTTGCTGTATCTTCTCGAAAATCGAGATGATTTTCATCTCCGGGGCTTCTTCCGGTTGCCCCGGGGTGAGCAAGGTGTCTACCGAAGTAGAGACGATCGTATCGCGATTTCGTTTACGGCGCTGTAGCTCTTTGGGATAGGTTGTCTTTTCAGCAGCAGATTCGTCTTTGCCCGTCCTTCCGAACAACCTCCGGAAAAAGTTTCCCTTATCGTCCTTATCTATTTTTTCCTGGTCTATGATCCGCCCGCCATTTGAAACTACAGGGTTTTCATAGATCTCGGAGGTTATCTGTTTAATGATGGTTACCGAATCCCGCGCACTGAGATTGAGTCGCGACAACTCTTCTTTCAGCACATTTTCCAGGTCATTGACAAAACGTTCCTGGCTTTTCTGCTTGATATCTTCCAAAACCAGGTATTCGGACTGGATCTCCCGCAACAATCTCGGAATCGTATCGAGCTGACTGTATTCCGATAGAATATCGGAGTTTTTCAGCTCCTGTTCTATCGAATCCAGGTTTACTTCTATAGAAGCTATGATCGAATCTACCTTCCGCGACGAGAATTTGATAGAATCTATCAGGTACAGATTGTTGAGCTTGTTGAGGTCCAAAGCTATTTTTTTCAGGTGATTGGACCTCTTCTGCGGGTTGATACTTTTTTCCACCCGATTGCTCAGCGACTGTAAACTTATATAAAAATAAAACCCTATGCTCGCAATAGCTACGGCGCTAAGTGCAAACATCAGTAAGGTTTTACCTTTTACATGCAGCATCGGTTCCTTATTTTAGTTTTTCCAGGAGTACCAGAAGTTCATTGGGTTTTATGGGTTTTTGTACAAAATCAAGTACACCCAGTTCCCGCGCCCTGCTGACCATATCATCCTCCTTGAAACGACTCATCAATAGGGTCTTCGCATTTTTGTTCGGTCCGTCCTTGATACCTTCCAGTACCGACAATCCGTCCTGGTCGGGCAGTTTGTAGTCGGTAATGATAAAGTCAAACTGCTCCGCAGCCAGTATTTCCCTGGCCTGTGCAGCAGACTGCGCATCTTTGGTTAGGATCTGATTGTTGTTGAGATATTTTGTCAGCAAGCGACAAAATACGACATCATCTTCTATAACTAATACTTTTAAGCTCATATCTTAAATATTATCAAATTTTTCAATAGCATGCTGGTCAATGGCATAGGTAGCCATGGCGCTCTGTATGAATCCCTGGATCAGTTCATCGATTCCAAGTCCTAAATTACCAAAATTACGGATATCATATAACATGAGGCGCTCATCGTCGTAAGACCATCCTTCGGTCTGTTTTACGGAGAGGTTGGTACCGTACAGATCCCACGAACTCGCTCCTTCGGGCAGAGGTTTGTTCAGAGGCAACCGTGCTCTCCTGGAATAGATCGCCAGGGGTCTTAACCCTTCTTCCGTGTAGTGCATCATCAATCTGAGGTCGAAAGCATAGCTCCTGTTTTTCTTATCCGGGATCGTTCCTACGTGATACCATGCCTTTTCCTTATCACTGCCTTTGATATAATTGCTGTATATCAATTGCTGGATCAGGTACTTCTCGGGCTGATAAGCCTTCAGGGTTTCATATACCGTTTCCATTTCTTCCTGTGATGTAACGGTGTACACGCCCTGACCGGCATTACTGTCCGGCACTTTGATCACCATACTCCTTCCGAGCTTCTCGAAATAGTGGAAGAGATCCTTATGTTCTACCTCAAGATACGTATGAGGGGTATGGATTTCCAACCCGGAGGCCCGGAACTTATCATTAAATTTCTGATAGGCCATGTAGGCTTCTGTTTTGTTACGTCCCCCTGCCAGGCAGGCTTCTATGGGGTTTAACAACAAGGTCCTGGATTTGAGGGGTATTCTGTTCCAGGGTTCCTGTGTAACATAACGAAAAGCAGCACGGATTGGTATCCATTCCTCGTTTTCGGATTTTACATACAACTTGTTATCTACGAATTTGGCAGGCGGATCGGGATCGTCTTTCAAAAATTTGGCCAGGTACACGTCCTCCCCGAAAGCATCGGCAAGTGTGGAGGCATACCCGATATTTTCCATCGGGTTTTTATCGTAGATCACAGCCAGTCCCCCGGTCTCGTTGTGCTTTTCCACCTGGGGCTTAAAGGTAAGCTCCAGAAGTTTTTTATATCCTCCCTTTTCAATGTTCAGATCCAGTAAAGGCATGGATTTTTGTCCTGACGGACACGAATTGGTTTCGATAATCGTCAGTTTACGCATGCCGGCCTGGTTGGTAATATGCATCATGTCCGTCCCCGACCATTGGAAATATTTGGGCTTATAAGCCAGCACTTCACGGAGCTTCTCTTCATCCGCTCCCGGATGCAATCGGGAAAATCTGGAAATAAACTGGTCTGTGGTCAGGTGTAAAAAATGACTTACCAAAGGGTGAATATTAGAGTTCAGTACCCTCGGATACCAATGCTCGGAGGGTTCGAAATCTCCGGGCTCCACCAAATGTACATTATCTGCAATACTTAGTTTCATGTGTATATTTTATTTTTTTCTTAGAATAACTTGAATGTTCGTACCCGCGGGGCAATAACTTTTTTCATATCTTATTTAAATACCATGTATGGTTTCCAGGATAAAGTCCCAATGTTTGTAAAGCATCAGCACGCCACTGACTACCATAGTGGTAATGACAATTTTCCTGAAAAAAAGTTCGGAGATCATACCGAGGAGCTTCTTCCCGTAAAAATTACCTATGATAGCGGTGAAACCCAGAATAAGACCATACTTGAGGACATCACCGGTCAGGTATCCGAAATACGCATAACTCGCCAGCTTGGAAATATGAAGTACGACAGCGTTTGCAGACCGGGTACCGATAAGCTCCTCTTTGGTCATACCATAATTCATATAAGCCGAATTCATCAGGGGCCCCACCCCCCCTATAAGACCGGACAGAAATGAGATGGTAAACCCTATGGGAACAAAATGCCAGGTTTTTATACGCTTTACTTTAACGTCTTCCGGCTTCTGGAAAAACTGGAAAACGGTAAATACAAGGAATATCCCGATAATAATCTGTATCCAGTCGGAAGACAGCGATGCAAACAGCCGCGCTCCCAGAACTGACCCTACAATGGTGGAAGGAAGCAACCATTTGAACAGGTTCCAGTCTATCTCCTTGAAAAATAAAAACACCCTGGAACTGCTGCTCATTGCTATACCCAACGTCATAATCGGTGCGACGGACTTGGCTCCGGCAACAAAAATGATCAAAGGCATCAAAAGTAAACTGGCTCCTCCGCCACTTAACGTACTTAAAACAAAAATCAAAAAACCCAAAACTACCAGAAGGCTTATCTTAATCATAATCAAAACTTAGCTTCGGAAACAGGCTTACCGTTCCCTTTTAAATTAAATATATCTGTTTTTTTCGGAATGGGGCAATTGATAAAGCGTATAGCATTAAGGACGCTCAGCCATAAAACCTGAGCTGAAGCTGAAACCTGACAAAAACCCGATACACAGACAAAGGATTTCCCAAAACCGGAATATCATTCCGGAATTTCTCCTTCGAAAGGTTTTCGGATACCGGATATAAAAATGCTTTTCTTCTCATTACGTTTTTTTATACTGTCGTTTACAGAACAAATACTGTGACAAAAACACCACAACATTTAAATTTCTCAAAAAACCATGATAATCAATATTTTAACACAACAAAGTCTGCTTCCCACACCCTGTCTTGTTGTATAAAACATACATACATTTGTATAAAAGTTTCTCATACCCCGGCTTTACGGATATCCATAGAACCCGTCTCTGTTTCCGGCCCGTATACGGGTATAAAAAACAGGGAGACCTGAGCCTCCCTGTTATACGATATCCGGAAATGCAAAGATTACAATCCTTTCTCGTTCGATAGCGAGTACGGAAAGTCCTTTTCGTCCGTGCCCCTTGTTTTTTCGGGGGTATCTCCCATGTCAAAATCGATAACACCACCCTTCATGAGCTCCTTATGGCTCAGGTAGTTTTTGGTATAGGTTTTTCCGTTAACCCGCATTTTACGGATATAACGGTTCGTATCCGAGTTGTCAGGAGCATTCAGGATCAGCTCGTTCCCGTTTTCCAGCCGAAGTGTTGCTTTTTTAAACAACGGAGCCCCGATGACATACTGGTCCGTAGCCGGAGCCACAGGATAAAAGCCCAGGGCAGAAAACACGTACCATGCCGATGTTTGCCCGTTATCCTCATCGCCGCAATAGCCATCCGGAGTCGGCCAGTACATCCTGTTCATCGTTTCACGTACCCAGTATTGTGTTTTCCAGGGCTCGCCCGCATAATTATACAGGTAGATCATATGCTGTATAGGCTGGTTACCATGTGCGTATTGCCCCATATCGGCTACCTGCATCTCGCGCATTTCATGGATAATGCCTCCCCCTTTTCTCGGGGTGATGGTCGATGGCGAAGTAAATACGGTGTCGAGCTGCTTTATAAAAGCTTCTCTACCTCCCATGAGGTCTGCCAATCCTTGTATATCATGAAATACGGACCAGGTGTAGTGCATACTGTTCCCTTCGGTAAAATCCCTGCCCCATTCGATGGGATCGAACTCTTTTACAAACGCACCGTTACGGAGTTTTCCACGCATAAATTTGGTTTCGGGATCATAAACTTTTTTATAGTTCAGGCTTCGTTCTTTATAGCGCTTTATTTCTTTTTTAGGACGCTTGAGCGCCTTGGCCAGTTGGTATATCGCAAAATCATCGTAGGCGTATTCCAGTGTTCTCGACACATTCTGGCGGATATCCACATCGGCAGGAACATAGCCGAGATCATTGTAATATTCCACTCCGGCACGCCCCACTGCAGTCATCGGCCCTTCGTTATTAGCCCCGTGAATGAGCGCTTCATACAGCGTTTCGATATCATACGAATAACTGTCCTTATTTTTCAGGTAGGCTTCGGAAACCACAGAAGCGGAATTATTACCGATCATGATATTACGCAATCCGGGGCTCGCCCATTCCGGTAACCATCCGCTCTCTTCATAGGCATGGAGGAGTCCCTCCTGCATTTTTTCGTTGAGTTCCGGGTACATGAGGTTCAGAAAAGGAAAAAGAGCCCTGAAGGTATCCCAGAATCCCGTATCGGTAAACATGTATCCCGGGCGTACTTCTCCGTTGTACGGGCTGTAATGCACAACCTTACCGTCTTTGTCGTATTCGTAAAACGATCTCGGAAAAAGCAGACTGCGGTACAGACAGGAATAAAAAGTCCGGTACTGATCGGTCGTTCCTCCTTCGAGAGCTATTCTACCCAATTCCTTGTTCCAGGTATCCCGCCCTTTTTGCCGGAGACCTTCGAAATCCAGCGAAGCCGTCTCTTCCAGGTTTCTCTCGGCCTGTTCGAAACTTATAAATGACGAGGCTACACGGGCATTGATCTGTTCTCCCGCAGCTGTTTTAAACGCTATTACGGCGCCGGCATGGTCTGCCTCCGATTCCAGCTTATCCGTAAGCAGGGAATCGCTGAAGGTCTTCCCCGATTCGAAGGCTTTGTCAAATTCTATGACAAAGTAATTTTTAAAATTTTCCGGTACGCCCCCGCTGTTTCTTGTAGTGTATCCGATCACCTTGCGTTCTTCCGGAATGACCTTTACATAAGACCCCCGATCGAAAGCATCTATTACGATATACGAATCGTTCTCCGGGAACGTAAAGCGAAACCTTGCGGCACGTTCCGTCGGGGTAATTTCCGTGGTCACATCGTGATCTGCCAGGTACACCCGGTAATAATACGGTGTGGCCTGCTCTGCCTTGTGAGAGAACCAGCTTTGCCGTTCCTCTTCCTTAAAACGAAGTTTTCCGGTGACCGGCATGAGCGAGAACTGACCGTAATCGTTCATCCAGGGAGAAGGCTGATGTGTCTGTTTAAATCCCCGTATCTTCCTGGCATTATAGGTATAGGTCCAGCCATTCCCGTTCTCCCCGGTTTGCGGAGTCCAGAAATTCATACCCCAGGGCATGGCTATAGCCGGATATACGTTTCCGCTGGAAAGCGAATAATCAGAATCTGTTCCCATCAACGGGTTAACATAGTCTACCGGTTCATCTGAGGCCGGAACGGTTTGTCCGTTCAGGGTACAGCACAACAGGATCAAAAGATAAAAATAGTGTTGCTTTTTTAGTCTTTGCACGATAAATAGTTATTAGAGTTTAATAATTTACAGCACGGTGTCCGAAGCTCCTTTTGTAATCGGTACGAATGAGCTCCGAAAAGCGTATTCTTACGCATCAAAACCGATCGGTTTTCATCGGAATCTGCGTTTATTTTTTTGGCCTTCCAAGTTAGTAAAACGTTTTAGCAAGGCCTAAATACTTATCTTAAAATTTTTGGTGTATTTACAGACAGTTCCGGAAAGCAGGTAAATAACAGATTTCGACATGGCTCAAAGTACGGAGCATACTGTCGGGGAAATCTTTGATGTATGTAGCGTGTAAAAACATAAAAACCCGGCGAGATCCGAAGACCTGCCAGGTTTTTATTCTTCTATTATGAACAAAAAAATTATTTGCTTTCTTTATCCATTTTCTCTTTAAGCTCTGCAAGAGCATCAAGGTCACCAAGTGTAGTTTTCTCTACGTTAGTGTTGTTTGCAGACTTCATGTTTTTCTCTTCCTGTTCTTTGAAGATAGCGGTATGAGAAGCAACAACTCTTTTGAATTCTTTGTTGAACTCAATAACTTTGAATTCGGCTGTTTCTCCTTTTTTCAGTTTTTTACCATCTTCTTTTTCCAGGTGACGTGAAGGAACAAAAGCAACGATATCTTCATTGAGGTTGATAGTCGCACCTTTGTCTACGATCTCACTTACTTCTGTAGTGTGAACAGTACCTACACCAAACTCGCTCTCATACTTATCCCACGGGTTTTCCGTAGTTTGTTTGTGACCGAGGCTCAGTTTACGTCCGTCTACGTCCAGTTCCAGCACTTCCACTTCGAGTTTATCTCCTACGGAAACGAACTCGGACGGGTGCTTGATCTTCTTGGTCCAGGAAAGGTCTGAGATATAGATAAGACCGTCGATACCTTCTTCCAGTTCTACGAATACACCGAAGTTTGTAAAGTTACGTACAATACCTTCGTGCTTGGAACCTACAGGGTATTTGCTGGTAATATCGGTCCATGGGTCCGGAGTAAGTTGCTTGATACCGAGCGACATTTTGCGCTCTTCTCTGTCGAGTGTAAGTACTACAGCTTCTACTTCGTCACCTACGGAAACGAAATCCTGAGCGGAACGCAAGTGTGTAGACCAGGACATTTCGGAAACGTGGATAAGTCCCTCAACGCCTTCGGCTACTTCGATAAAGGCACCGTAATCTGCAATAACAACGACTTTACCTTTTACCTTGTCTCCTACTTTGATCTCGTCGCTAAGCGCTTCCCAAGGATGTTTCTGAAGTTGTTTCAGACCCAACTGGATTCTCGATTTGTTATCATCAAAGTCAAGAATTACCACGTTAAGTTTCTGATCCAGTTCTACAACCTCGCTCGGGTGGTTGATCCTGCTCCAGGAAAGATCGGTAATGTGGATAAGACCGTCAACACCTCCAAGGTCGATAAACACACCGTAAGAAGTAATGTTTTTAACAACTCCTTCCAGTACCTGACCTTTTTCAAGCTGCCCGATGATCTCTTTTTTCTGTTCTTCGATATCGGCTTCGATAAGTGCTTTGTGCGAAACTACGACGTTCTTGAATTCGTGGTTGATCTTTACCACTTTGAACTCCATAGTTTTGCTTACGTACTGATCGTAATCGCGGATAGGTTTTACATCGATCTGTGATCCTGGTAAGAACGCTTCGATACCGAATACATCTACGATCATACCACCTTTGGTTCTGCATTTTACAAAACCGTTTACGATCTCGCCATTATCATAAGCTGCATTAACCCTATCCCAGGCTTTAATCGTACGGGCCTTTCTGTGCGAAAGTACCAGTTGTCCGGTTCTGTCTTCGCGAACGTCGATAAGGACCTCTACTTTATCTCCAACTTTAAGATTGGGATTGTAACGGAATTCGTTCAGAGAAACCACTCCTTCGGACTTAGCGTTGATGTCGATAATAGCTTCCCTGTCTGTAAGGTGTACTACTTCTCCTTCTACTACTTCCTCATCGGCAGTATCTACGAAGTTCTCTTCTACGAGCTTTTCAAACTCCTTAAGCTTGTCATCTTCAACTTTTTCAATACCTTCTTCGTAGTTGTGCCAGTCGAAGTTCGCTAAAAATTCTTCAGGATTTTTTACATCCTGTTCTGTCTTTGTTTGAGTGTCAGCCATTGCTGATTTAAAATTTGTATCCCGAACCCATACCGGAAATAAAGCAATAGGAATTCAGAAGCATTAATAATTAGTTTGTTACACCTTTTCCTCCGGATTTTGCTAAAAAGGAGTGCAAAAGTACAATTATATTTTTGATTTTCAAAAACTTGTGCAGGGTTAATTTATTCAAAAAGTATCCTGCACCCCCACCTGTGCCGAAAAATCCTGACAAACCGGCAAAATATTGTGTTTTAGAAGCCGGCAGCACTTCCCGCTCCTGACATTTTTAATACCTTTACGCCCGAAGAAAACGTAAAACGACATCCCATGCTGCAACCCATTTCCTGCAACGGTTACGATATATTTTTTAATGAAGACGGTTATACCCGGCTCCGGGAATACCTCGAACAAAAAAACCATTCCAAAGTTTTTATCCTTACGGACGAAAACACGCATCAACACTGTCTTTCGCATTTTATGGCCAATATGCCTGCCGATTTTACCGCCGAGGTCATTGAGATTGAGGCCGGTGAGATCCATAAAAACATAGAGACCTGCAGCCAGGTATGGCAGGTTCTTTCCGAAATGGGCGCCGACCGGAAAAGCGTACTGATCAACGTGGGCGGCGGTGTGGTAACGGATCTGGGCGGCTTTGTGGCTTCTACCTTTATGCGTGGTATAGACTTTGTAAACATCCCCACTTCACTTCTCGCCATGGTCGACGCTTCCGTAGGCGGTAAAACGGGTGTGGATCTGGGGGCATTAAAAACCAGGTGGGCGTTATCAATGTCCCCGACATCCTTATCGTAGATACGGACATGCTGCGTACACTCCCTCCCGAACAAATGCGGAGCGGGCTGGCCGAAATGCTGAAACACGGTCTGATCTACGACGAGAATTACTGGAATGCCTTTCTCGACCTCTCTGCTTTTCAACTCGATGACCTGGACACTCTTATCCGGGATTCCATAATTATTAAAAACAAGATCGTTATGCAGGACCCGCGCGAAGCCGGACTGCGCAAAACCCTCAATTTCGGGCATACACTGGGGCATGCTATAGAATCGTATTTTCTGCAAAACCCGGATAAACCAACCCTGCTCCATGGAGAAGCCATTGCCATAGGTATGATCCTGGAAACTTTTCTCTCTGCGGAACTCGAAGGCTTTCCCCACGAAAAACTGGAACAGGTTACTTCGGTCATCCTCTCCTATTTCCGGAAAGTAGAAATCGAAACGGAAGATCTGGAACACATCATAGCGTATCTGAAATACGATAAGAAGAATTCCCACGGCAATATCAATTTTGTATTGCTCAAAGACATCGGATCACCTGTTATAGACATCAGAACCGACAACGAAAAGATTCTCCGCTCCTTTGCGTATTACAAAATTCAGGACATATAGCTTCTAATCTATTTTTTCGTAGCGGTACAAACAGGCTTCTATACACATCGTAGGGCTTAAAGGAGAAAGCACAAGATCGTTACCTTCGAAATAAAATTTCATAAGATGTGGTTCGGTATCAAAATCACATTGAAAATCCAGCCGGAGGGAATCTCCCTGAACAGCGTATCTTCCTTCCTGGCAATCCGTACCGTTTGATACAAATGTACTATCTGCCCGGAATTCATAGATATCACCGTCTTTTACGGAAGTCCAGCGGATAGTATCGTCTCCAGGACTGCTATATTGCCTGGTCATTTTCCATCTTCCCGTTACCGAGCCGTCCTGGGTACTGTCGGTATCGTCCCCGCACCCCAATACCGACACGAGGAGAAATACAGCTAAAACAGTTTTCATCGTTGTTTTGGATTGTTTAAACATCATTTTGCTTTTTGAAGTTTTCATTTATATGAAAGATGTACTATCCGCTTAAGCGTTGCGTATATCCTTCCCGCAAAAGTCCTTTTCAAGTGTATTCCGGACGTTTTTAAACCCGGAGAATTCCATGTTATTTTTAGCGCCAAAACCTTTACGAAAACGTTTGAAATACATAATTTTGCCCCGAACACTAAAATGATACCCTCCCTCGAAAAGGGAGATCCTACACTAAACACAGAACTAATGAGTTTTACAAAAACTTACGAAAAGGAACTTGCTTTTCAGGCCGATCGCAGAAAAGCTTCTGTCGAATTCAGCAAAATCGTCAGTGATCTTTGGTACGATAAGGCTATCGAACTCGTGCTTTTCCGCAATCAACTGATAGACCGGAGCGTCAGCGAAATCATTAATCTCCACGAATATGCGGGAGAATTTGTACAAAAACCGATATCCATTTTCGATACGGTCGAAATAGCACAGGCCATTAAACAAATGACCCTTCCTCCGGCCAAGCTCGATATCGGCAAGCTCACCTACGAATTTCACCTCGAAGACGACAAATACACCAATGCCACCGCATTTATCTACGACAAACTCGGAGATGCCCATCAGAGCCGGGAGATACAACCCAAAGATGTGGTCCTGTACGGTTTTGGGCGGATAGGCCGTCTCCTGGCCCGTGAGTTGATGGCCAAAACCGGGAAAGGCAACCAGTTGCGTCTCCGGGCCATTGTCACCCGCGGCAATTCCGATGCCGAAATCCTCGAAAAAAGGGCTTCACTACTCCGTAACGACTCTGTTCACGGTGATTTTCCGGGAACCGTTTCTGCCGACGCCGAGAACCAGGCATTGCTGATCAATGGCACGACCGTTCATATGATCTCCGCAAATGCCCCCGAAGATATCGACTACACGGCTTATGGCATTAAAGATGCGCTGATCCTGGACAATACCGGCGCGTTCCGCGACAAAGAACAACTCAGCCGCCATCTCCGATCGAAAGGGGCAAGCCATGTATTACTCACCGCCCCCGGAAAAGAAATTCCCAATATCGTACACGGGGTTAATCACAAAGCCTACGATCCGGACAGCGAACAACTGTTTTCTGCGGCTTCGTGTACGACCAATGCCATCACCCCCATTCTCAAGGTCATAGAAGATACGCTGGGTATCGTAAAAGGACATCTCGAGACCATACATGCCTATACCAACGATCAGAACCTGGTCGATAATATGCATAGTAAATACCGTCGCGGACGGGCGGCTGCGCTCAATATGGTTATCACCGAAACCGGTGCCGGACGCGCTGTAGCCAAAGCGCTGCCCGCACTCGAAGGAAAACTGACATCCAATGCCATCCGGGTGCCCGTACCCAACGGTTCGCTCGTCGTGCTCAACCTCGAGGTAGAAAAAACCACATCCAGGGAGGCCATCAATACCCTTATGAAAAAATACGCCCTCGAAGGAGAACTGGTAGAACAGATCAAATACGCTCTCAGCAACGAACTGGTTTCCTCCGACATTGTCGGCTCTTCCGCTCCTTCTATCTACGACAGTAATGCCACTATCGTTTCTGCAGACGGCAAAAACATCGTACTGTATATCTGGTACGACAACGAATATGGCTACAGTCACCAGGTGATAAGGCTGGCCAAATACATCGCCAAAGTCAGAAGGTACACCTACTATTAGACGCCGTATAATTTTATTCCCAAAACGGAATATTTCTCCCTACCCTTGCTTCGCAATACGACACGAAACGAAGCAAGGGTAGATTATTGTTTTTCAATTTCTTATAAACACATAATATTCTATATATTTGCGGCCTCGCTCTTCCCGCTGAGGCTTTACTTTTTCATCCCGGGCCACAATAAGTAAATAATCTGAGCGTTACGAAGCATAAACAACTATATTAAATATCAAGTACAGTCAGAAATGAAAATGAAAAATGTGTATTTCACGTGTGTTACATTCATCCTTATTCAACTTTTTACCGGCAGCATACACGCACAACAATCCGCAGAAGAGGAGAATCCCGAAAACAAACTATCACTAACCGAGGGAAACATCGACAACCAGTTCGAATTTGTTATACAACGCTCCAATAACTACCAGGAATACAAAGTCGTAAAAAAGAACTGGCTTTATACACTCAAAAAAAATACGCTCGACTCTATGGCAAGGGTAGACAAAGAATTGTCCGAAGCCATTAACCTCACGAAGAGCCAGAATACGGAGATCGAAGCGCTCAAAGGTGAATTGCAGGAAAGCAAGGACCACGTATCTACACTCAGCAACGAACGGGACAGTATCTCTTTCTTCGGAGCACTTATCGACAAATCCACGTATAAGGCTACCATGTGGGGCATTGTGGGATTGCTCGCCGTGGTACTCTTCTTTTCGTATACAAATTCAAAAACAGTAACGCAGTTACCCAGAGTGCGAAAAAAGCCCTTTCCGACCTCGAACAGGAATATGAAGATCATCGTAAAAAATCTCTTGAACGCGAGCAGAAAGTGAGAAGACAACTCCAGGATGAGATCAACAAACAAAAGATCTCCAAAGCCAAATAGCCCAGAAAAACCGGTTGCAGCACAAAAAATAACTAAAGGTTCGGCCCCGGTATACAACTATTGGAGCCGAACCTTTAACTTTGCAGTCAAAATTTAGCGAAAACATGCGTATCGACATTATAACCGTACTCCCCGAACTCCTAAAAAGCCTTTTGAAGCATCTATTCTCAAAAGAGCGATCGACAAGGGCCTGGTGGAAGTACACACCCACAACCTCAGAGATTATACCACGGACAACTACAAAACCGTAGACGACTACCAGTTCGGCGGAGGAGCCGGTATGGTTATGATGATTGAGCCTATAGATAAATGTATTTCGCAACTCCGGTCGGAAAGAGATTATGAAGAGATCATCTACATGACACCGGACGGGGCGACGTTAAACCAGAGAACAGCCAATCAATTGTCCCTGAAGGAAAACATCATCATCCTTTGCGGACATTACAAAGGGGTGGACCAAAGGGTACGGGATCAGTTTATAACCCGGGAAATATCTATAGGCGACTATGTCCTTTCGGGGGGAGAACTCGGGGCTGCGGTACTCTGCGATACCATCATCAGGCTCATCCCCGGTGTACTGAACGATGAAACTTCGGCGCTGACCGACTCGTTCCAGGACAACCTCCTCGCCCCTCCCGTATACACCAGGCCGGCAGAATACAAAGGCTGGAAAGTTCCGGAAATACTGCTCAGCGGCAATTTCCCGAAAATTGAAAAATGGCGGGAAGAACAGGCTTATATGCGAACCAAAGAACGGCGGCCCGATCTGTTGGACGACTAAAATCCGGCAGCCCGAAAGCCAAAAGTTCAGGCGCCTTAAGACATCGTAATTTCATGGACGTATCGTTATCGGCGGGTCATGATCTTTAATCCCCGTGTAAACCCGATCCCGAAAATCCAATAACTCCCCGACGAAACGATTAAACAACCAAAAAACCTTAACTTTGAAGCACGCTTACAAGCAGTGTACACTATGAAAAGAAGGGATTTTATACAACAGACAGCCGCATCATCGGCGCTTTTATCACTCGGGGGATTATCGTTATCTTCCTGTGACACGGCATCTTCCGGAAAACACATTACCATCCTCCATACCAACGATGTGCACAGCCATATCGACGTATTTCCTCAAGACGACCCCCGTAATCCCGGTCAGGGCGGAATAGCCAGAAGAGCTACCCTGGTTGAACATATACGCCGTGAAAACCCGAATACCCTGCTCCTCGATGCCGGAGATATTTTCCAGGGGACCCCGTATTTCAATTACTACGGAGGGGAACTGGAATTAAGCTGATGAGTATGCTGCGTTACGACGCCGCAACCCTCGGAAATCATGATTTTGACAATGGTATAGACGGACTTTACGCCCAGTTACCCCATGCCAAATTTGATTTCCTCACTGCCAATTACGATTTTTCCAACACGATCATGGATACCCATACCAAGCCCTATAAAGTCTTTGTCAAAGACGGGGTAAAGATCGGTGTATTCGGTTTGGGAATACGGCTCAAAGGGCTGGTCAACGATAATTTGTACAAAGAAACCAGGTATCTCGATCCCATCGAGATTGCACAGGATGTATCTGCCACACTTCGTAAAGAAGAAGGCTGCCATATCGTGATCTGTCTTTCGCATATCGGGTACAAATACAAAAATCCGGATACCGTCTGCGATATCAAACTCGCCGAAAAACGGAGAATATCGATCTCATCATAGGCGGACATACGCATACCTTCATGGATAAACCTGCCATACATCGCAACCGCAAAGACGAAGAAGTTATGGTAAACCAGGTGGGGTGTTTCGGAATCAACCTGG
>JACADM010000209.1_pt1 | contig 30161 bp, 64 predicted proteins | sample 7512371 | NCBI WGS metagenome assembly JACADM01 (sample SAMN14389041, study PRJNA612141) | algae metagenome | isolation source: non-axenic algae culture | place: India: Navi Mumbai | collected 2017-01
TCTACCGCGTCGGCCGCGAGCTCGGCGCGTGGGCGATCTGATGAAGAACATCGCCGAGGACGTTGTCTACCACAGGCACGGGCGAGATCGTCCGCCACGCCAAGCACCAGAAGTAAGTAAAGCCACGACCGACTTCTGTTAGACTCCGCGGTGTGATCATTCTTGCGGCCGCAATTTTGTTGCTCATCCTCGGTATTGGGGCGATCGGCTGAGCGGTATCAATCGCCTCGGCGATGAGCCTTACTGCGCAGATGCAGATTCGAGCTGACGGGGTTCCCGGTGCCGAGCGTTGCCGGAGTGCGGCACTCTTCTCCAGCCTCGACATCGAGGATCATCGGCAAGCGAAATCAGAAAGTGTTCCGTCTTGGGCTGATCCTAATCCTGATCTCACGCCATTCTTTCTGCTGCGTTACTCGCAGACGATGTCCACGACGATCAGCACAAGCCGCTATGGTGGCTGCGCGCGAGTACACGTTCATCAGAATGATTGGCGGTACTTCAATTCAAGCGTCGGCTCGACGCTTCGCCGCAGACAAGTGGCCGGGAGAGAACCATCGCAGCGTCTGTACTCGAGCAGGTTGATGCGGCTTAGCCAACATCCGCGACGCGGTGTTGTCAGCACACAGACATGTCTCACTCGCCGATCGCAGCGAACACATCGGCAAACTTGTTCAAGTGGGTGGATGACGGGCTCAACACGCGGAGTCTGGCATACATGAATCTGAATTCGTACCTGCAGCAGGCATCCAGTCAGATAGCCATCGAGTACTGGTACACCATCTTGAGAACCAGAGAGCGTCTTTCTACGGATTCGACGCGGTTTGATATCAGACGGGCTCTCGATATGGAGTTGATCGGACTTGTACAAATCTGGTGGAAAGTGAACGGTCCGGGCACCGCTTGACTTTCAGGGCAGGGTTCGCGGCGAGCCGATCGGCATCTACCGTGTCACCCACGGTCGTAAGCAGGGCGCTCTCCCTTCGGTGGACCGAGATTTGCCGGCTTGGCGTACGAGTTGCCGGGCTGGTCCACGCCCGTATCAACGAGATTCGGATCGATGGCAACCGCCTCGAAATCGAGTATCCGATCGGTTTCTCACATCTTCTGTCCAACCCGGCTGGGCAAGACCGGTACTGCTGGATCTGGTGCAACCGGCACCGGGGCGTACGACATGGAGATCGATGCACAGGTAATCGGCTCCGAAGGGCCGCTGCCGAGCGATACAGAGTGGGAAGGCAGATACGGACACCATCAGACGCACTCTGCGGATGATGCCAACCGCGAACGATGTGAAAGAGTACTGGGCGTCCGATGAGGTCAGGAAGGCGGCTCAAGATTCCATCTGTGTCCAACGACTCAGGATTGTCCCAGTCGAACTCGACGAGACGATCTATAACGTCTGGGATCTGTCAATTTCGATATTCGATAGCCCGTGTTCTTATTTCACGATACGTATATCGAGCAGGGCGATCAGACATGGAAACTGGATCAGATCTACATCCGTGAGGCAATGTCCGATACATTTGGGCACACGAGGTTCTATGCGACATGGAACGACATCAGCACCATTCTGATCCACCGGTCATCCGCGTGCCAAAGTCAAAACAGCCCGTGATGATCAGGCTTGTGCCAAATCCGGATATTTCGAACAGCATGTATGAATCATTCTGGGCTCACGAGATTGGTGGGGCCATTCATCCCAGATGAAGTGACCCGTTAAAATAATGACGAGCCTCAGTTCTGTATCACGGGAATGTGAACCGGGAAGATTGTAAAATCTGGCCATGAGTCTTCCCCTCATGATCATTCTGCTCCTTCTGATTTTCGCCGGGCTATCGATGCAATTTGCGGGGCTCTACCGCAGGGGTGACAGACCGGCTTGTCGAAAGTGCGGGTACGACCTCACCTCGCACCAGCCAACCAACTGCCCCGAGTGCAACGCGGATCTGACTCAGAGCGACGCGTCGTGCGACGTGCGGCCACGCCTGATCTGGTTCGGCACAGCCATGCTGCTGGTGGGGGGCGCGCTCACGTGCCTGCTCGTCCGCTCGCCCGGTTTCGACAAGCTCAAGCCCGTCTGGCTGATGCGGGCCGAGATGGTGGTCGTCAACGACGAGGGTGACGAACGGATCATCAAGGAACTCACCGAGGGGCAGGTCCAGAACCCGGCGTCAGGCCCGGGCGATCGGTCGGCTCGCGGTGGATCTGGTTGGCGCGGCTGAGCCTAAGGCCTCGGCGTACGACCTTCTCAAGTTCTCGGCTCTGGTCGGGGGCGTGAGCGCCGAAGAGGCAGCACCCATCATGCTCGATCTGATCGGGCAGTGGACCGACGAGATGCGGGCCGAGCGATCGTTTGCCGGCAACTTCTCTGGGGGGAGGTCACGGGCACTCATCCGATCGACGGGCCTCGATCTCGAGAAGCTCCGCCCGTCATCCAACAGGGCACCGGGCTTCCAGTGAAAAGCCGGACTACGCCTTTGCCTCGATGTGCTCGCAGGCGCTCTGGAACTGGTGGGAATCGCCCTTCGCCCGGCATCGTCACACACGAATTGCTCACGCTGCTCTACCGGGGATGCGCGGCTCGGCTCGAGGTCAGACCAATGTCACGAAAGAACTCGGGAAGGTGCCTACGATCCGGTTCGCCCCGCCAAACGTCGGCAACGAGGGTGACATGGTTGTCTTCTCAGAGCGGGTAGAGAGTCTCTGGTCAGGCAGGGCGATCGGGTTCTGACGCCGAAGTACGCCGTTCGGCGGCTCTTCCCAGACGCGTCAGGCTTCGGGCACATGGGCTACCTCATGGGGGCGTCCGGCACGACAGCTCGCATCGAGGGGTTGCAACCCGGGCCGGCCGGTAGAGATCGAGGTGCATGTGAAAGTGATCGCTGGCAACCCGTGGGGAGGGTTCTCATCGGGCGACATGGTCAACGAAGTGCCACCGGTCATCGATCGGACGATCACGATCACGGCTCCGTTCCATGTGGTGTCGGCGGGTGAGGACGAGGTTCGGCTCCTGAAGCCGGGCGAGGATGCGCCCCGAGCCCGAGGTGGTGCTCAAGAACCTCCGCGTCTCGCCCGTGGCACAGCTCGGCCCCGCCCTTTGGCAGTCAGGGGCCGTGGGCTTTGAAGATCGGTATGGCAAGCCTGAGTCACGATCAACGGGGCGGGAACAGTGGATGTGGCCCAAGATCGACGTGGCGTACCTCGTCATCGCCGAGCAAGGCGACCATGTCTGGGGCTGGGTCACCTGATCCCGCCGAGACCTGCTCAGGGCTCGCTACCACGCGATGCCTGTGAGTGGGACATTGGTTCCAACCAGAGTGGGGGCGTCGGGCGAGCGGGAATGGGCTCAGCCAGTGCCCGACTTCGATCAGCCCGTGCGGATCAGGCTGCTGCCCGACGAGGATCGTGCCCGGCAGACGATCGACATGAACACGATCTACGGCGTGGAGCTCGACACGGGCTCTTGCGATCGAACGGACCGAGGATCGTTCGAGCATCCACCGGATCGGGACTATGGTGAGGCCCGTGCCGGCGTTGGCGGACTGAGCATCCGGACATGCGTGGTTGTGTCTGGGTGTGCGAGAGAGCGGATCGAGTTGGAAAGACAGGGTTGTAAAAGACAACGCCCACCTCCGAAGAGATGGGCGTTGAGTACGATCGTTGCCCATTGGCCATCAGTTGCCTGATTGGCTATCCGTCAGATCCATCCATCGCGTGAACGGTGGGGATCGGGATTGTGACGGACGAGAATGCGCGACGAGCTCGCTGTGGATCGCTCCACACGAAACATCGATGAACATGCCAAACGGTCGTGTTTGGACAAGGCCCAGGCTTCGATGTGTTCTGGCGAGTCTAAGGAAATCCCTTAGAAAGGTGATCCAGCCGCAGGTTCTCCTACGGCTACCTTGTTACGACTTAGTCCCAGTCACCGAACTTGCCGTAGGCACCGCCTGAAATGACGTGACTTTTGGGCACTCCCGGCTTCCATGACTTGACGGGCGGTGTGTACAAGGCTCAGGAACACATTCACCGCGGCGTAGCTGATCCGCGATTACTAGCGATTCCAAGCGAATTGCAGCCTGCTATCCGAACTGGGGCACAGTTTTGCGATTTGCTCACCTTCGCGGGATCGCCTCGCTCTGTCCGTACCATTGTAGCACGTTTGCAGCCCTAGGCAGGGGCCATGAGGACTTGACGTCGTCCCCACCTTCCTCCGGTTTGACACCGGCAGTCTCGCTAGAGTGCTCGTCATTACACGTTAGCAACTAACGACAGGGTTGCGCTCGTTAAGGGACTTAACCCGACACTTCACAGCACGAGTGACGACAGCCATGCAGCACCTGTGTATGTTCCACCCAAGGGCGTCACTGAAGTTTCCAACAGCTAATCCATACATGTCAAGCCTAGGTAAGGTTCTTCGCGTTGCCTCGAATTAAGCAACATGCTCCACCGCTTGTGTGAGCCCCCGTCAATTCCTTTGAGTTTTAGCCTTGCGACCGTACTCCCGGGCGGCACACTTAATAGTTTCCTTCGGCCGGACAGCGTCAGGCTGCCCCGACCTAGTGTGCATCGTTTACGGCGTGGACTACCGGGGTATCTAATCCTGTTTGCTCCCCACGCTTTCGTGCCTGAGCGTCAGGACAGGCCCAGTGATCGGCTTCCCCATCGGCGTTCCCATGGATATCTACGCATTTCACCGCTCCACCCATGGTTCCATCAGCCCTACCTGCCTCAAGTCCAGCAGTTCGCCCTGCACTGGTTGAGCCGAGGGATTTCACAAGACGCTTGCTGGACCGCCTGCGCGCTTTAAGCCCAGTGATTCTGATTAACGCTCGGGCCCTCGTATTACCGCGGCTGCTGGCACGAGGTTAGCCGGCCCTTCCTCTGATTCTGGTCAGTGTTCCTAGAATCTGACAGTGGTTTACATCGAAGATGCTTCATCCCACGCGGCATTGCTCCGTCAGGCTTGCGCCCATTGCGGAAGATTCGTCGCTGCAGCCTCCCGTAGAGTCGGACAGTGTCTCAGTTCCGATGCGGCGGGTCATGCTCTCACACCCGCTACCCGTCTTCGGCTTGGTGAGCCGTTACCTCACCAACTACCTGATAGGACGATCGCCGCTCCCAGGCGCAAAGCTTTCCTCCGAGAGCACATGGAGTATTACTGCCGATTTCTCGACGCTATCCTCCACCTTGGGGTTCGATCGCATTACTCGCCCTTTCGCCACTTTGCCCCGAAGGGCTTCGTTCGACTTGCATGCATTAGCCATGCCGCCAGCGTTCAATCTGAGCGAGGATCAAACTCTTCAATTGATTGCCTATGCGTCCGGTGACAAGCACCGGTCAATTTCGAATTTGAAACTGTATAAACCAACCATCCGAAGACAGATTGGCGGTCTGTCAACGATCACTCGTTGACACCTCCGGGTTAGCTACCACGGAGGATTTTTCTCCTACCGATCCGGACGGGGCCGGATGAACACAGCAAGGAACGTCGGTCCTGTGAAGACCAGCGTAGCTTGCAAAATGTTGGTCTCATGTCTGGCCAAGCAAGGCCGCGTCGTTCAACGCATGATCCCCACATTCTCGCGGGCATTGATCACGACTTGTCAAAGGGTGGACCGCTCTGAGCCATCAGGCCGATACAGTCTCAAGCCCTTGGTGGGCAGGAGACGAGTGTGCACTCAATGACGGTCAAGCTGGGAGATCAAATCTGATCGTCCTCGGCGGTTCTTCTCGCCCGTCACACCCGCAACTACCGCCCAAATCGGCACTTGCCGACCCCAGTCCGTTGAGCGAATTGCCATCCCACAGGCCCGTAAAGTTGCGCCGGTCGTCTTCACATCGTCAGCCAGGACCACCAATTCGGGCTGAATCCGGGGCGAAGGCTCGCCCGGACCCGGTTCTGGATGTTCCCCGGCCCTCAGACTCGGGGCGACCCGCACGGGGTTTGCCGCCCGACGACTCAAAATCCTGTCGATCGGCGCCCCGAGGCCTCCCGAACGCCCGGCGAGGACCAGACTGTGGTCGATCCCTCGCGTCAGCCGGCGAAACGTCGGCATCGGAACGGGCACCAATAGCACCCGTTCACGCGATATCCCGGCCCGATCCAGGCTCGTCTGCCAATCTCTGGCCCATCAGCCGGCTAGCAGCGTCCCCTGACGGCGCGGGCCTCGTATTTCGTCGCGGGGATCGCCTCGGGCTCGGCCTCGAACCGACCGAGGCGGATGAGCCGTTGCCGGGGTATCGCTCGGCTCGGCAGGTCGAGCATTTGCCATCGTCGGTGCGACCTCGCCCTCGCCGACGTCCCGGCCGCAGCGGGGCACGCGAAATCGATCGGCTCCGGACTCCATCGGCCGTCGCTGCCGGTCAGGACTCTGGCCCGTGTCCCGAGCAGGGCGGACTCGACCTGTTCGAACCAGTTCGGCTCTTCAGGCATGCCGATGGGTTTGGGCATCGGGCGGTGGTGCGCAGCGGGCTTGGGCTCGACAGAGACCGATTGCGCGCCATCCGGCCCATCCTTCAGCCCGTCCTTAGACCCATCCGCAGACTGGGTGGTGGGGCAACAGGCGCGCCAAACAGGGCAGCTTCTCCTGTGTGTCGTTGGTCTGGAAGTTCTGCCCGGGCACGGGCCAGCAACGTTTGGCGCTTAACGTGGCCACGGCGGCTTGCGTTCGGCGGGCTCGAGCACACGCCCGACCGCGTGCTGGAGGTGGGCCTGCTGGACCTGCAGCAGGCGGTTGACCGTCGCCACGTCCGGGCCGCTGATGAGCCCGAGGCTGACACCGAGTCGCACCTCGCTCAGCTTGCACATCGCCTCGTCGGCTGCGATCCGCACGGCGTGCGTCCGATGCCCGAGGCTCGGTAGATCACGTCCTCGGTGAACTCCGGCGGTGGGTCATGAGCTTCTCGCGCGGCGGCTCGTACTCGATCACCTTAGGCACGATCGTGCTGGAAAGCTCGTTGAGGATCAGGCTCCTCGCTCTTGCCGAGCGTGGTCTGGTTGGAGGCTGGTAGAGAGTCGCCGTCGGCTTCGGGCCGCCCAGAACCCCACGCGCAGAGACATGTCCGGGCGGCGCGCTGACGCGGTCGATCTCGCCCGGTGCGCCGGCGGTTGCATCATGCCGAGACGCGCCCCGTGCCCACGTTGGTGGGGCAGGCGGTCAGGTACCCGAACCGCGCAGTGAAGGCGTACTCAGCACGCTCTCGATCTGATCATCAACCTTGTCGATCTCTTCGGGCAGCGTGGGCATCAGCCCGGTCGCACCGCTGGAATGGTCCTCCTCGTTGACCATGATCGAAACGATCTCGCTGGGCGTCTGAACGATCACCCGCGCGTTCAGACTTCATTTGCCGTGGTTTTGTGGCCCTTGGCGTGCTGTCGGCTGATGCACTGGCGGCTCGCTGAGCGCGTCGCGTTCGTACTGGTCGATCGCGACATCGAGCCAGCGCACGCGCCAGACCGAGATCTTCCAGGACGATCCCGCCTTCGTCAGGTTCTTGCAGGGTTGAAGACGTCCCGGCGTTCCTGAATGTCGGCTCTCCCGACAAACCGGCCCGCGATGTTCCGCGCTGGTCGCACGCGGCTCGAGGCACATCCGCGTGGTCCCCGCCGCCCGAGAGCGGGGCGGGGTCTGCGCGAGGATCTGCTTCATCACTGCATCTGATCTGGATGACGGGTCCTCGGGCAGCATCAGTCTTTGCCCTCGCCCGGCAGGCTCGTAGAGCGATTGGGCTGCTCGATCTGGTCGCGGATGAGGGCCGCCTGCTCGTAGCGTTCGCTTGTCAGCGCGACGTGGAAGTGGTCGCAGGGCAACCATCTTGCGGGCGCGTTCCTCGGCCCGGCCAGTACTTCCATGAGCGATCGCTTGTTCTCGGGTTCGTTGGCTGCAGGTCGCGCGTCTGGGCGCTGCCCACGTGGTGCGTTACGCCTCAGGGCACGGGCGATGAGCGGGCCGAGTGTCTTCTCAAAGTGTGCGTAGCACGAAGCGCATCGAGTCTGCCCGATTCGCGGAAGCGGGCGAAGGTCATCCGCACCCGGGGCAGGGACCCACGCCCGTCGAGGTCACGCGGACAACCGAGACTTTGTGGACCGATCCGGGCTCGGTGCCGGCGGGTGCCCGATCAGGCCTTGGCCTTGGGGCAGTTGCGCAGAAGTGGTGATCGATGGCCTTTCCGGTCACCTGATCAATGATCGTTTCGTGGGTGACGGGGTCCTCCCGCATCCTTCGCAGTAGTTTGCCATCGCGTCCTGCTCCGCGGCGAACCATATCGCCGCCGTCCCATGTAAACGAACCGCCGAGGTCATCGGCGGTTCGAGTCGATGAGCTTATTTGAGCGGAAATCGTCCGCCACGGCGGGGGAGGCGGTCAGTTGCCCTCGGCTTCCTTCTCTGCTGGCGGGTGTAGCCGTACTTCCGCTTGAGCGGCTTGACGACCGGAGCCATGCGGACGGCCTTGGTCGAAACGGTGACCCGCTGGGGCTTGCCGTCGACGAGGGCAGTGACCCGCTGGAGGTTGGGGCGGAAGGCCCGGCGGCTGATGCCGGTGGTCTTGAGGCCAGAAGCCGCCCTTGGTGATCTTCTGACCCGAAGCGCGGGTCTTGCCAAAGGTTGTCTTCTTGCCGGTGAAGTGGCACTCGTAAGGCATCGCAGAGCTCCGGGTCTCTTTGTTCGGTCAATGTTTGCTACAATCCGACACCACCGGTCCGGCTTGTGGGCAGCAAGTGTAGCGCCCAAGGGGACATTCAATAGGAGGTGGCGTATTGGTGCGTCGAAGGGTGGTATCCCCATTCCGTCGAACGTTTGGACTTATCGAGTGGCTCAAGCCGATTGATATTGATGCGGTTGAGCAGCGAAGTCTGGCAGTTTCCCGTGGCATGATCGGAGTGTGATGCAGACCACCAAAGTTGAACACCTATCAGCGATCCGTCAAGAGACATATCGCGCGGGAGTCTGCCAAAACCGACGGAACCCTGCTCGAGATTGTGCCGCATACCCCACACCCAGGATGGGGATCGTCTTCGTGATGTTGTTTCCAATTGCCGGGTTGACCCTTGAGGTTGGTTGCGCAGGGGCTGAGCACGCTCGCAATCTTTGAAGGTCTGTCCGAGCGAGGTGCCGGGTGCCACACGGTCATCGACCCATACTTCAGCGGATATTGGGGCGTGCGGCTGAGGTGCTGTTTCAGCGTGCCGAGATCGATGAATGCGTGACGATCGATGAGCGGGAATCGGTGATCGTGCTCGCTGAGTGGCTCGATCGGTCGGGCGTGTGGATTTCGCGTTCGTCGATGGCAGTCACTGGTACGAGTGTGCTCATTGACCTTGTTCTGCTTGCACGGCTCGTTGAAGTTGGCGGGCTGGTCGTCGTGGACGATCCGTGGATGCCGTCCGTTCGCGACGCGATCTCGTACGTTGTTGCGAATATGAACTACTCACTCGTTGATACGTACGAAAGAGGCAAGCCGAGATTGGTAACGTTGCAAGTTGAAGCGATTGATCATGGTAGAAAATGGGACAGCTATATTATCGGAGAACGTTGATGCGTTGTTGTTTTGCGGTAATTGGAGCACTGCTGGCAAATCATGCTGAGTCGCAGTTCGCATACAATATTGATGAGTAGAATTCTTACTACTTGAGATGCGACGTATCTTCTAGTTCTTCGTGTACTCGAATAGATCTTGCTTCTTTGGGTATTCTTCCCGGTGATATATTGAAACTTCAACAGTTGGGCGATATTGCAGTGGGCAATACGGGAAGTTTGGCAATGGATATTTATGCCAAACCTTTGCTCGGAGTGTTTAGCTCAAGTAATGTCTTGTATCGGATACGAGCCAGTTGCATCGAGTGACGGGTGCGATTGATGCAGGAAGTGATAATTCATCGTTTGACGCAAGTGCCTGTGGTGGTGGCTCGATGCTGCCCACAGATATTGACGAAGACTTTGTTATCGTTGGACCCGATTCGGATTATCCAGCGACATCAGAAGACTTCACGGCAGTTCGCGTTCCTGCTGGCGCAACTCATTTGTTCGTAACTGCGGATGACAGCTACTTTGATGATAATAGCGACCCTGATAATGATTATCAGATGACTATGGACGTTTATTGTGGTGCGGATTGTAATTTAGATGGATCAGTGACGCCCGCAGACTTTTCTGCATGGGTAGCAGCGTATAACGCCAATGATCCACTAGCAGATATTAATCTGGATGGATCGGTAACCCTGCTGATTTTCTGCATGGGTAGTTGCCTATAACGCGGGCTGCTAAGCAGTTGGTATTCGTCTAGCTCCGGCTCAGATTCTGCCTGCTGATCATGACTTCGAGCGTCTGGGCGATCAGGTCGATCTCGCTCGGTCAGATCGTTGAAGAAGGGCAGGGCGATCGTGCGGTTGCTGATGCTCTCGGCGATCGGAAGTCGCCGGGCTTGAAGCCGAATTTTTCGCGGTAGGCCGGCTGGAGGTGGATGCAGGGGAAGTAGGTCGCGCTTGCCCACGTCGTGCATCCGCAGGCCTCGACGATGCGGTCGCGGTCCTCGACCGTGTAGTCGGTCGTCAGGCGGACGACGAAGACGAACCAGTCATGGTGGATTCGGGCTCGATGGTGGGCAGAACGAGCGACTCGATGCCGCTGAGCCGCTGGATGTACATCCGCGCGATGCGTTCGCGTTTCTCCATCATCTCGTCGAATCGGCATCTGCGAGCCGAGGCGGCGGACATCTCGTCCATCCGGTAGTTGTACCCGACGCGGGTGCTGGAGCCACGAGCCCAGCTTCTGGCCTTCGCTGGCGCTGTCCGGGAAGACATCGCGTCCACTGGTTTGCGGGGACTTGCACATGTCGGCCGTGCGAGTCGTCGGTGACGATCATGCCGCCCTCGCCCGTGGTGATCTGTTTGTTGGGGTAGAACCCGAAGACGCCCGCTCGCCCGAAGCTGCCGCAGGGGCGTCCCTTGTGCGTGGTGCCGAGGGCCTCGCAGGAGTCCTCGATGAGATGGATCTCGTACTTGGCGGCGATCTGCGCGTAGGCGTCCATGTGGGCGGGGTTGCCGAAGGCCTCGACACCCACGACGCGCGTGCGGGGAGATGGCCGCCTCGATCTTCTTGGGATCCATGTTGAGCGTGCGCGGGCAGACATCGACGAAGACAGGGCGGGCGCCGGCATAGAGGATGGGTTGGCCGAGGCGATAAAGGAGAGCGGCGTGGTGATGACCTCGTCGCCCAGCCCGATCTCGAGGGCCTGCATCAGGAGGTGCAGGCCGCTGGTCCCGGAATTGACCGCGACGCCGTGGGTACACCCGCGCGCGTGGCGACGAGCTTCTCGAAACGTTCGGTCATGGGACCGATCGCAAGGCGACCGCTACGCAGAACCTCGCCGACCATCTCGAGTTCGAGCGGTCCGATGTCCGGCTTACTCAGGGTATGGCATCTGGGCCCATTGCAACAGGCTATCGGCCTGTTCGAGTTCCGTGCTCAAGTCGGCGTCGTAGACGGGTGAAAGCACCGGGAGATTGGCCATGGCCTCTGAAGTCTGGTCCCGCAGGACGAGGGCGAGCCAGCCCTCGGCCCGGATCTCGTCGCTGAACGCGTCCGGGCTGTTCGTGATCAGTTCCAGCCTTCCCGCCAGCGAGGACCGTTGCTCGGTACGGGCGCCCTCGATCTCGCGCTCGGCAAGCCGAGTGCCCGAAGCAGACCGAGCGTGGACCCGTCACGCAGCGAGGGCGACCAGACCCCCGACAGAACGAGGCACCGGGCGACGAGGCTTCCGGGCTCGGCCTGTTCGAGCGCGACCGGGCGAGATCGGGTCGATCGAGGCCAGATCCCGGGCCAGGCCATGATGTGCGAGGACTCGATCCTCGTCGCGTCTGAGCGCGCTCGATGAACGAGGTGATGACTTCCGCTCGGTCGTGCTCGTGGAGATCCAGTATGGCTTGCGTCGCCAGCCGCCTCGGCGTGGGGCCGCCGGTAGCGAGGATGTCCACCAGCGCCGATCCGGGTGATCGGCCTTCGCTCAGGGCCTCGATGGCAAGGCCGGAGCGCGGACGAAGGCGGACGCATCGGTCGCGTCGCGGTGGGGAGGTCGGCCAGCCAGCCCGGGACGGAAGCGTTCCGTGCGTCTCGCTGGACCGCCACTTCGAGCGCCCAGCCGGCGAGCTTCGTCACGTCGTCCGGTGTCGAGTCCTCGCACCATTTCTCCAGTGCTTGCGCGCGCTGCGGCGAAACGGTGCGCGCGGAGCTTCCTCGTACACGAGTCGGTGCTCGTCGCCTCCTGCGAACAGGCACCGAGGAGGGCCGCACCAGTCGGCGGTCGCAGGCGAAGGCCTGCGAGCGTCGGCCAGTGCCCGATCACGGTCGAGATGCGGGCGCTCGAGGCGTCACGCACGCTCTGGCGCGCGATCGAGGTGGCGTGGTCCTGCGCGATGGCGACGGACCTGATCCGCGGCGTATCGGTCACGATCGAGAGAGCCGCCGAGGCGCACGCGTTCATCGGTCGAGCCCAGCATCGGGAGCCAGCGCGGGCCTCGGGGCTCGCCCGAGCTGCATCGCCGGCCGCTCGGTGCGTTCGGCGTGCTCGGCGCTGGAGTCCATCGCGATCGCGGGAGCGAGAGCCCGATCAATCCCTGCTCGGCTGCTCGTCTGACAAGTTCGGCCCGGGCCCGGCAGGTGACGCATCTGGTAGCCGTCGAGTTCATACTCCGGTGCGATCTCGGCCAGCCCCAGAAGCCCCTCGAAGGCGATCGCAGGGACGGGTCGCGAGCGCGGCGGAGCACCTGAAAGGCTGCGGGCGTGGTGCGTGAGCGGATCCAACTGATGCTCGAACCGGGTCTGTTCGTCGGTGGCGTCGAAGGTCTCGCGCATGACGTCGATCATCTCGCCGCTGGGCGGGGCGGCGATGACGCCCCAGTGCGCACGGAGCCCGCCAGTGCGATCAGGATCAGAGCCGACGAGATGACGCGATGTCTCCCCACCTCATGGGATGTCACAAATGCGCAGGGGTTTGGCCACCCGCGCGTGTGGAATCAGTGGGGGATGCGGGTTGTCGGACGTGCGGAGGGTCCGGGAATCGCGGTCAGGGTCCTGAGGTTGGTTCGATCAGGCCCAGCGCCGGATTCCTGATGCGGCGGCCGATGTTCTCGGTGAGTTGCTCGATCGTCATGCCGTCGACGGGCAGGCCGAGTGCGACGGTGTCGCCCATTTGCTTAGCGATGCTGGCGCGGTGATGACGGTCGAGTGGTTGGTCTTGCCGAGCTTGCGAGCGATCTCGGGTAGCTGAGCGTGGTCATCTGCTTGCAGAGCACGGTGATGACGGCACGCGCGCATGACGACGCTTTGTGCCTGCCGCTCTCGCCAGATCCTGTGCTCGACCTCGAGTGTGCTGCAAACCGCGTCGCGGATGTGATCGAAGCGGATCGCGCGGATGGGGTGCTGGCTCGGCTCGCCGAGCGCCCGCCTCGACGATGTGCATCGGGATCGAGCCGTCCTCGGCCCGGTCGGTGATGACGTTGGCGGTCGCGACGATGCGGTTAGTGCACCCTCGAGTTCGCGGACGGTCCACTCGCCCCGGCTCGGGTCTTCGATGAGCTGCACCGCGGCCTGATCGAGTCGCAGGCCTCGGCGGGAGGCGAGTTCGACGACCAGTCGCTTGCGGAGCGCGCGTCGGGGGTCTGGATCTTGACGACCGTGCCCGAGAGCAGGCGGTTGGTGAGGCCCGGGGTGAGCGATTCGATCTGTGCGGGGTGAACGTCGGAGGCGAGCACGAGGCGCGAGCCGCCGATCTCGATCGCGTCGAAGGTGTGCAGGCTCGACCCGGGTCGCGTTCTTGCGTGAGAGAAGTGGATGTCGTCGAGGCAGAGCAGGTCGAGGCTGCGGTAGCGCTGCGGAAGGACTCGACGTTGCCGGCCGCACGGAGGCGATGTATTCGTTGGTGAAGGCTTCGGCGGCGACGTAACGCACGCGGGCCTGCGGGTTGGCGGCGAGGTGCGCCGGATGATGCCGCGGAGCAGGTGGGTCTTGCCTAGCCCGCAGTCGCTGTGGAGGAAGAGGCGTGTAAAGGTGTGGACTGGTTGAGGTCCGCCATCTGGAGGGCGGCGTCGTAGGCCATCTCGTTGGCGTCGCCGACGACGAAGCGGTCGAGGTCGCAGCGTTCGTCGAAGGCCTCGCCTCGCGGGGCTTGGCGAGTGCGGCTGGCCTTGGGCTTGGCCGGGCTTTGGGCATGACGTCGGGTCGCTCAGGCCCGGGAAGAGTTCCGGGTCGATGCCGTACTCGACGCTCGGGGCGCGTCACGCACGAGATCGCCGAGCGTCTCACGGAGCTTCTTGCCGAAGATGTTCTCCATGAGTTCGATGTGGAAAGCGGTGGGCACGGTGATGTTGAGGACGGTGCCCGAGAGTGCGAGGCGCGCTGGATGTTGAAGTAGCGGTTGACGCGTTGGGCGCCGAACTCTTCTTCGAGCCGAGCGAGGGTGGGGATGAGTTCGCTTGCGGGCGTGGCGGGCGGGCGTGGTGCTAGCCGAGGCGTCGCGCCTTTGGCGCGAGTCTGCTCGGCGGTTCTGAGTTCCTCTGTCGCACGGCCGGGCGTCGCCGGTCGGTTGTTGGGTTGTGCGCGAAGCCTTGACTGATCCGGTCGCCGAACGTGCCGTGGACTCTCCCAAAGTCCGTCCCCTCTCGGCCCCACCGGCCGGCGCGTGACAGTGAGTCATTCGTGAGCGCTCTGATCGCCTGCGCAATCGGTGAGCCGATTCGCCCGGCCGCTTCACGACTCGTGTTGGTGATCGCTGTCCTGCCCAAGAGCGGCCCGATCCGGGCCTCGCCGCGCTCCGTGCAGCGGGAGTCAGCGTAGGGCATGAAAGGCTCGGCAGCAATCGAGTCGGTCTTTGAAAGCATGCCAAACCGCTGGCGTCCGCTGCATAAGAACTTGCACACCGAAAGTTCTTTATCCACGCTTCACACTTTCGCCCACATGCGTTGATGTTGCGCAGGGGTGCACCAGGCGCTGCGCCGAAAACACCTGAAAACCTAGGCTCTCGTAGGGCGCACCGCGGGTTGATTGCGCCGATCAACAGCGCACAAGGCGTTCGATACGGTGCTGTTGCAGTTGCGTGATCGAGTGTTCGAGCAGTGCGCCCGAGGCCGCGCCCACTCGGGGAAAGCCCGATGTACACAAGCTCGGCAGACCCGTTCTCGGGGATGGGGCTCACCAGACTACAGCCTATCGGTGTCTCACCCTCGAAAGCGAGCGTCCAGAGCGACGGATCGAACGCCGGTGGAGAGATGGCTCTCGAGCACGTCGTCGGTGGCGCAGGCCGCAGAGTTCGGGACAGTCGAGTGTGTCGATGTACGAGCTCTCAAGGACGCGGAGCAGGTTGTCGCGGTCGTTCGTGTACGGGTCTCGCACGGATCGCGTTTCGATGCCCGCGGGCAAGCTGATGGGCTTTGAGGGGTGGGGCTGTTTTCGTCGCCGGCTCTGGAGTTCGAGTTCCATGTACGAGATCGCCCGCGTGCGTGAATCGAGCGTGTTCGTAGGCCCGGACTGCCCGGATTCGTGCAGGCTCGGGCAACGCCTGCGAGGCTGATCCGGGCCGGGTCGAGGTGATCGACCATGGGCGCAGGCACAAGCCCCGCTCGGCGTCACGGCCGTCGTCGGTCTCGCCCGATTCGGGCCCGGAAGGAAGCACATCGCGGTTTGCCCGGTCCCTCGATCGCGAGACAGGCCTCGCGAATCCGCGATTTGGTATCAGCGGGGTCGGTGGTGCACCACATATTGGAGAGGTCGTACCCGGCGGCTCTGACCCCGGCGAGGAACTGTCGTGCGATCTGTTCACGCTGGTGGGGCGGAGCGGGCAGGAGGCGGCTGCCTCGATGTGTCGATCCGCCGGCACGCGATGGGACGGGGTTTGCGGCGTTTGAGAAGCTCTCGGGATGGCGGGGTGTGGTCATGCGATTGGCTGTAGACTACGCTCGTGGAGGCCGAGTTCGGCGTGCCCGGGTGGGCGGCGATCGGCCTTCGGACCCGGAATTGTCTCATGTCCACGACCCGTTCGCGGCTGTCGGCCTATATTGCCTGTGTTCTGGCTGCTCTGAGCCTGACCGCTCTTGCGGACCCGTCCGCCCGAGCCCGATCCCCTGCCCAAACGCTGGCGGCGGACATCGATGTCGGGCCGTTGCGTGTGGCGATGGTGGACATCGAGGGCCATGAGCCTCAGGTGTATTACTACATGACCTACCGGGTGACCAACAACTCGGGACAGGATCTCCAGTTTGCCCCGATCTTCGAGGCGGGCACCGATGAGGGCGAGCTTTTCCGTGCCGGTCGGGATGTGCCCCGTGCGGTTCGGCTAGAGCTGCTCGACCGCCTCGGAACCCGCTGCTCGAGGACCAGATCGCGATCCTCGGGACCCTGCTCGGGGCAAGGAGAACGCCAAGGACGGGCTGGTGGTCTGGCCCGTGGGCGACATGGATATCGACGAGGTTTCGGTGTACGCGACGGGCTTTAGCGGTGAGACGGCGGATCGAGCTTCCCGACCCGGAGACGGGCGAGAAGCGTGATCGTGCTCCGCAAGACGTACATGGTCCAGTATGACATCCCGGGTTCGTTGGCTCCGGGGCTCGGAGCCGCTCAAGCCCCGGGACGAACGCTGGATCATGCTAATTCCGGTCTAGGATCCTTTCCACCCGCAGGCCGGTCCTGTGGGGGCTTTGAGTAGCTAAGGAACGTCGTCATGGCACACAAAGGGACAGGGCTCGACCCGCAACGGTCGCGATTCCAACCCGCAGTATCTCGGGATCAAGCTCTACGGCGGTGAGACGGCCAAGCCCGGCTCGATCATCGTTCGTCAGAACGGCACGAAGTTCCTCCGGGCTTCTGGTCCGCCGGGCAACGACGACACGCTCTACTCGACGGGCCTCGGTCGCGTGGTCTTCGGGGCCGACGCGTGCACATCGATCCGTACGACGCGGAGATCGCCAAGCCTAAGTCGCTCCGCGAGTTCATCGGGGCCAAAGCCAACTAATCATCCAACCATGGGATGAGAGAGATCAGCCAAGGTGCGAGCCAAGGTTGATGAGAGAGACGAATGAGCCGGCCCATACGGGTCGGCTTTTCTTTTCGAGCAAAGCATTGGGCATTAGGCATTAGGCATTAGGAAGTCATCGCTTCGCGGATGCGGCGCAGGTGGTGATGATGTCCGAGGCGACGTCGAGGGGAGGACCGTGGCCGTCGGACTTGGCCTTGCTCGGGTCGGGGTGGGTTTCGATGAAGAGCGCGTGGACGCCCGCGGCTGTGGCGGCTCTGGCGAGCAGCGGAGCGCGTTCAGGCCGGCCGCCGGTCTGTGTGCCAGAGCCGGGGAGCTGGGTCGAGTGGGTGACGTCGAAGCAGACGGGTGGTGATCCGACAGGAGCAGGCAGTTCCATGAGATCGCCCAGTCCCGTGAAGTCGTTGACGAGGCGGTGGTAGCCGAAGAACGTGCCGCGCTCGGTGAGCATCTGGTTGGAGAGCCCGCTTCTTCGAGCTTGGCGACAGGGCCGACCATCTCGGCGGGGAGAGGAACTGACCCTTCTTGGTGTTGATTGCGCGGTTGTGTTGCTTTGCGGCCTGCCCGCGGCGAGCAGCAGGTCGGTCTGTCGGCAGAGGAAGGCGGGGATCTGGATGAGGTCGATGGCCTCGGCGATCGCGTCGGCCTGATGGGGCTCGTGGATGTCGGTGGTGGTGGGGACGCCCAGTTCCTTGCCGATGCGGCTTATCCAGTCGAGCCCTTCGGCGAGGCCCGCCGCGGTAGCTGGTGATGCTCGAGCGGTTGGCTTTGTCGAAAGAGGCCTTGAAGATGTAGGGCAGGCCGAGACCTTCGCAAACGGCCTTGATGGTCTTGCCGATCATGAGCCCTGCTCGAAGGACTCGATCACGCACGGCCCGGCGATGATCGCGGGGCTGGCCTTGACCGATGGCGATGTTCCCGACCCGGCAGATGCGATTGGTGCTTGTCATGGGCAAGGGTAGGAGCGGGCGGCTATGGTTCACAAGCCGGGCGAGTAGCTCAGTTGGCTAGAGCATCCGCCTTACAAGCGGAGGGTCCGGGGTTCAGTCCCCGCTTGCCCATTGTCCTTTGGTTGTGCCAGTATTCGACGTGCGGCTTGCCGTCGTTGTTCCAGCGGCATGCGGGCTTTGCGGGAAGGGTCGTCGGTTTCGCTTTGCCAGTCGTTGCCGGGGCCTGAGTCGGAATCGTTGATGAGCGTGTAGTCGGTGACGCGTTGGGCTTCGACGTGGCCGTCGAGGAAGGCGAAGTTGGCACGGCCTCCGAAGTAGCCGCCCGGTGTGTGGCGGGGTAGATGCCCAGCGGCGAGACCCGGGTCGTTGTTCACGTCGACGAACGAATCGGTGATGGCGATCATGTTTGAGGTTCGCGGACCGTGTGGATGCGGGGGCCGTATTGCGAGACGGCTTCGCGTCGTTCGCCGGCGTTGTCGGGTAGAACATGTCGCGCGGGTTGACGTGCATGCCCATGCCGAGCATGAGCGCGCGGGGACTTTGGGGTCGGTGACGAAGCTGTCTGCGGTGCCCGATTCGTTCCACGCGAAGCTGAACGTGGCAAAGCCGCCCTCGACATCGCGGAAGTTGAATCGTCCGGGTCGGTGGACGACCATGATCTCGTCCTCGGCGTAGCCGAAGTCCATCCCGATGCCGTCGCGGGCGCGGTATCTGCTGCGTTCGCTGAGGTACTTGTACCAGTCGACGGGGAAGTCTTTGCCGGCACGGGTTTCTGAAGACTTCCATGGATTTGTCATCGCCGCCCATCCCCAGTCGGACCTGTGCGGGCGGGGTAGGCCCACGATCCGGTCGAGGCGTCGTGTCCTGTGGGCATCTCGCCGTCGAACTGGTCCGCGTACAGGGTCACTCCTGCTGGACGCTGCGGTGGTTGGCTTGGCCGAGCATTTTCTGGGCGGCGAGTCGTGCTTTGGCGAGAGCCGGGAGGAGGATCCCGATGAGCAGCGATGATCGCGATCACGACGAGCAGTTCGATGAGTGTGAAGCCGGTGTGGCTCCGTGTTCGACTCGGCCTTTGACATCGCATTCCGGGTGTCTCCTGATGTCTGAAGTGGAGCAGGGTGGTTCTTGGATGAATCTAACATGGATCAGAGATCCATGCATCATCATTTGAACGGTATTTGTGTGGGCCTGGGTGTGATCTTGTCCCGTGAGGAAGCGTCGTACGCTCTGGCATGACATCAAACGATCGCTCACTGATTGACCGGGCACTCTCCGAGGCGTCGAGTCGGCTTTTGCCGAGGGCGTTCGAGCAGGCGGGAGAGTTGGCGGAGATCTGCGGCTCGGACACCGAGGCGTCGCTGGATGAGGCGGCTGAGCGGATCGGGCGGCTCGGCATCGATGAGTGCCGCGGTCACACGATTCGTGACGGCTCGGTTTCACCTGCTCAATAAGGCCGAGCAGTGAGCATTATCCGGATCAACCGCGAGCGTTCGCAGCGCGACGGCGGAAGCGGCAAGGCCCGAGTCGGTCGCGGCGGCGGTCGCCGAGCTGCGCGGGATGGGGTGTCGGACGAGTCGCTGCGCGGCATCGCGGATCGGCTCAACATTCAGCCCACCTTGACGGCTCACCCGACCGAGGCTCGCCGGCGCTCTGTGCTCGACAAGCAGACCCAGATCGCGCAGGTTGTACCGCCTCGATGACAAGCGGCTGATCCCGGAGGAGCATCAGGACATCCACGACCGGGTGTGCCAGCTGGTGTCGTCGCTGCTCGTGACGGACATGGTTCGTTCGAGACGGCTGGACGTGTTCGACGAGATTCGCAACGGGATCTATTTCCTGACGACGACGATCTGGGACATCGTGCCCGGCTTGCAGGCGATCTGGCAGGGCGATCGGGAAGGACTCGGCGGCGGATCTGCCCGCGTACCTGAGCTATCGCACATGGATCGGGGGCGACCGCGACGGTAACCCGAAGGTGACGGCCGAAGTGACGCGAGGCATTCCGCGATGCGTGAGAGTGCCGTGAAGCTCTGGGACGCGTCGCTCTATGCGCTCCAGCGCGGCGAGCGTTTCGGAGAGCTGGTGGATATCGATCTGCCCGCGGGCCGGTGCCGGGCGTTGTCGGAAGAGGTGAGTGTCGCCGAGCATCAGCGGTTTGAGCCGTTGCGGCTGCGGATCATGGAGATCCGCCGGGCGATCAGGGAGGACCGCGCGTACGACGGCTGATCTGGAGCATGATCTGGTGACGCTACGCGCCGAGCTTGCGCGTGGGTCTGGTGAAGAACGCGTACGCTGGGCCTTTGGTCGATGCGATCGTGAGGGCGGGCGTTCAGGCTCCGGTTGCGACGCTGGACATCCGTCAGCACACTCGGTGCACGAGGCGGCGGTGGGGAGCTGCTGCGGCTTGCGGGCGCGGAGGACGACTACGCGGCCTTGTCGGAGGAGGCCAAGCTGGGCTGCTCAGGCGTGGTTGCGTACACCGAAGCCTGCGTCCTGTGCACGCGGAGCTCGCCCGAAGCGCGGGAGATTTTCGACACGCTGGGTGTGGTCGCCGAGGCGCTCGAGCGTGACGCGAAGGCGGTGCGTTCGTGGATCGTTCGATGACGCACGGGCTGAGCGATCTGTACGAGGTGCTGCTGCTGATGAAGGAAGCGGGCCTTGTGTGGCAGGAGCCGGGCGGCAAGCTGGTGGCGGGTGCAGGTAGTGCCGTTGTTCGAGACGATCGACGACTGGAGCAGGCGCCGGGGATTGTGGCGGAGATGCTCGACGACGGGCTGTTCGCGCACACACGCAGGCGACGTCGAGCGAGGAGCATCCCGAGCAGGAATTATGCTGGGGTACTCGGATTCCAACAAGGATGGCGGCTTCCTGATGGCCAACTACGCGCTCCAGCGGGCGCAGGAGTCGGTCGGGCGTGGGCAATGAGCGGGGCGTGCGGATCAGGTTCTTCCACGGGCGCGGCGGGACGGTCGGGCGTGGTGGTGGACGCGGGGTCGGGCGATGCTGGCGGCCCCGGCACACGCGGTCGGGCTCGCTCCGGTTTACCGAGCAGGGCGAGGTGATCTCGTTACGCCTTGCCCCAGATGGCGCTGGGCACCTCGAGCAGATCGTCAACGCGGCTCTGCTCTGCGAGGAACGCCAAGGGACGAGGCGAACGGGAGTCGGGCGATCGATGCGATCGGTGTGCTCGCCGGCCGCGCGATGAAGCGCGAGTTGATCGATCATCCTGAGTTCTGGGACTGGTTCGTCGCGACGACGCCGATCGCGATCGGTTCGCTCCGATCGCGAGCAGGCCCGTGTCGCGTGCGGGCAAGACGATGGCGTTCGAGAATCTGCGCGATCCCGTGGGGTTCTCGTGGATTCAGATCCGGGCACTCGTGCCGGGCTGGTTCGGTGTGGGCACGGCCCTGAACGCGGAAGACGCCGAGGGCCGATCGGCGGCAGACTTTGCTGCCGGGCACGCCAAGAGCCCGTTCCTCGGGACGCTCTTGGCGAACACCTCGCAGAGGCTGGCACGCGCGGCTGCCGATCGTTCGGCGGTATGCGGCATCGGGCGAGCACTCGGCCGTCATGCGGATGATCGAGGAGGAGTACGAGTCGACGACTTCGGCGGTCCTGCGTTTGACTGGTAGGCCCTCGCTGCTGGCGCTGCGCCGGCGATCGAACGAATCGCCGACAATGGACGGACGTGCTGAATCTGATCCAGGTCGAGTTGCTCTCGCGGCGCGCGGGAGCGATGAGGAGGAACTCCGCGCGGCGATCCAGTCGACGATCAACGGGATCGCGGCTGCGATGCAGTCGACGGGATGAGCGGATCAGGCTTCGGGTGCGGTGTGGTGGTTGATTCGCACGGGCAGCACGCCCGAGAGGCCGCCGGCCTTGTTGAACTCGAGCAGCGATGCGGTGAGTGCGGCGGCGAGCGTGATGATGGCGGCGATGAAGACGCCGAGGAAATCGCCCTCGATGCCGACAGGGCCGACGATGTGGCTGGCGATCGCGCGAGCATGGTGAAGACGGCGAGCACGGAGCCGAAGAAGGCGGTGCGCGGGACGAGGATGGCAACGACGGTCACGAGTTCCATGACGCCGATGGCGATGACGACGGGCCAGCCGCCGGGGAGTTTGTCGGCAAGCGGGCCCGCCATCCCGGTGAACTTGGGCAGGAATCCGGTGACGGTGAGGAAGACGGCGACGAGCTTTGCGGCCCATCGAGCGGCGGTGAGTGTTGTGGACTGGTGTGTCTGCATGGTGTGGTTCGCCTCGGGTGGTTGACGGACGAACAAGGTCGGTGGGGCGTGTATTCCTGCGTTCGCGTGGAAAGAAACGCCGAGTATGATCAGGTGCCCGTGTCCGGGTGCCGGAGAGATGCTTTGAACCCGGTTGATGCCGCATATCTGGTTGCAGCTGTTGCCGCGTCGCCGGCGTTGCACGCAAGGCTCGTCGCGGTTGGTCCGAGCGTCTGGGGATCACGATCGAGCCGAAGCCTGAGGCGACAAGCCGCAGGCGGGTGCTCCTGCACGCGGTGTCTGTGGGTGAGGTCAACGCATTGCACGCTCGTGCCGATGCTCGCCGAGCGGGCGCAGGTGGTGGTGTGCGCCTCGACGGACACAGGGCTTGCGCCAAGGAGCTGTACGGAGACGTCGCGGAGGTCGGGCGCATGCCGATGGACTTCTCGTGGGGTGTCGAGCGTTTCCTGAAGCGGGTCAGGCCCGACGTTGTCGGCTTGGTTGGTGGAGGTCTGGCCCAATCTCACGCTCGCGTGTCGTCGGCAGGACATCCCGGTGTGCATTATCAACGGCAGGCTGAGCGAGCGATCGTTCGAGGGTATCACCGCGCCAAGCGGGTCGTGGGCAGCTTGTTCGAATCGCTCTTGTGGGGCGCAGGACGCGACGTACGCGGGGCGTTTCCGCAGGATGGGCGCGGAAGGTCGTGGTCACGGGTTCGATGAAGTGGGACGCGGCGAACCTCTCGCGGGATCCGGGTAAGCCGAGGAACTGGCCGAGGCGGCTCGGATCGACCGGGACAAACCGCTGATCGTCGCTGGCAGCACCGGCCCGGGCGAGGAGGAACTGCTGAACAGGCGTGCCCGCAGGCGATGCAATTGCTGTGCGCTACCGCCAGGCAGTTCGACAGCGCGGCGTTGGCGCTCGGCAGTGTGCGGCGGTCGACGGGCGAGCGGCGGGCGGGCGACGCAGTTCCTGCTCGACACGATCGGGGAGCTGCGCCACGCGTACGGGCGGCGGACGGTGGTGATGGGCCGGTCGTTCAGGGATCAGTTCGGCTCGGACCCGACAGAGCCGGCGGCTCTGGGCAAGGCGACCCATCGGGCCGAGCGTCGGGGATTTTACGGAAATCGTCGGCGTTTTGGGAAAGCAGGGGGCTGGCGAGGTCGACGAGGCGATCGCTGGCGGCGGATCTGGAGCGTCTGATCCGCGATCGGGACGAGCGGCGGAAGCTGGGCGACGCGAGGGCGTGTGGAGGCCAGCGGGGCGCGCGAGCACGCGGAGTTGCTGATGACGCTGGCTGATCTGACGAAACGCAGGCGACCCGTGCGGGGTCTTGCCTAAGATCGCGTCCGAGCGCGGCGGCGAGGGGACGTAGCTCAGTTGGTAGAGCATCGGACTTTTAATCCGTTGGTCGGGGTTCGAGTCCCTGCGTCCCCATTCCAAGCTCACTGGTCAGGCCTGCGACTCGCATACGCGGGGCGACCTCGTCGAAATCCTTGCTGATCATCTTGCATCGTGCCTTCATCATCACGCCCATGACGGGCGACATGATTTTGGCACCGGGGTGACGGGCTTGCTGCGGAGTTCCATGCGGGCAGCGTGCCGCCGGCGTCGGGGCGAGTGTGTGGACGCTTGCGTATTCCATGCCGCAGGAGTTGGCGGCGAGCGGTAGCCCCTGTTCGGGACGACGTCCTCGAAGCACATGGTTTCGGTGTGTTCCTTCCCGAACATGACGCGGGTTTCCTTGAACCGCGTTCCGTTGCCGACGGGGCCCTCGGTGAGCTTCTCGATTCTGGTGATGGCCTCGATGGTGTCGGGCCAGCGTTCGAGGTCGGTCATGACGTCGTAGACGCAGCTCGGTCGCGTTGATGTGCTTCTCGATGACCAGTGTGCCCATTGGGATTCTCCTTCGCGATTGGGACGAGTCTAACGGAATGCCAACAGAACATCGAGGGTGATCTGGAGTGGTCGCCGGGGCCCTAGTGGCGGGGACTCTCAGGGCGGGTAGCTTTGATGCGCTCGGGCGACCGGCCCGTCAGAGGAGAGGATTTGTGATGCGGAAGCTGGCATCGGCATGCTTGGTGGGGATGGTCGTTTCGTTCGCAGGGGCAGGAGACAGATACGTCACGGCAGCCGCTCTTCAACGGCGAGGATCTCACGGGATGGGTTTCGACCGGTGCGCTGACGCACGGGGCGTTGAGAACGGAGATCGTGACGGTCAAGCCCGGCACGGGCGGGTGGCTCCGTACGGACCGCATGTACCGCGACTTCGAACCACGATCGATTTCTACATGCCCGAGGGCGGGAACTCCGGGCTGGGCCTTCGGGGCTCTTCGGGCGGGGATCCGGCCTTTACAGCTTTGAGATCAGATGCTCGATACCCACGGCGAGGCCGGGGCTCCGCTACGGCGCGGTCTGAGGCGGTCGCCCCGGCGCGATGTCCGTCAACGAGCCGGGCAGGGAATGGGCCTATCGCGTCATGCTGACGGGCGACACGCTCAACGTCTGGCTCAACGGCGAACCGATCCACATCGACACGAAGCTGGACGATCGGGGCTTCTTCCGCAGTGAGGAGAACCCGCTGCCTTGAACACCCGCGCGACCGGGTACATCGCGATGCAGGATCACGGCCACGCGTTCCGCTTCCGCAACATCAAGATCCGCGATCTCTCGGTTGACCCGGAGCCCGAGGCATGGTGCACCTTGCCGATGGGAACCTCGACGGCTGGTTCAGCCGGGACGCCGGCAAGTGGACGTTCGAGAACGGCGCGTCGTCGGTCGACGGACGACACCTGTTCTCTGAAGGGCATTGACTTGAGCCGTGCACTGGTGAAGGTGAACGCCAACGGGAACAGCGGGCTCTATTTCCGCACCGTGCCGAGCGAGCAGGAAGGTTTCCGTGGCCCACGGGCTACGAGGCTCAGGTCGACCAGCACGACCCGAAGAACTACACGGGGTGCATCTACAACCACTGGCCCGAGGGCGACGGCGGGATTACGAGTGACAACGCGTGGTTCGACTATCGCATCCGCGCTGGGGCGATCGCATCCAGACATGGATCAACGGCGTGCCCCTTCGTGGATGGGCGGAGCGACTACAGCGCGCTGCAGACGCACCACGGGGCAACGAGATCATGTACAAGGACATCCGGGTGCTCGAGAACGGTAGAGGCTTGGCGGGGACACGGGTTGTCAACCCGTGTGGGTCTGACGGTCACGGCTTGCCGCAGACGGACAAGCCGAGCCCGGGTTAGACCCACTTGCCGTCGCTGGGCTCTCTCGACAACGCGTTCGACGAAGCGCATGCCCTCCACCCGGCGGCGGGTCCGGGGACGTCTTGGCCAGCGGGATGGGTGTTCCCAACTTCACGGCGTGGATGAGTTCGGCGACGCCGCGGTAGATATTGGCGAATGCTTCCAGATAGCCGGGGTGACCCGGGGGCGTTCTTTTGTTGGCGGCTCTTTCGCTGAGCCCGCCACGGCCTCGTGACAAGACGTGTGCCGGTGTCGAGTGTGGTGATGCAGGGTCGTTGGGGTTGTCGTGGGACCAGCGGACCGAGCCCTTGTCGCCGAAGACGCCGAGCGAGATGGAGTTCTCCTCGCCGATGCAGATCTGGGAGACGCTGATCGATCCCTTGGCGCGCCAGCGAAGCGGATACGAATCATCGCGTCGTCGTCGAGGACGCGGCCTCGCCGAAGCTCGTGAGCTCGCCGAGAGGGCTTCGACCTCGAGCCCTGTGACAAACGAGGCCGGTGTTCGGCGTGCGTGCCGATGTCACCCAGCGCCCCGCCCGCCCGGCCTGCTTCGGGTCCGTGCCGTTCGCCTGCTTCTGGCCCGTTCTCGATGCTCTCGGCGAGCCAGCCACGGATGTAGTTCACCTCGACGCGGCGGAGCTTGCCGAGCGCCCTGGAGCACGCACCAGCTCGGCGGCCTCACGGATCATGGGGTAGCCCGAGTACGTGTACGTCAGGGCAGAGCAGTTCCTTCTCGTTGGCCGGTGCGCTTCCGGGCCTCGTCGGAAGGTCGTCATGGGCTTGTCGATGATGACGACGTTCGAACCCGCAGCAGGAGGCGGCCTCGAAGTGCGTGCCGTTGGGCGTGACGATGACGACGAAGTCGACGGGTCCATGCGCTTTGGTTCCGGATTCGACGAGCCTGCCATGAGCCGTAGGACCGGTCCTCAGGCAGGCCGAGTTGCTTTGCGAGGGACTTCGGGTGTGTCGAAGACAGGGCCCCGGCGACGAGTGTTGCGGTGTGGTCGAGTGCGATGGCCTTGCGGTGGACCTCACCGATGAAGCCCCGATGCCGCCACCGATCATGGCGTAGGTCAGGCTCATGAGTCGCGCTCCTTGTCGAAGGCGGAGTCGAACGCCCGTCCCGCGGGTGGGAAGTCGATGGCCTTGACGAATTGGATGGCTTCGGCGCCGCGTGCTCGCGGGCCATGGCGCTGTCTCCCACTCGACACTGAGCGGGCCCTCGTAGCCGATACGGTTGAGCGAGCGGAGGATGCCCTCGAAATCGACCTCGCCCCGCCCGGCGAGCGGGGGTCCCAACCCCGGCCCGCGTCGCCGAAGGCGAGATGACTGCCGAGATCGAGGTCGCGCCGCGTCGAGCGTTCTGGCTGCGTCCTTGATGTGCACATGCGATGCGGTCGGGGAAGACGTCTATGAGCTTGACGGGGTCGAGCCCTGCCAGATGAGTGTGAGAGGGTCGAAGTTGATGGCGAAGGCGTCGTGGCCGTCGAGCGTCGAGTGCGCGGTCGAAGGTGTAGATGTCGTAGGCGATCTCGGTGGGGTGGACCTCGAGCGAAGCGGATGCCCTCTTCTTCGAAGGCGTCGATGGAGTGTCCACTGTCTTGGCGAGAAGTCTCGTAGCCCTCGTCGATCTCGTCACGGGTGGTGGGGGGAAAGGTAGAGGCCCAGACGGGCGAGCCAGTGAAGCCGTTGACGACGTCGACGCCGAACTTCCGGGCGTGCGGTGTCGATCATCTCCTGGCCGCTCTGGCGTTGACGCCGTCGGGCTTGCCGTCGCCCCAGATGCGTTCGGGGACGATTGATTGCCATGGCGGGGATCGATGGGGTCGCTGACGGCTTGCCGACGAGATGGTTGCTGATGGCGAGGCTGAGCCCGTAGGAGGCGAGCAGGTCGTGCGTTTGCAGTAGTCGTCGTCGGCGGGGCCTTGTCGACTTCGAAGTGGTCGCCAACAGCAGGCGAGTTCAGGCCGTCGTAGCCCCACTGGCTGACCATTTCGCAGAGTTTCTCGAGGGGAGGTCGGCCCACTGGCCGGTGAACAGGGTGACAGGCCTCGGCATCGGTCGGCCGTGAATGCGTTGTTCAGGAGGCATCGGGCGTGACTTCCGCCCGCATCCGTTGCCCACACACGGTAGCCGAAAGGCCTGTATACCAACGGGCGTGTACACAATCCGCTACACTCGCCGCGACCGAGTTCCCGGTCTAGTGAGAATGAGCCCATGGATCCAGTCAAGCCCCTGCGTTTGTTCGCTCGCGCCTGTCGATCATGATGTTCACGGAGTTCTTCCTCTGGGGTGCGTGGTACGTCTCGATGGGGACCTTTCTGTTCGCCAATGACATGGGCGGCATCGTTGGTTGGGCGTATTCAGTGGGCCCGATCGCCGCGATCGTGAGCCCCTTCTTCACGGGCATGATCGCCGACCGGTTCTTTGCGACCGAGCGGGTGCTCGGGGTGATGCAGATTCTCGGTGGCGTGGCGCTACGCGGCTCCGTGCGGCTTCGCAGTCGGCGAACATGTTCATCGTCGCGATCTTGCTGCACATGCTCTGCTACATGCCGACGCTCGGGCTGACGAACACGCTCGCGTTCCACAATATGACGGACACTCAGAAGCAATTCCCACTCATCCGCGTGTGGGGACGATCGGCTGGATCGTTGCAAACATCGTCATCTCACAGAAGGAATGGGATGAGTCGGCCAACATGTTCTACCTCGCCGGTGGCGCAGCAGCGGCTGTCGTGATGGGCGTGTTTAACCCTGCCTCATACGCCTCCGCCCGCCAGGGGCCGGGCGTTCTCGGCGCGATGATCGCGGGCTCGATGCGGCTGGTCCTGCTCAAGAACCGCTCGTTCTCGGTGTTCGTGCTGTGCAGCTTCCTGATCTGCATCCCGCTGGCGGCGTACTACGCACTGGCCAATCAGTTTGTAGAAAGAGACAGGATTCGAGAGTCCGACACAAACGATGTCGTTTGACAGATGTCCGGATCGTGTTCATGCTCGTGATGCCCTGTTCTTTGCGACTGGGTGGGTGAAGTGGATGCTGCTGGTCGGCATGGCGGCATGGGTGGCGCTCGCACGGCCTTTGCCGGGGCCGCGGGCGACAAGCATCAAATTATGGATGTGACGGGGTCATCCTGCACGGCATCTGCTACGACTTCTTCTTCGTCACGGGCAGATCTATGTGGATAACGCGTCGACCGCCAAGATCCGTGGCCAAGCTCAGGGTTTCCTCGTACTCATCACGCAGGGCTGTCGGTGCCCAGATCATCGGCAAGCTCGTGGCGATGAACACCACAGGCGAGGGCGACCTTGCTGTGATCGATTGGAAGCAGGTCTGGATCGTGCCCTGCATCTTCGCGGGCGTGATCATGGTGATCTTCTTCCCTGTTTCTTCCGGGATCGAGGCGAAAGCCCGAGTTAAACGCCTGCTGTCGATGAAATGGACGAGCGAACGACGACAACAGTTTGCTCGCAAATGCAACAGTTGAATGCACCGTGACGTGTGGTGTAGCCTGAACGCAAGCAATCAAGCGCCGACGCCGGGGGCCGCGGCGAAGGAGCGAAGAAGACGTGAAATGAGCAATCGCAGGAAAGAGTCAGACCAATCGAGGCTGCTGGCAACGCGGCCGCGACCGCAGGCGGCGCGAGTCTTTCGCCGCGGCTGCGCGTCGACGGGCGGTCTGCGTCCGGGCGGCAGAGGGCGGTGAAACCGTGCCGATCGAGAAGCTCCCGCCCGTGGCGGTCAAGGACAACGAGCCGATCCGCATGGCCGTCATCGGCACGGGCGGCATGGGCACGGGCCACTGCCACGCGATCATGAATCTGACGGAGCAGGGCAAGACCAACACGCACCGTCGCGGTCTGCGATGTGGAAACGAGGTCATGGCCTGCCGGAAGGCGTGTCAGGACAAGCAGGGCATCGCGGTCGACGCGTACGTCGATTACCACGACGTGCTCCGCGCGATGACATCCACGCGGTGCTCATCGCCTCGACCGAGCTGGCACGCGCGCTTGCACGCGATCGCGGCTCCAACGCGGGCAGGGACGTGTACTGCGAGAAGCCGATGACCACGGACCTCGATCAGGCGCTCGATCTCCGCAAGTTCGTGCTGCGACAACCCGGACCGCATCTTCGGTCGGCGCAGATGATGATGCTGCCCGGGTACATCGAGGCGCACAGGCGATCAAGGCCGGCGATCGGCAAGCCCGTCTGGAGCCAGACGAGCTACTGCCGGAACTCGAAGCGGGTGAGTGGAACTACACTACGGGCTCGACGATCGCTGGGTCCCGGGCGAGAACGATTGGAAGGCTGGCTCGGCTACCTCGGCCCGCGAGTGGGACCTGAAAGGTCTACTGGCGCCGGTACAAGGACTTCTCCACCGGCATCATCGGTGACCTGCTCGTCCACGTGATGACGCGCCCTGATCATGGCCGTCGACGCGGGCTGGCCCGTGCGTGTGACCGCCTCGAGGCCATCACGTGGTCGGACCTTGAGATGGAGAACCCGGATCAGGTCAACCTGAACGTCGGAGTTCGAGGAGACGGGCACACCATGATCGTGGCCGGCTCCGCCAACAGGTGGGCACAGAGACCATGATCCGCGGCCACGAGGCGAACATGTACCCTCAACAGCCGGCACGTCGATATCCGCCCGGAACGCATCTTCGTCGACGAGGTCGACCAGCGCCGCATCGAGTGCCCGGACATCGGCA
>JACADM010000091.1_pt1:0-25000 | contig 29968 bp, 31 predicted proteins | sample 7512371 | NCBI WGS metagenome assembly JACADM01 (sample SAMN14389041, study PRJNA612141) | algae metagenome | isolation source: non-axenic algae culture | place: India: Navi Mumbai | collected 2017-01
TGCCCAACGTGGCAAAGGTGAGAATGCCCGCATAAAGCCATGGTCGCGGGATCATCAGCAGGCGCACCCAGACGCCCACAAAGGGCAGGTTGAGCACCACCAGCATAACATTGGCGATGAAGAGAGAGGCAACCAACCCCCAAACCAGTGCAGGTCGTTGGTGAACAGAAGCGGACCCGGCTGCAGCCCATATTGCTGGAATCCTGCCAGCATCATCGCGGCGGTTGCCGAAGTGGGCAGGCCAAGCGTCAGCAACGGAATCAATGTACCGGCGGCTGAAGCGTTGTTTGCAGCTTCGGGGCCTGCAACCCCTTCAATGGCACCCTTTGGCCCCTCGAACTCCTCCTTGGCGACGCCTCTCGCCGATTTGCGTTCGGTCGAATAGGACAGAAATGTGGGAATCTCCGCTCCGCCGGTTGGCAATGGACCGAACAGAAAGCCAAGCCCCGCCCCGCGAACATATGGCATCAGGCAGCGCTTGAGATCGGTGAGACTGAGCCACACCGAGCCCCTGATAGCCTCGACCTTATCAACTACAGCGATCTTTTTTGATGCAATGAAAAGCGTCTCCCCGATGGCAAAAGGCCCACGGCAACAACCGCTATCGAAATGTTATCGCGCAGTTCGGGAATGCCAAAACTGAGCCGGGGCTGCCCTGTGAGTTTGTCGATGCCCACAAGACCAATGGCCAAACCGATAAACAGGGCCGTCAGGCCCGCGTGCAACCGCCGGCCAATGCCGCGACACCGTCACAAAAGACAGCACCATCAGCGCAAAATACTCTGCCGGCCCAAACGACAGGGCAACCATGATCATGAAGGGGGAAACAATCGCCAGCCCGAGCGTGCCGACCATACCGCCGGAAAACGACCCGATGGCAGCAGCCCCAGAGCCTTGCCGCCACGACCGTCGCGCGCCATCTTGTTCCCCTCGACCGCTGTCATGATCGAGGCGGTTTCCCAGGGGTATTGAGCAGGATCGAGGAAATCGCACCTCCATAAATACCGCCGTAGTAAATGCCGGCAAACATGATCATCGAGCCGGTGGCTCCAAACGAAAGCGAGATCGGGAGCAGTAACGCAACCGTCAGCGCAGGCCCGATGCCGGCATGACACCGACCGCTGTGCCCAGAAGCACGCCGATCAGTGCGAACATTAGGTTCATCGGTTGTGCGGCAACCAGAAGACCGTCAAACAGCAATATGAACGTATCCATGACTGGACTTCCTTACCGTCTGAACAGAGTGTTTATGGCCTGCTCCAGTGGCCCGTTGGGCAGTGAAAGGCCAAGCCCATGCCGGAACAGCACATAAAGCAGCGTTGTTACACAGACGCCGACGAGAAAAGTCAGCCAGAGCGGTTTGCGTCCCAGTCCCCGGCAGCAAGACCAAACAGGCGCCTGCCCCGATGATGAAACCCGCCCCCGCGTACAAAAGCGCGATCTTCGCAATCACCGCCGCGACAACCCAGAACACTGCCTGCCAGTTCATCGGCTCCCGTTGCGGGAAGGATTTGCGCAGGCCCATGACGACTGTCGCGATCCCGAAAATGGCGAGACCGGATGCGATGATGTAGGGAAATATCTCTGGGCCGAATTGGGCGTAGGATCGGCGGACGGGATAGCTCGATCCATCCCAGGCAATCAGGACCGCAAACAGGAACAGCCCGACCGCAATCGCCAGCCCCCCCATATCGGCCGTCTTGCGCAGGTCTGGAGACCGGCTTGCGCCGGTCTCCCCCGTATCGGTATCAGGGAAGCTCACTCGACGATCCCCAGCTCTTCGAGAATCGCTGTGGTAGCCACGATCTCCGCGGCGAGGGTAATCGGCGAAATGGTCGCCGTCCATATAGGTATTGACCCAACCCTTGGTGCGCAGTTCGTCGTTCCAGGCATCCGAATTGGCCATCGTACGGATCGTGGTCAGAAGTTCCTCCCGCTCATCATCGGTTATACCGGGCGCTGCGGCGATCATGCGCCAGTTCTGGACGTCGATCGGGTAACCCTGTTCTGCGAATGTCGGAGCATCGGTATACTCCTGGGCTTCCAAGGCCGTGATCCCAATGGCGCGAACCGTGCCGGCATCAAGCTGTCCGGAAAATTCCGAATAGCCCGAAACACCCACCGTCACCTGATTGCCGAGAATGGCAGCAAGGGCCTCTCCGCCACCCGAATAGGGATGTAGTTGATCAGTGCCGGATCGATACCCGCGGCCTTTGCAAACATGCCGGCTGCGATGTGATCGACGCCGCCGGCCGAGCCGCGGCCCAGGTGACCGAACCGGGATCGTCACGGAGCATTTCGGCCAGGTCGTCAGCGTTCTGAATCTCACTCGCCGCCGGAACGACGACAATGACATACTCACCAGTGAGCCGGGCAAGAGGGGTAATATCTTCAAGACCGACAGGTGATTCATTGGCAATCACCGCGCCGACCATCACATAGCCGCCAACGATCGTCGCGGTCGGATCCCCGGCCGATGTGTTGATGAACTGCTGCAGGCCGATGGTCCCCCCAGCACCGGCAACATTCTCAACCTGGATGTTGGATACAAGACCCTCGGACTGTAGCGTCGCCTGGATAGTGCGCGCAGTCTGGTCCCAGCCGCCGCCCGGCCCCGCAGGCGCCATGATCTTGAGACTGTCGAGAGCCAGCGCCGGGCCAGCCATCAACATGGCGGCCAGAGCCGCCGGAGCACCAAGCTTGAAGCTCAGAGAAAATTTCACGTGTCATCCTCCACATTTGTTTGTTTCCATTGAGGAAACCCGGAGGATGGCCATAAGTAAACCGCTCGGACAGAGCGTCTTTGCTCGTCCGTTCCTCCCTGTTGCCAATGGTCGAAAAAGCGTCTTTGTGACACTATCGACCGATGGCAGCTCCTCAAGAGCGACACTAGATCAAACTAGCTGTCATCAACCTGTCAGGGAGGCAGAACTGCGAATTCTTGTCATTGAGGACACTGACGATGTTGGTGAGGCCGTCGTGCATGCCTTTGAACGCATGGGGCATGCTGTGGACTGGGAGAAGTCTCGCCGGGACGCCGAGGACGCGCTGGCTGTCCAGAATTATGCGCTTGTCGTGCTCGACATCAACCTTCCCGACGGGAGCGGGTTCGACCTGCTGTCGGGACTGCGCAGCCGTGGCTCTACAACGCCCGTTCTTGTGCTGACCGCAAGAGCACTCGTTGATGATCGGGTCGACGCACTCGACACCGGCGCTGATGACTATCTTGTCAAGCCGTTCGACTTTCGCGAACTTGAAGCAAGAGCACGTGCGCTAATGCGCAGGCGTCAGGGAAGCGCGGTATCCATTCTGACTGCAGGCAATCTCGCACTGGATCAGACCACCCGCGCCGTCTCTGTTGCAGGCAGGTCCGTCGAGCTTACGCGCAGAGAGGTTTGCTTGCTCGAGGTCTTGCTGGGGCATCCCGGCAAGGCATTTTCCAAAAATGAACTGCTCGACCACTCTATGGGTTTGAGAACGAGGCGGGCCCCAACGCCATTGAGCTTTACGTCGGAAGGCTACGGCGCAAACTTGCCGGCGCCAATGTCAAAATTCAGACACTGCGCGGGTTGGCTACCAGATACTTGACCTTCCGGACGCCCAACCATGATTGAAGGGGCGCAAACGGTTCGCCGCCGTTTTCTCTTTTCTGGCGGCTGAGCGGTGCGATCGCGCTTGTGCTTCTGGCAGGCGCCGGAGCGCTGACCTATGCGGCCTATTCCTATGCCGGGGCAGCCGCCGACAAGGCCTATGACCGGCTGCTCATAGGCGCCGCCCGCCAGATTGCCGATACTGTAAGCGCAGAGGGTGGCGCCATATCCGTCGACGTTCCGCTTTCCGCGCTCGAAACGCTTCGATTTCCCGCACCGACAGGGTCTATTATCAGGTTGCAGCTCCCGATGGAGCGCTTATCACAGGGTACGAAGACCTCCCTGTTTCTCACGGTGACATCACCCCGGGCGATGAAGCCCACGCCACGGACGCAGGGTTTCTTGGCCGTGATATCCGGCTGGCCTCTGTGTGGCGCTATATTTCCGAACAGGGCGCAACCGGATGGGTTCGCGTGTCGGTGGCACAAACACGCGAAGCACGGACGCGCTGACACTGGAACTAACGCTGGGCGCCCTGCTGCCCGTCCTCGCGATGAGCCTGTTGGCCCTGATCGTGCTTATGGCCGCAGTCAAGGCCGGGCTCAATCCGCTGCGGCGCCTCGAACGTGCGCTCCAGAGCCGCGACCCGAACGATTTGACGCCGCTCGACGTGGAAGCGCCGGTCGAAGTCGATGCGCTGGTCGACGCGATCAACCGGTTCATGGGCAGGCTGTCACATCGTCTCGATGCCATGCAACGCTATATTGAGACAGCGGCACACCAGCTCAGAACCCCGCTGACCGGCATCGCCGCCCAGATCGAACTCCTTGACAGGGCACGCGATGATCATGCGCGCACCGCTGCCGCCGCGCGATTGCGCAAACGGACCTCCGAGGCTGGACGACTGGCTAACCAGCTCCTCAGCCACGCGACCGTTATCCATCGCGCCGAGGTCGTGAAGGCCGAACCAATAGATCTGCGTCAGGTCGTGCACTATTCCAACGCCGATGCGGCGCTCGACCTCGCAGGGCGGGACCTGACAGTGAAATTGAATGTACCCAAAGATGCCGTCATCGTGCTCGGCGATCTGGTTGCCCTGCGCGAGGCGCTGCGCAATCTCGTCGAGAACGCGATAAAGCACGGTGCTGTTGGCCGCATTTCCATATGTGTCGCAAACACTGAGGAAGGGCTACGCTTGCGGTTTATGACGATGGTCCCGGCATCGCACCCGACGATTGGGATCGCCTGCTTGAACGATTTGTTACAGGCGCAGGAGGAGGAACGGGGCTGGGGCTCGCAATTGTTGCAGATGTTGCGCGGGCCCACAAAGCGCGTCTCCTTTTGCGGAACGCCGAAAACGGCGATTTCGGAATTTTATTGGTGTTTCCCAGGAAAGATGACCGGCGATGAGATGGCTATTGTTGAGCGCGATGTTCGCGAGTTTCGTCGCGCCGCTAGAGGCCCGCGAGGAATATCATTTCCCTGCCCCTACTGGCCAGACTGAAACGCTCGTCATAGAGGCATCCGCCGATATTGCCGCGATCGAACCGCTCATTCGCGATTTCCAACGCATTGAGCCGAATATCACGATCGAATACGCGGATTCGCTGACCAATGACGTCTTTGCGGCAGCAATGGAGGCCTGCTCCGCAGGAAGGGGCTTTGCCGATATCGTCATATCATCATCGGTCGATCACATCGCGCGTCTGACCAACGACGGATGCGCGCAGCATCACGAATCCGCCCTCACGGCCAAATATGCCGGGCTGGGCAAATTTGCGAAATGAGGCCTTCGGATTTTCCTTTGAACCGGCCGTTATTGTTTACAATTCCAGTCTGGTGCCATCCGAAGATATCCCGCTGACCCGAAACGCCCTTGTCGAGTTGTTGCGCAACAAGCCTGGAACCTATGATGGTAAGGTCGGCACCTATGGCATTACCCTGTCGGGTATCGGTTATCTCTTTGCTTTTTTCGACTCCCAGCAATCGAGCCTGTTCGGCGGCTACTGGAAGTTTGGACGCGCTCGCGCCGTTCTTGAGCCTACGACCGGCGGCATCCTGGACCGCATCGAAACCGGCGAACTGTTGATCGGGTACAATCTACTTGGGTCCTACGCCTACGGACGCAAGAGGGACGGAGCGCCCATCGGGATCGTCCTGCCCCACGACTTCACAATCGTGCTCTCGCGCGCCCGCGCTCATTCCACCCCATGCCGCAAATCGCGATGCCGCAGGGCGCTTCATTGATTACCTGCTCAGCTCTCGAGGTCAGGGCGTCGCCGCGGAATCCTCATTCTTTTTCGGCTTCGACCGACCGCCACCCGCGGGCGTAATTGCCGCCGACCAATCTGGCGGAGCAACATTTTACAGACCAATAAACCTCAGCCCGGCCCTGCTGGTCACGCTCGATCAAGCCAAACGTGCTCGATTTCTGGCCGAATGGAAACGACGCCATGCATGGCGGTGCGACCGTCGAGGCCCCGACTGCTCGGACAGCGCCTTAAGAGTAAGACGACAAGCAGCTGCTGTTATGACACTACCGCCAACCGAGGTGACGGTTTGGACCAGCAAAGTTAGGTGATCAATTCTATTGAAGTGGCAGCTTGTACGGCGGCACAAACAAAACCCCCGCTGACCGATAGGTCCAAGCGGGGGTTTTTGTTTTTGGTTGCGGGGGCAGGATTTGAACCTGCGACCTTCAGGTTATGAGCCTGACGAGCTACCGGGCTGCTCCACCCCGCGCCAATGATGTCCATCAAGTGTGCGGTGCGCCGGGCGAACCGCTTGGACGCCGCTTATATAGGGGCGCAAATTGCGTTTGCATACCCCTTGTGATCGCTTAGACGACATTTTTTTGACAGGTGCCGAACACAGCCCGCCCATCCCCCAGATTGCACTTTCGCTCCGGCCCGGTTACACATGGGTCAGAGGTTCTGTCCCTTCCGTTTCTTTGCAATTTTCAAGCACTTGGGTTTTCCACATGCAACAGCGCACGCTCGGCCGCACCGGCATTTCCGTGAGCCGGGTTTGTCTCGGCACCATGACCTGGGGCGAACAGAACACCGAGGCCGAAGGCCATGCGCAGATGGACTATGCGCTCGATAACGGCGTCAATTTCCTCGACACCGCCGAGCTTTATTCCACTCCTGGCCGCGCCGAAACTCAGGGTTCGACCGAAACCATCATCGGCAACTGGTTTGCCGCCAATGGCCGCCGCGCCGATGGGTGGTCGCCAGCAAGATTACCGGCCCCGGCCATGAATGGATTCGGAACGGACGTCCCATAGACGGCAAGGAAATCGTCCTCGCCCTGGACGCCAGCCTAAAGCGCCTCAGGACCGATTACATCGACCTTTATCAGCTCCACTGGCCCAACCGAACCACTACAATTTCTCCAAATCATGGACCTTCGATCCCTATGGCCAAGACCCTCGTGCCGTAAGGGACAACATGGCTGAGGTGCTCGAAGCCCTCGATGCCCAGGTCAAGGCCGGTAAGATTCGCGCCATCGGCCTCTCCAACGAAACGAGCTGGGGCACGTCCGAATATCTCAAGATTGCCGAGGCTCACAGCCTGCCGCGGGTGGCGACCATCCAGAACGAGTACAATCTCCTCCGCCGCCATTTCGACCACGACCTCGCCGAAGTCTGCGCCTTTGAGGATATCGACCTGCTGGCCTACTCTCCGCTCGCGGCTGGGCTGCTCAGCGGCAAATATAATGATGGCAAAATGCCGAAGGCACACGCGGCGCGCTCGGCGCCATGTGGCGACTCAATCCCCGGTCTGAGGCTGCCACAAAGGCCTATATCGAGCTGGCGCAACAGCACAGCCTCGATCCCTGCCAGATGGCAATCGCCTGGTGTCTAACCCGCCCTTTCATAGGCTCGGTTATTATCGGCGCCACGTCCATGCAACAACTCAAGACCGATATCGACGCCCACTATCTGACTTTGTCGTCCGACGTGCTGGCCGGCATCGAAGGCCTCCATCGCCGGTATCCCAGCACGGTCGGCTGAGCGGGCACATGCGGCCACCGGGACCGCCTTGCCAGTGGCGCCCGCCCATGCTACGACTGAGTGACAAAATTCGTCATAGCGAATTACCATGCCTCGTCACTTCACGGCCGCCGATAACGAACTGATCCGGTCCCAGCTTCTCGCTGCCGGCCTTGCGCATTTCACCCAATATGGTCTACGCGGCATGCGCGTCGATGATGTCTGCAGGGACGTTGGAGTCGCCAAAGGCACCTTCTATAAATTCTTCGAGCACAGGAGGCACTGTTTCTGCCATCGCCGATCAGCGCGACCAGATGCACAAGGCCGAAACCCTCGCCTTCTTTGCCCAATGCGATGGCCCTGTCACCGACCGCGCGGGCCGGTTCTTCGATCTGCTGGTCGAAAAGCTCAGATCCGATCCCCTAGTCGCCATCGCCTCCGTCCAGACGATTTTGCAGCGCTGCTGCGTAAAATGCCCCCGAGCGCATGGCCCATGAGGAGGAAAAGGACCTCCTCTTCATCCAGGAATTCTGTGACGGGCTCAGATCCAAGGGTCTGATCGGACCGGTCGATCCGCACGATATCGCTGCCATCCTAACCCTTCTCGTCAGCCTGGTTCTGCAACAAAACCTTTTCAGCGCCAGCCAGTTTTCAGCCAGCTGCGCGCTGTTACGCGAGATGTTCGTCCAGAAATTGACGGCCACCGCGCCATGATCTCGGTTTCGGGGCTCACCTTCAGCTATAAGGGCGCGCCGGGCCCGGCCCTCAACGGCGTCTCCCTTACGGTCCCCGAAGCCTCGGTCTATGGCCTTTTGGGACCGTCGGGCTCCGGCAAGTCGACCACCCAGAAAATCCTCATGGGCCTGCTGGTGGGCTTTGGCGGCACAGCAACGGTTTTCGGCGAAGCGCCCGCTCATTCGAGGCGTAGTTTTTACGAACGCATCGGCGGGAGCTTTGAATTGCCGGCGCTATATGGCCGGCTCACCGCGCGCGAGAACCTCGCTCTTTTCGCAGCGCTTTTTGCCGATGCACCGCTGTCACCAGATACGGTTCTCGATATGGTCGATCTGCGCGATGCCGCCGATCAAAGGGTCGAGACCTTTTCCAAGGGTATGAAGATGCGGCTCAATCTCGCCCGTGCCCTGCTCAACGACCCCCCGTTGCTGTTTCTGGACGAGCCAACCACCGGGCAGGACCCTGCCGCGCGCCCGCACCACGCGCCATCTCATTGCCCGACTCCGCGACCGCGGCAAGACGGTGTTTCTCACCACCCACAACATGAGCGAAGCCGCCGAAATCTGCGATACCGTCGGCTTTCTTGTCGATGGCCGCATAGCCTTGGAAGGCCGCCCCGCAGAACTTATGGCGCAGTTTGGAAAGCCCGAGCCTGTGGCCACCGCCGTCGCAATGGCGCACTGACAACCGAGCATTTCGCCATGGAGGGGCTGGCAGGCAATCACGCCTTCCAGGCCCTGTTGCAAACCGGCGATATCGTTTCGCTCCACACGCGCGAGGCCAGCCTTGACGATATTTTCGTTGCCGTGGCCGGCGGCGGCAAATGAGTGCGCTCCGTGCCCTTTTGGTCCACGATCTGCGTCTGCAATACCGTTACGGCATTCACGCCGCATACGGCACGGTCATCGCGCTCTACGCCGCGCTACTTTTTTTCGCCGGCCCATACCTGCCCGCCTGGGCGCTGGCGTTGGTAATCTTTTCCGATCCTTCAGCGCTGGGCTTTTTCCTCCTTGGCGGACTCATGCTGCTCGAAAAGGGCGAAGGGGTTCGTGCCGCGTTGGCCATCTCGCCTGTCTCTGCTCGCACCTATCTGCTGGCCAAAGCCATGACGCTCACCGCATTGGCGCTGGCCGCGGTCCTCGTTCTTGCGCTGGCAAAATCGGGGCCGTTGAACTGGCCGCTGCTTATGGCCGGCGTTACGCTCACCTCATTGTTTTACATCGGAATCGGCGTGCCCATCGCTCTGCGCTTCAAGACCGTAAACGCCTACCTCCTCGGCTCGGCACTGTTTCTGGCCCCGGCGCTTGCCCCTCGGGACTGGCGCTTCTCGATCCCCTGCCTGCAGTCCTGCTCGTTTTCCCTCCCGTGGCACAGTTCCTGTTGATCCTCGCAGCCCTGGGCTATGGCAGTGCCACAGGCCCTGACCTGGGGCTCGCGCTCGCTTCGGCCGCGCTCGCAGCCACCGCCGCGCTCTATTACGCCCACCGCGCCCTCGAAACCGAATTGGCAGAAAATGAGCGCCTTCTCCCCAAAAACCATGGCCAGCCTGTTGCGCGCCGACGCACTCAATGTGTCGCGTGACCCCATGCTCATGATCGGCATCGTCATGAGCATGCTGCCCGTTCCGTTGATCGTGGTCTTCGGTCCGCTGGCCGAAACCGCGGCATCCGAAACATTCGGGATTACGGGCATGGCCCGATTGCTCGGCGCCCTTGCCGTCCTCATGCCCGGAGCCATGCTTGGCTGGGTCACCGGCTTCATGCTGCTTGACGACCGCGACGAGGCCGTCTTGATGGTACTCGAAACCACCCCTATTGGCCGGAACGGCATTATCGCCTACCGCCTCGTCGTAACAATCGTGCTCACTGTGATCGTTTCAGTCAGCATCGGATTTTTCGTGTTGCCCGCCCTGCTTTGGACAACGCCGTTTCTGATGGCGATCATAGCTGCGGGTCATGCCGTTCTCTCGGCCCTTTTCCTTCTCGCCTTTGCCGCCAACAAGGTCGAGGGCCTCGCCCTGACCAAGCTCATCAATCTGGCTCTGCTCGCGCCCCTGGCCGCGCTGTTTGCCCCGCCCTGGCGCTACTTGGCCGCCATTGTGCCCGCCTTCTGGATCGGCGAAATGACCGGAATTTCGCCTGCTGCCCTCTCCCCGCTTCCTGCAACGGTCATTTCCCTTGCCACCACCGTCCTGTTTGTCATGTTCCTGCTACGGTGTTTGGGCCGCCGCGCCGACTGATGCAATTCATCAGGCATCAGAACGTCCCCGGAGAAAGCCGGAGCCCATACACCTTTCCACCCGCACGGCTCAAATCCTGATTCCCCTTGCGATGATTTGCTGTCGCCACGACGCAACGCAGCGGTTATCGTCTGGCCAAAAGGCATGGGAGTGATGATTTGGTGCAGATAAACGGCTTTGCGCTTTTCGCGTCCATGCTTCCGCTTTTGGCGCTCTATTCCTACGGCCTAGCGTCCAGATTGCTGGACCGCAGCCGCCCTTCGCTGTCGGCATTGATGAACGAGCAGCGGTTCAACTGGGTCACCCAGGCATCGCGCCGCGATACACCGCTCGATGCAATCCTGTCGGGCAATATTATGAGCTCGGTCTCGTTTTTTGCGTCGACTACCGCGCTGTTGATCCTCGCGCTCTTTACAGTCATCGGGCAGTTGCAGGAATTCTTGCCCGCGCTATCATCCATCACCTTCGGTCCCGCCTATTCCGAGGTCGATCTGCAGCTCCACAATGTCGTCTTGCTGTTCTTGTTCGTTTACGCGTTTCTTGCGTTCACCCTGTCACTGCGCCAGTTCAACCACTTCTGCATCCTTATCGGCGCGCTCGATCACGCCAAGCCCGCTCCGCCCGAAGAAATAAGAACCATAGCGCGGATCAATGCCATGGCTGCCCAGCGCTTTAATTCTGGCATCCGGTCCTATTACTTCGCCATTCCCATGGTGGCGTGGTTCGTTTCAAGCTGGCTGGCCATTATTGTCACCATCGGAACGATCGGCCTCTTGCTCCATCGCGAATATTTTTCCAACGCCCGTTGGCTTGTCGCCCGCATCACGCCGCACTAAGAGCCAGAACGGCCGGAACGACGACTAAAAGGAAACGTCCTATGAAACCGCTGGCCATTGCCGCCATCTTGTTGATCGCCCTGCCCGCCACCGCTCAGGATGCGACGACTTTCACCACCGCCGACGCCGATCTAATGACCGGCTGCATTGCCGAACTTTCCGATCCCAAACGCGCCGCCGAGAACCCGCAGGAGGTCCGCAGGCAGGCCCAATGCGTTGGTGCCGCTTCCAATGTGTGCATGGACACTGAGGAGGATGGCTATACAACCATTGGCATGGTCGAGTGCATGGCGCGAGAAACCGCCTGGTGGGACAGCCAACTCAACGCCAATTACACAATGCTCCAGCAAACCCTCGAAACCGATCTGTTCTCCACGCTTCAACAAGCCCAGAGGACCTGGATTACCTATCGCGATCAAAGCTGCGGTTTCGAGTATGACATGTGGGGCAACGGCTCCATGCGCTCCATTGCTCACGCAAGCTGCATACTCGATGAAACCGCCCGGCGCGCCGAAACGCTTTCAAATTACCTCAACCCCGAGGGATAATGCATAAATGTCCGCCAAGTTGTGTGGACAGTTAGGAGATCACTATGAACAACGACGCCGACCACCCCTGGTTTCGCCCCATGTGGCGCCGCGTCCTGGTGGTTGTCATTCCTGCGATTATCGCCGCCGTTGACATCTATCACGGCAATTTCGGCTGGGCGCTGATCTTTGGCGGGTTGGCCGCTTATGCTGTCTATATTTTCTTTATCGCCTGGAACAAGAGCAAGCCTGAAGCACCAAAGGCGCCGGACGACACAGGGGAGTGAACACCGTTCTGCACGCCTGCGACGAAAGCTGACGTTGACAATCACCTTTGGGATCGTATGTATAGGGCAAACCTGAGTGTAGCCCTCACATTGCGTTAGCCATGCTTGTTTGCCAGTGCAACCTGATATCGACAACTGACATCGAGGACATCGTCGTCGACATTCTCGACGAGGATCCCTGGCAGCTTGTCGTGCCTGCCCACATCTATCGCGAGTTGGGCAAGCGCGGACAATGTTGCGGTTGCGTGCCAAACATTGTGGACATTATCGGCAAGGTCACCGAAACTTATCACCTCAAACTGGCCGGAACGCCGCCAATCTGGTAGACGTTAGGTCCAGAATGAAAACCCTGCGCAAGTCCACGCGCCAAGGAGGTGAAAGTGAAAGGCGACGCAAAGATCATCGAGCGGCTTAACGAAGCGCTCTTTCTCGAACTGGGGGCCATCAACCAGTATTGGGTTCACTATCGCCTGCTCGACGATTGGGGCTTCAAACGCCTCGCGGAAAAGGAGCGGGCCGAATCCATCGAAGAGATGCATCACGCCGACAAGCTCATCGATCGCATCATTTTCCTTGAGGGCCATCCCAATCTTCAGCGCGTCGCACCCTTGCGCATCGGCCAGAACATCAAGGAAGTGCTCGAGGCCGATCTGGCCGGCGAACTCGACGCCATCGCGTCTTACCGCGAGAGCCGCAAGATCTGTAACGACCTCGGCGACTACGTCACCCAGCGCCTGTTCGAAGAGTTGCTGACCGATGAGGAAGGCCACACCGACTTCCTCGAAACCGAACTCGACCTCCTCGACAAGATCGGCGTGGAAAAATACGGCCAGCTCAACGCCAAGCCAGCCAACGAAGCTGACTAGAGCAAAGTTTCAGTGCACGATTTCAGCCCCTGCGACCACATGCGTCGCGGGGGCGTTTTCATGCCATGTCATCAAGGTGTCAATGTTTCGCAATCTTGTAGTCCCGTTCGCCTTGGTCCACAGCTTTTGCCGCCATGTTGACCTCGTGGTGCCGGCATGGAAAGATTTTGGCGCTTGAGGCGTCCATTGCCGATAATTTCGCTTTTCAGGGATCGCGCTTGCCTGTAATGCGGAAATTGACCTTTTTATGCCTAGCGGTCGGGTCCGCGCGCGGGGTTTGATCCTCGTACTCGATTGGTGAAGCGGCGAAGGGAGTGCCGTGTGGTTGACGCCGCCAAGAGGTAACTCCGGAGCAGTCGCACGACATTGTCACCATCTCTTTTTCTTATCGGAAGGGGACCTCCGTCACTATGCACAAGCCATTGATTTTCCTCAGTGTTACCGCCTCCCTGCTGGCCACCTCGGCCGTTGCACAGGACCAGACTGTCAATATCTACAACTGGTCCGACTACATCGCCGAAGACACGCTCGAAAAGTTTACCGCCGAGACAGGCATCGCCACCAATTACGACGTCTTCGACTCCAATGAGATCGTCGAAGCCCGCCTGCTGGCCGGCTCATCGGGCTACGATGTTGTTGTTCCTTCAGGCTTTTTCCTCGAGCGCCAGATTCCGATAGGCCTATTCCAGACGCTCGACAAGTCCAAGATCCCGAACCTCGAAAACCTCGACCCCGCCATCATGGCCATCGTCGATGCCCACGATCCCGGCGCTCAATACTCGGTCCCCTACATGTGGGGTACAACCGGCATTGGCTACAACATCGGCGCGATCACCGAACGTCTGGGCGAAGACGGTCCGCTTCAGAGCTGGGACCTGTTGTTTGACCCGGAAATCGCCGCCCAGCTTGCCGATTGCGGCATCTCGATCCTCGACGCCCCGGTCGAAATGGTCGCCGCCGCGCTCAACTATCTCGGCCTCGATCCCAACTCCGAAGCCCCTGAGGATCTCGAAGCAGCCGAGCAGCTGATCGGCGCGATCCGTCCCTATATCCGCTCCTTCCACTCCTCCCAGTACATCTCCGATCTCGCCAATGGTGAAATCTGTCTGGCCGTGGGGTATTCCGGTGACATTTTCATCGCCGCCGATCGTGCCGCCGAGGCCGACCAAGGCATTGAGATTGCCTACGTTATCCCCGAAGAGGGCGCCTCAATCTGGTTCGATATGATGGCCATTCCCGCCGATGCGCCGAATCCTGAAGCGGCTCACGCCTTCATCAACTTCATCCTCGAGCCCCAGATCGCTGCCGACATCACCAACTATGTCTGGTACGCCAACCCCAATGCGGCCGCCGACGAACTCGTCGACCCCGAAGTTCTTGGGGATCCGGCGATCTATCCGACTGACGAAGTGATGGCCAATCTCTTCCCGCTTAAGGCCCGCTCACCGTCATATGACCGGCTTTTGACCCGCGCCTGGACTCGGATCAAGACCGGGGTCTGAGCGACCAAACTTGCATGGCAGGGCACATTATGGTGCCCTGCCAATTCCGTTGTTCGGGGATGGGGAAATCCTCTTTTGAAAAAGCCTCAGATCGCCGCCGATGCGCGCCCCTGGCGTGATGCGGGCGCCAAACCGTTTGTGCGCATTCGCAACGTCACAAAGACATTCGGCGACGTTTACGCCGTCGACGATGTGTCTCTCGACATCTACAAGGGTGAACTCTTCTGCCTGCTCGGAGGATCGGGCTCGGGCAAGTCGACACTTTTGCGCATGCTGGCCGGGTTCGAATCGATCACCGCGGGCTCCATCGAGATCGACGGTCAGGACATGGCCAATGTCCCTCCTTATCAGCGCCCCATCAACATGATGTTCCAGTCCTATGCGCTCTTTCCGCATATGAGTGTTGAAAACAACATCGCCTACGGCCTCAGGCGTGAAGGAATGGCGCGGTCCGACATTTCTGACCGTGTCGCAGAGCTTTTAAAGCTCACCCGTCTCGAGCCCTTCGCCAAACGCAAGCCGCACCAGCTCTCGGGCGGTCAGCGCCAGCGCGTCGCTCTAGCGCGCTCACTGGCCAAGCGCCCCAAGCTGCTCCTGCTCGATGAGCCCCTCGGCGCGCTCGACAAGAAGCTGCGCGAAGAAACCCAGTATGAACTGGTCAAGATTCAGGAGAGCCTTGGCGTTACTTTCATCGTGGTGACCCACGATCAGGAAGAAGCCATGACACTTTCGACCCGCATCGGGGTGATGAACGACGGCAAGATCGCCCAGATCGGTGAACCACAGGAGATCTACGAGTTCCCCAACTCCCGCTTCGTTGCCGGGTTCGTCGGGTCGGTCAACATGTTTGAGGGGGTCGTCACCGAGGACGAGGACGACCATATTCGCATCGATTCCTCGGTCGAGGCTGGCTGCGATATCTATGTTTCTCACGGTGTCGATTGCGCCCCCGAACAGACCCTCTGGTATGCCATCCGACCAGAAAAGATGGTGCTGTCGCGCGAACGCCCCGATGGTGATGCCAACATCACCCATGGGCTGGTTGAGGACGTGGCTTATCTCGGTGACATGAGCGTTTTCCGCATCGTGCTCGACAGCGGCAAGCGCATCCACGTCTCGCAAACCAATGTCTCGCGCTATGATCCGGAATCCATCAGCTGGGACGAAAAGGTCTTCATCTCCTGGGAGCCCGATGCCGGGGCGGTGCTGACCTCATGAGCACGGGCGGCCCCACATCTCCCCGGCGCAGGGCGTGGACATTCATCACCAACGGTCTGCGCCGGCTGGGGATTTCCGGACGCAGCGCGGTAATTCTGGGCCCCTCCCTATGGCTGGCGATATTCTTCCTGATCCCGTTGCTCGTCGTCTTCAAGATCGCTCTCAGCGCTTTTGCGCTGGGCCAGCCGCCCTATCTGCCCATGTTCATCTGGGGTGCCGACGAATCCCTGTCCATCACGCTGCATTTTTCGAACTTCCTGTTCATCCTGCAGGACGCGCTGTACGCCAACGCCTACATAAATTCGGTTCGCATCGCGGCGATCTCGACGGTCATCTCGTTGGTCCTCGCCTACCCCATGGCGTGGTTCATTGCGCGGTCCGACGACAAATACCGCAACCTGCTGCTCATGCTCGTCATCCTTCCCTTCTGGACGTCATTTCTTTTGCGGGTCTATGCGTGGATGGGATTTCTGGGCCGCAACGGCATCATCAACAACGCTCTGATCGGGCTCGGCATCACCGATGAGCCGATTACCATGCTTCAGACCGAAGGGGCTGTGTTTGTGGGTATCGTCTATACCTACCTGCCCTTCATGATCCTCCCGATCTACACTGCGCTGGTCAAACTCGATCAGAGCCTTATCGAAGCCTCTGCCGATCTCGGTGCGCGGCCCTTCATGACATTCCTGACCATAACGCTTCCACTTTCGATGCCCGGCGTCATTGCCGGCTCAATGCTGGTCTTTATCCCCGCCATCGGTGAATTCGTCATCCCCTCGCTGCTGGGTGGTGCCGATACGTTGATGATCGGACGCGTGCTTTGGGACGAGTTCTTTGCCAATCGAGATTGGCCGGTCGCTTCGGCCGTCGCCATCGTCATGCTGGTGATCCTCGTGGTCCCGATCATGCTCCTCAGCCGCGCGCAAAACGCCGTTGTGGAGAAAGAGGCATGAAGCGCGGATATTTCACCATCATCATAGCGATCATCGGATTTGTGTTCCTCTATGCGCCGATCGTCTCGCTTGTTGTGTTCTCGTTCAACGAAAGCCGGTTGGTCACGGTGTGGACCGGATTTTCCCTGCGTTGGTACGCATCGCTGTTCAATGACTCGCAGGTGGTGGCCGCTGGGCTCTTGAGCCTGCAGATTGCCGCTGTCAGCGCCACCATTGCCACAGTGCTCGGCACGCTGGCCGGTATCGCTCTCACCCGGATCGGAACGTTCCGCGGCAAGACGGCGCTGACCGGCATGGTCTCGGCGCCTCTTGTCATGCCCGAAGTGATCACCGGCCTTTCGTCCCTCTTGCTGTTTGTGTCCATGGAAGCGCTGATCGGCTGGCCCGGCGGTCGCGGCTTTACGACAATTACTATCGCCCACTCCACCTTCTGCATGGCCTATGTCACCGTCGTCGTCCGCTCGCGCCTCGTGGATATGGACCGCTCGCTCGACGAAGCGGCGATGGACCTGGGCGCAACGCCCTTGCGGGTGTTCTTCGATATTACCTTGCCCATCATCGCCCCGGCGCTTATTGCGGGCTGGCTTCTGGCTTTCACGCTTTCTCTGGACGATTTGGTGATCGCGAGCTTTGTTTCCGGGCCGGGGTCGTCCACGCTGCCCATGGTGATCTTCTCGAAAATCCGCCTCGGCGTTTCGCCAGACGTCAACGCGCTCGCCACCATCATCATCGCAATCGTTGCCATCGGTGTTGTCGCCGCCACCATTATCGGTACTCGCCGTCAGTCCAACGCTTGAGCGAAAGTCCTCTTATGTCTGCCACTGCTCGGCCTCAGGTTTCGGCCCTCTCGTCCTCGCGCATCCGCGACATCGCCAATGCCGGCATGGGCCGAACCGACATCGCCGCATTCTGGTTCGGCGAGGGAGATGAAGTAACGCCACCCTTCATCCGCGAAGCAGCCCAAAAGGCATTGGCCGAGGGTGAAACCTTCTATGTCCACAATCTTGGCCTACCGCAACTACGCGAGGCCGTTGCTTCTTATGAAAGCAAGCTGCAAGGCATAGCGTCCAGTCTCGAGCGGATCGCCATCACCGGTTCGGGTGTCTCGGCCCTGATGATTGCAAACCAGCTCATCGTCTCGCCTGGAGACAGGGTGGTTGTCATCACCCCCATCTGGCCAAACATCGCCGAAGCACCACGGCTTTGGGAGCCGACATCGTTCGCTTTCCCTTGAGCGTTGTCGATGGCAAATGGTCGCTGGACCTCGACCGACTGCTCGACACGATCACCCCTGAAACACGAATGGTGATCGTCAACGCCCCCAACAACCCCACCGGGTTCACTCTCGATGAGGAAACGCAAAAGGCGATCCTTGAGCATTGCCGCAGGCACGGCATCTGGGTTCTGACCGACGAGGTTTACGAACGACTTGTTTTTGATGGCAGCAATGCCGCCCCCTCCATGCTCCGACATGCCGAACCTCAAGACCGTATCATTCGCGTCAATTCCTTTTCCAAGTCCTGGCGCATGACCGGGTGGCGATTGGGCTGGCTGACCCTTCCTCAGGCAATAATGCCCGACGTGCCGAAAGTCATTGAGTACAACACCTCCTGTGCCCCATCGTTCATCCAGAAGGGCGGTCTGGCTGCGCTGACTGATCCAAGGGGCGAGGAAACCATCGCCGCGCTCAAGTCCGGCCTGGCAGCGTCTCGCTACACTCTGCTGGATGGCCTGTCACAAATGGGCCGCATCGACATTCCCGATGCCGGTGGCGCCATGTACGCTTTTTTCCGCATCGACGGTGAGCGGGACGATATGGCAACCGCCAAAGCCCTTGTCGCCGACTACGGGCTGGGCCTGGCGCCTGGTAGCGCCTTCGGACCTGAAGGGGAAGGATGGCTGCGCTGGTGCTTTGCCGCAAAGCCCGAAAAAATCGCTGTTGGACTTGAGCGCCTGGAGCGCTTTCTTAAACGCTAGCGAACCCCGATCGGGACTGTGTGGTCGTCGAGAAACGCCAGCACGTCCTCAAGCACCCCATATCGCCAGCGGAGCGGCATCGCCAATGACACGAGCGTATCGGCGTGATTGCCCCCTTCATAGACTTTAAGCGAAACGTCGATCCCGCTCTCGGTCATCTTTTCGGCCAATGTCACCGAATTGCGCAGAAAAACCGTCTCGTCCTTGTCTCCATGGCCCAGAAGCACCGGTGGCAGGCCTCCCGACACGAGATTGACCGGCTGGGTCTGCTCGGGCTGCGGAAAATCGCCGAACGCATTCTGGGATTGCGAGACGTCGAACGGGTAGAAGTCATACGGCCCCGACAGGCCCACTATGGCCCTGACATTTGAAACATCGACCCCGAACTCGGGATCGAGTGCCAACATCATGACATTGTAGGCTCCCGCCGAATGCCCCATGAGAACCATTCGGCCCGGATCCCCACCATAGCTTCCAATGGCGTCGGCGATCCATTGGACGGCCAACCCGTTGTCGGCGATGAAATCGGGAAACACGACCTCAGGCACCAACCGATAGTCGGCAATGACCGTCACATATCCGCGTGCTGCCAGAGCCCGACCGACAAAGCCGTACTCTTGCTTGTCACCGGCTTCCCAACCGCCGCCATAGCTGAAATAGATGACCGGAAGCCCGGTTTCATCATTGGCAGGCCGATAGATGTCGAGCTTTTGCCGCGGGTGAACACCGAACGGTATATTGCGCTCGACTGTAACGCCGCCATCCTTGGGCACCAGTGCGTTGAAAATGCCGACGGGCGAAAACGCATTGGCAATTCCGAAAAGTCCCGAAATTGCCACCAAAATAAGTACTCCCGCCCATACAAGGGCACGCGTTTTAAGACCCATGCCTCTTGTTACGTTTGAAGGGGGCACATGGTTTCATGCGTTCTGGCTCCAAAACGGTTCGATGCCCTCAAGCGTCAAGCGCACCCAGGCTGGCGAAAAAGTTCACAACGTCATCAAGAACCGGCGCGCGCCAGCGCAGCATCGCGCCCAGAGCCGTAACGATCTCCATATGCCCAATCCCGTCGTAATAGCGCTCATCAACCGGCACGTTGTTTTCGCGCAATTTGGCGGCCAATGCCGTCGTGTTATCGGTCTTGACGATCAGATCGAGATTTCCCGCTGCCAGAAACATTGGCGGCGCCGATGGCGTCACAAGCCGAACCGGCTGTGTGCCCTCAGGGTTGGGCGCATAGCCGAATGCCTCGCGCACTTCGTTGAATTCAAACGGATAGAAATCATAGGGCCCCGCAAGCCCGGCAATGCCGCGAACCTTGAGCGTCGATCCCGCCTCACGCAGAAAGGTGGGGTCGAGACCTAGCATCACTGCATTGTAGGCCCCGGCCGAATGGCCGGCCAGAAACAGCTTGTCGGGATTGCCCCCGAAAGTGGTGATGTTGTCCTCGACCCATTTGGCCGCAACCGCAATGTCATAGAGGAAGGCGGGATAGGTGACCTCCGGTACCAACCGGTAATCGGCAATGACCGTAACAAAACCCCGCGATGCAAGTGCGCGCCCTACGAAATCATATTCCCAGCGCTCTCCCCGACTCCAGCCGCCGCCATAGATGAACATCACGACCGGCGCGTTGCCCTTGGGGTTCTGTTGCACATAGACATCGAGCTTGCCACGCGGTCCGCCAGCATAGGCGATACCATCCCCCATTTTCATGACGCCGCCATCGACCGCCGTGGGCAGATTGAACGGATCCATGAGGGAAACGGCCTGCGCTGCGCTAGGAAACAGGCCTCCGGCCAGCGCAAACGCACCAGCAGTGCCCATAAAATGGCGACGTGAAACTTTCATTGCAGCCGTGATGATTTGGAGAAACTGTATCGATTTCCTGTCCTGCCGCACGATCACGACCAATTTTGGACAGGATGGGGGCAAGCTTAGCCACAGCGCTTAATGAAGTCTTACCGTCCAACCACCGGGCGCATCATCTCAAAGACCGACGTTACCTCCACATAGTCGCCACGATAGCCGCACCGGGCAATTGTCCCTGCCTTTTCAATATCAAAGAGTCCATCGGTGAGGTAATCGGCGTCGATATGGACCCGCACCACCTGCCCGATCACAAGTTCGGGCGCCAGCCGGTTTCCATCCAGATCCACGAGCGGCTTGATTTCGAGCAGCTTGCATTCAAAGCTTGCCGGCGCGCCGTCAACCCGCGGTGGCTCCACGACATTCGAGGTTAGCTTTTCCAGCCCGGCTTCTTCGAACTCGTCGACATCCGGAGCAAAAGTACCCGAGCTTATGTTCATCGCCTCGGCTTGGCGCCGGGTGGCCAGATTATAGACAAACTCACCCGTCGCTTCGATGTTGTTCACGGAATCCTTGCGTCCCTCACTCCCGAAAATCAGGATCGGGGGCGCCGAGCAGAACATGTTGAAGAAACTGTAGGGCGCGAGGTTAGCGCGACCTTCCTTATCGATTGAAGACACCCAGCCGATCGGTCGCGGCGCTATGATTGCCTTGATCGGATCATGGGGCAGCCCATGGCCCTGCGCCGGATCGTAGGAGTGGAAGCGTGGCATGGTTCTAACCTCGTCTGATGGCGCCTTTGCTACCCGCATTAATCGGGTTTGCCGCCATTGCCAACAGCACTAACGTGCCGCTCGCACGTGCCGGCGCGATTCGTCGGAGTGAACAAGGGCCGACAGACATGCTCGCCGCAATTCGCCAGTTCAATCTTACAATTTGGCTTGTGATCCTCTCGACATTTGCGGGCCGGTTCGCGCTGTTCATGATCTGGCCCTTTCTGGCCATCCTTCTGTATCGGAAGTTCGGTCTCAATGAATTTGAAGTCGGTCTCTTTCTGGCTCTGGCCACTGCTGCTGGCGTCATTTTCGGCTTCTATGTCGGGTATCTCTCCGACAAGCTCGGCCGCAGGAAAATAATGTCCGTCGGTCTGGCTCTTTCAGTCCTCGCAATGATTATTCTGGGCACCGCCGACAGCCTCGCTCTGCTGTTTGCCGGCACACTGCTGCAGGCATTCGCACGCCCCATGGTCGAAGACCCCGGTCGCGCGCTGATGACAGACATGGTCGAGGACCGCGAGGTCAAGGATATGGCTCTGCACGTACGCTATTTCGCACTCAATGTCGGCGCCGCCCTTGGACCGATGCTCGGTGCGGCCGCAGGCCTGACAGGCCAACAGGCGACATTTTTGCTGGTCGGCGCGATCTATGCGGCCTATCTCGCCGCAGCGGCAGTGGTATTCAATATCGAGCGCCCGCTAAAGGGATCGGCGATGGCCGGCAATTTCACGCTTGGTGACGTCATAAACGTTTTGCGGCGAGACAGCGCATTTGTGCTCTTTGTTATTGCCGGGCTGCTCGCTTCAGTTGCCTATGGCCAGATCGACGCGGGTCTCGTGCAGTATCTTCAGCAGCAGTCCGTCGTCGATATCGCCACTCTGTACGCGTTTCTGATCGGAACCAATGCGACCACCATCGTCATCTTTCAGTTTCCACTGCTCAAGCTGACGGCCGGAATATCTCCGTTCCTGCGTGCCATGATCGGTGTCGCCTTGTTCGCCGCAGGATTTCTCGGCTTTGCGCTGACGCCGGTCGATCCGCCCTATGCACTGCTCGCCGCCATGGTCGTTCTCAGCCTTGGCGAGGCCATCCTGTTTCCCACAATGAGCATCATCATCGACCGCCTGGCCGTGCCTGAAATGAAGGGCAGTTATTTTGGCGCCTTTTCATTCAGCGTCTTCGGCTTTGCGCTCGCACCGCTCGTCGGTGGCGGGCTGCTCTACTGGTTTGGCGGCTTCGTGCTCTGGGTCGTTATGGCCCTGCTTGCCGTGATTGTTTCGTTGTTGTTTTTGCTTGCCAACGGCTTTTCGTCTCGAACGGCTTGATGTCGGGCAGCCGAAGCGCACCTTGGGATGCGCACTTCCCCCTGACAGCTCTTTGTGCTTTGGGCGTGTTTTGCTTTCCTTTTTCACTGGTCCTTTTCTGGTGTGCGTCTGGTTTTTTGTTTGGTTGTGGTGCGTTTGGTTTTTTGAACGCAAGAAGCCCCCGGAGCATTTCTGCTTCGGGGGCTTTTGTTGTTTTGTATTGAGAAGGTTTTGACAGGCTTGTTAGATCTGGCGGCGACCTACTCTCCCGTGCCTTAAGACACAGTACCATTGGCGCTGAAGTGTTTAACGGTCGAGTTCGGAATGGGATCGGGTTCTGGGCACTTCGCCATAGCCACCAGATCAAACAAACCTGTCTGTCGTATTTCGTGAACTGGTCTTTTGATGATCTTCAGCACCTGGTGCTGCGATTATAGGTAAATGAGAACGATCAAGCCGATCGAGCTATTAGTACTGGTAAGCTTCACACATTGCTGCGCTTCCACACCCAGCCTATCAACGTGGTGGTCTTCCACGGCTCTGATAGGGAATACTGGTTTTGAGGGAGGCTTCCTGCTTAGATGCTTTCAGCAGTTATCCCGTCCGAACTTAGCTACCCTGCACTGCGGCTGGCGCCACAACAGGTCCACCAGAGGTTCGTCCATCCCGGTCCTCTCGTACTAGGGACAGCTCCTCTCAATATTCCAACACCCACGGCAGATAGGGACCGAACTGTCTCACGACGTTCTAAACCCAGCTCACGTACCACTTTAAACGGCGAACAGCCGTACCCTTGGGACCTGCTCCAGCCCCAGGATGTGATGAGCCGACATCGAGGTGCCAAACGATGCCGTCGATAAGGACTCTTGGGCATCATCAGCCTGTTATCCCCGGCGTACCTTTTATCCGTTGAGCGATGGCCCTTCCACGCGGGACCACCGGATCACTATGACCGACTTTCGTCTCTGCTCGACTTGTCAGTCTCGCAGTCAGGCAGGCTTATGCCATTGCACTCAACGACCGATTTCCGACCGGTCTGAGCCCACCATCGCGCGCCTCCGTTACTCTTTGGGAGGCGACCGCCCCAGTCAAACTACCCACCACACGCTGTCCCGGGTACTGTTATACCGCGGTTAGACATCCATGACGATAAGGGTGGTATCTCACATTGCGGCTCCACGAGAACTGGCGTTCCCGCTTCAAAGCCTACCACCTATTCTGCACATGCCGACACGAATGCCAGCGTGAAGCTATAGTAAAGGTGCACGGGGTCTTTCCGTCTGACCGCAGGAACCCCGCATCTTCACGGGGAATTCAATTTCGCTGAGTCGATGCTGGAGACAGTGGGGAAGTCGTTACGCCATTCGTGCAGGTCGGAACTTACCCGACAAGGAATTTCGCTACCTTAGGACCGTTATAGTTACGGCCGCCGTTTACCGGGGCTTCAATTCAAGGCTTGCACCTCTCCTTTTAACCTTCCGGCACCGGGCAGGCGTCAGACCCTATACGTCGCCTTACGGCTTCGCAGAGCCCTGTGTTTTTAATAAACAGTCGCCACCCCCTGGGTTGTGCCACCCGCCCATGGTTGCCCAAAGACGGGTCACGCTTATCCCGAAGTTACGCGTGCAATTTGCCGAGTTCCTTCAGCATCGTTCTCTCAAGCGCCTTGGTATACTCTACCTGTCCACCTGTGTCGGTTTGGGGTACGGTCTATAAGCTGGGGCTATTTCCTGGAACCGCCTCACTGCATGTCCAATCCGATAAGGACACACAACTCTGGCAATCCGTCACTTCCCAGCAGGCTCACGAATATTAACGTGATTCCCATCGACTACGCCTTTCGGCCTCGCCTTAGGAGCCGGCTAACCCTGCGCTGATTAACATTGCGCAGGAACCCTTGGACTTTCGGCGAGAGTGTCTCTCACACTCTTTGTCGCTACTCATGTCAGCATTCGCACTTCCGATACCTCCAGGACCCCTCACGGGTATCCCTTCGCAGGCCTACGGAACGCTCCGCTACCGCGTGCAGTAAACTGCACACCCTAAGCTTCGGTGCATGGTTTGAGCCCCGTTACATTTTCGCCGCAGGAACGCTTGACCAGTGAGCTGTTACGCTATCTTTAAAGGATGGCTGCTTCTAAGCCAACCTCCTGGTTGTCTAAGCATTCCCACATGCTTTCCCACTTAACCATGACTTGGGGACCTTAGCTGTAGGTCAGGGCTGTTTCCCTTTCCACGACGGACCTTAGCACCCGCCGTGTGTCTGCCAGATAGTACTCTCAGGTATTCGGAGTTTGGTTAGGTTTGGTAATCCGGTAAGGACCCCTAGCCCATCCAGTGCTCTACCCCCTGAGGTATTCGTCTGACGCTCTACCTAAATAGATTTC